>Ga0172367_10003518_pt1 | contig 20226 bp, 17 predicted proteins | sample Lak10m_FD_114542 | JGI IMG/M metagenome (GOLD analysis project Ga0172367, IMG submission 114542) | Freshwater microbial communities from Kabuno Bay, South-Kivu, Congo - kab_022012_10m | ecosystem: Environmental > Aquatic > Freshwater > Lake | place: Democratic Republic of the Congo: South-Kivu...
AGGCGCGCGGCTATGGCAACTTCTCCACAATCCGCACCGTCGTCTTCCTCCTCGCCGGCAAGCTCGATTTCAGCAAAATCAACCCACATGCCGCTTAACCCACTCGTTTTTCAAAAGACCCCTAATTGACCTGTTTGAGTTCGTCCAGCGAGCACGTTGCCGTGCCCAGTTTGCCCACAACAATGCCGGCAGCAAGGTTTGCCTGGCGCATCGCGTCAGGCAGGGAAAGACCGCTGCCGAGCATGACTGCCAGGGTGCCGATTACGGTATCTCCGGCGCCGCTGACATCATAAACCTCGCGCGCCACGGCCGGCACGTGGGCCGCGCCCTCGTTCGAGAACAGGGTCATGCCCTCCTCGCTGCGCGTCACCAGCAGGGCATCCAGCCCGAGTTCGCCGCGCAGGGCTTCGGCCTTGCGTGTCAGCTCGGCATCGTCATGCCAGCTGCCGACCACCTGCCGCAGTTCGGCGCGGTTGGGCGTCAGCAGGCTGGCGCCGGCGTAGCGCGTGTAATCGTCGCCCTTGGGGTCGACCAGCACGCGCCTGCCGGCGGCGCGGGCGCGGGCAATCATCTCGCGGATGTGCTGAAGCCCGCCCTTGCCGTAATCGGAGAGGATCACCACGTCACAGTTGGCGAGACGGGCGTCGAAGTCGGCAAGTTTGGCCTGCAGCACTTCGTGGTCCGGCGCGTTTTCGAAATCGATGCGCAGCAGTTGTTGCTGGCGGGCGATGACACGCAGCTTGACCGTGGTGCTCAGCTTGGCATCGCGATGCAGGCTGCACTCGATTCCGGACTCCTCCATCAGGCGCTCAAGGCTGCGGCCGGCGTCATCGGTGCCGACCACCGACAGCAGGCACACCCGGGCGCCCAGCGCGGCACAGTTGCGCGCGACGTTGGCGGCGCCACCGGGGCGTTCCTCGTGGCGATCGACCTTGACCACCGGCACCGGAGCCTCGGGCGAGATGCGCGAGACTTCGCCGAACCAGTAGCGGTCGAGCATCACGTCGCCGACGACGAGAATGCGCGTGCCCGACGTATCAGGAAGCATGCTCACAGCCTGCCAATCGCGAAATACTCAAGCCCGGCACGGCGCGGCGCGGCGGGCTCATACAGGTTGCGGCCGTCGAAGATCAGCGGGTTCTTGAGTCGGGCCTTGATCTTTTCGAAATCGGGGCTGCGGAACTCCTTCCACTCGGTGACGATGGCCAGGGCGTCGGCGCCGTCAAGCGCCGCCATCGGTGACTCGGCATAGCGGATGCGCGGGTTGTCACCGAGGATGCGTTGCGCTTCGTGAACCGCCACGGGGTCGTAGGCGCATACCGAAGCACCGTGTTCCAGCAGTTCGCGGATCAGCACCAGGCTGGGCGCCTCGCGCATGTCGTCGGTGTTCGGCTTGAACGCCAGGCCCCAGAGGGCGAGGGTCTTGCCGGCGAGATCCTGGCCAAGGCGCCGGGTGATCTTGGCGCCCAGCACCGTCTTTTGCGCCTCGTTGGCGTCTTCCACGGCCTGCAACACCTTGAGCTGCTGCCCGGCTTCGACGGCGGTGCGGATCAGGGCCTGCACGTCCTTGGGAAAACAGGAACCACCATAGCCGACTCCCGGGTACAGAAAATGGAAGCCGATGCGCGGATCGGAGCCGATACCCTTGCGTACCAATTCGATGTCGGCGCCAAGCTTTTCGGCCAGGTTGGCCAACTCGTTCATGAAGCTGATGCGGGTCGCCAGCATGGCGTTGGCAGCGTACTTGGTGAGTTCCGCGCTCTTGACGTCCATCACAATCAGGCGTTCGTGGTTGCGCTGGAAAGGCGCATACAGTTCGCGCATGAGTTCCACGGCGCGCGGGTCGTCGACACCGACGACAATGCGGTCGGGCTTCATGAAGTCCTCGACGGCGGCGCCCTCCTTCAGGAACTCGGGGTTGGAGACGACGCTGCAGGGTATGGCCGCGCCGCGTTTCTGCAACTCCTCGGCGATGGCGGCACGCACCTTGTCGGCGGTGCCGACGGGCACCGTGGATTTGTCGACCACCACCTTGTACTCCGTCATGTGACGGCCGATGTTGCGCGCGGCGGCCACGACATACTGCAGGTCGGCCGAGCCGTCCTCGTCGGGCGGGGTGCCGACGGCAATGAACTGCAGGACGCCGTGGGCGGCGGCGGCCTCGATGTCGGTGGTGAAGCGCAGACGGCCGGCGGCGACGTTCTTCTTCACCATGGCCTCAAGGCCGGGTTCATAGATCGGGATGCCGCCCTCGTTGAGGATGCGGATCTTGTTGGCGTCGAGGTCGAGGCAAAGCACATCGTTGCCGACGTCCGCGAGGCAGGTGCCCGAGACGAGGCCAACGTAGCCGGTGCCGATAACGGTGATCTTCATGCTGGTGAAATCCTAAGGGGTGATGTCGAATTCTTCGCTGCGCTTGGGCGGGTAGCTTTCCCAGCCGCCGCAACCCGGGCAGCGCCAGTAGAACTGCCGGGCCTTGAAACCGCAGGCATCGCAGCGGTAGCGGGCGACGCGTCGCGTGTGGTTGTGGATCAGGTTCTTGATCAGTTCGAGGTCGGCGCGCTTGTCCGGCGGCGACACCAGCACCTGGGCCTCCAGCAGCTTGTCCAGACCGAGCAGCGTCGGATTGCGGCGCAGTTCGTCGCGCACCAGCGCATAGGCGGACTCGGCGCCCTGGTGTTCGAGCTCGGTACGGAACACGGCGTCGAGCATGTCGAGCGAGGGATGCCGCTCCAGCCAGCCGCGCACCAATTCGCGCCCCTGCGCCGTTCGTCCCAGCTGCGAATGCACTGTCATGAGCTTCTCGGCGACCAGCGAGAGATATACCGGATTCTGCTGCTCGATGCGTTTCCAGTGGTCGAGCGCCGTATCGCCAGCGCCGACTTTTGCCGCCAGATCACCCTGCAGGATGGTGGCGCGCACGCACTTGCGATTGGCGGCCAGGGCCTGGTCGAGCAGCTCGCGCGCGGCGGCGTGCCGGTCGTCCTGCATCGCCGCGACGGCCATCTCGCAGCGGAACTCGGCGATCTCCTTCTGCCACAGGTGGCCGGAATGGCCGGGCATGGCCTCGGCCACGGCGATCGCCTTGGCCCATTCCTTCTCCTGCTGGTAGATCTCCAGCAGGTTCATCAGGGCATCCTCGTCGCGCTCGGTACCGCGCAGCTTGACGAAGATGTCCTCGGCGCGGTCGAGCAGGCCGGCCTTGAGGTAGTCCTGGCCAAGTTCCGCCAGCGCATGCAGGCGTTGCGACTGGGACAGGCCGTCGCGCTCGATCAGGTTCTGGTGCACGCGAATGGCGCGATCGGTCTCGCCGCGACGACGAAACAGGTTGCCCAGCGCGAAATGCAGTTCGATGGTTTCCGGGTCGACCCGGGCTGCCTCGATGAAGGCCTCGATGGCCTGGTCGGGCTGCTCATTGAGGAGGAAGTTCAGGCCCTTGAAGTAGGAACGCGGCAGCGCGCGCGATTCCTGCAGCAGGTGCTTGATGTCGATGCGGGCGGCAACCCAGCCGAGGCCGAAAAATACCGGCAGGACCAGCAGCCACCAGAGTTCGATTTCCATCGCGGGCCGTTCATTGGCGACCGGGTGGCGGTCGCAGGAATACGCCGAGTGCAGCCGTCAGTCCGACGGCGACGCCGACGGCGAAGACGACGAGGACTACCACGGAGATCGGTGCGGTCCAGGATTGATCGAGGAAAAAGCGCAGCTCCATCGGCCCGCTGTTCTTGATGGCAAGGCCGAACAGACCGACGAATACGACGATGCGCAACAGCCAGACCAGCGACTTGACGAGGACGCTCATGGCTCCTACGGACGTTGGCCGGAAACTCCGGAGGCCGCTGGCGTTTGCCGTCGGTCCCGGAGCCCTCCGGCGTCCGTCACTGACCCTCTGCCCTGTAGTCGACCCTCTCGCGCAGTTCCTTGCCGGCCTTGAAGTGCGGCACGTACTTTTCAGGTACCTGCACCTTGTCGCCCGACTTGGGATTGCGACCGATCCGCGGCGGACGGTAGTTCAGCGCGAAGCTGCCGAAGCCGCGGATCTCGATGCGATCGCCCTTGACCAGTGACGAGGTGAGCGCATCGAGGATCATCTTCACGGCATAGTCGGCATCCTTCGCCACAAGCTGGGGAAAACGCTCCGCCAGCCGGGCGATGAGTTCCGATTTGGTCATGGCGTCAAAGGATCACTGCTGGTTGAGCTTGGCCTTGAGCAAGGCCCCCAGATTGGTGGTGCCGCTGCTGGCTGCGGTGTTGTCCGCGGCAAGCTTCTGCATCGCCTGATTCTGCTCCACCTGGTCCTTGGCCTTGATCGAGAGGTTGATCGAACGCGTCTTGCGATCAACGTTGATGATCATGGTCTCGATCGCATCGCCGACCTTCAGGTGCTGCGACAGGTCTTCGATGCGCTCGCGCGAGAACTCGGAGACGCGCAGGTAGCCCTCGACTTCCGAGCCCAGGTCGATCACTGCGCCGCGCTGGTCGACGCTGGTCACGGTGCCGGACACCAGGCTGTTCTTGTCGTGGGTGGCGACGTAGCTGGTGAAGGGATCGCCATCGAGCTGTTTGACGCCGAGCGAGATGCGCTCCTTGTCGACATCGATGGAAAGCACCACGGCCTCGACTTCGTCGCCCTTCTTGAAGTTCTGCTTGGCTTCCTCGCCGCTCATGGACCATGACAGGTCGGAGAGATGCACCAGACCGTCGATGCCGCCGGGCAGACCGATAAAGATGCCGAAGTCGGTGATCGACTTGATGGCACCACGGACCTTGTCGCCCTTCTTGTGGTTCATGGCGAAATCGTCCCACGGATTCGCCATGCACTGCTTCATGCCGAGCGAAATGCGGCGACGGTCTTCGTCGATTTCAAGAATCATCACTTCGACTTCGTCACCCAGCTGGACAACCTTGGTCGGGTGGATGTTCTTGTTGGTCCAGTCCATTTCCGAGACGTGCACCAGGCCTTCGATGCCCTGCTCGATCTCGACGAATGCACCGTAGTCGGTGAGGTTGGTAACCTTGCCGAACAGGCGCGTGCCCTGCGGGTAACGGCGGGCGATTCCCACCCACGGGTCTTCGCCGAGCTGCTTCATGCCGAGGCTGACGCGATTCTTTTCCTGGTCAAACTTGAGCACCTTGGCGGAGACTTCGTCGCCGACATTGAGCACTTCGCTGGGGTGACGCACGCGACGCCAGGCCAGGTCGGTGATGTGCAGCAGGCCATCGATGCCGCCGAGGTCGACGAATGCACCGTAATCGGTGATGTTCTTGACGATGCCCTTGATGACCGTGCCTTCCTGCAGGGTCTCCAGAAGCTTCTGGCGCTCTTCGCCCATGCTGGCTTCGAGCACGGCACGGCGCGAGACGACAACGTTGTTGCGCTTGCGGTCGAGCTTGATGACCTTGAATTCAAATTCACGGCCCTCGAAAGGCGTGGTGTCCTTGACCGGGCGGGTATCGACCAGCGAGCCGGGCAGGAAGGCGCGGATGCCATTGACCATGACGGTCAGGCCACCCTTGACCTTGCCGGTGACCAGGCCCTTGATCAGGGCGCCATCGTTCATGGCCTTGTCGAGGTCGTTCCAGGCGGCGATGCGTTTGGCCTTCTCGCGCGACAGGCGGGTGGAACCGTAACCGTCTTCGAGCATCTCGATGGCAACCAGGACGAAATCGCCGACCTTGGAGTCGACGCCGCCGGTGTCATTGTGGAATTCCTCGACGGGAATCATGGATTCGGACTTCAGTCCGGCGTTGACGACCACGAAGTTCTGGTCAATGCGGACAATTTCAGCGGTGATGACTTCGCCGGCACGCATTTCCTGGCGCTGGAGGCTTTCCTCGAACAGTGCGGCAAAACTCTCCATGGGCGAAGCTTCGGCAATAGCTGCAGTAGACATTGATTGGGGGACCTTACAGAGGGGTGTCACGGAAGTGACGGGTTGGTTGGACATTGTCACGCTGGCCGGGCGGCCGGCGCGACGCCGTTGCTGCGGTACTGCTGAACCTCTTCAGGGGCGCATTCCCTGCCGTGCGGCTATGGCCATCACGGCGGCGACTGCGGCTTCGATGTCCATCTCGGTGGTATCCACGAGATCGGCATCGTCGCATTGCTTGAGCGGAGCCACGCTGCGCTGGGCGTCGCGCGCATCCCGTTCCAGCAAATCCTGCAAAAGGGCGTGCATGTTAGCAGGCATCCCCTTTGCGATCAACTGTTTATGGCGCCGATTCGCACGTGCCTCGGCCGAGGCCGTGAGGAACACCTTGGCGAGCGCCCCGGGGAACACCACCGAGGCCATGTCACGACCGTCGGCAACCAGGCCGGGAAAGCGGCGGTAGGCGCGTTGACGCGCCAGCAGCGCGGCCCGAACCGCCGGCAGGGCAGCGACTTTCGAGGCGCCCACCGAGATCTCCTCGCTGCGGATCGCGTCGGTAACATCGTCGTCGTCCAGCCAGATCCGCCCGCCGGCAAACCGCGCCGGCAGCGTCGCCGCCACGCCCGCCAGACCGGCTTCGTCGTCGAGCGCCCTGCCGGCGCGTATGCCAGCCAGGGCCGTGAGCCGATACAAGGAGCCGCTGTCGAGGTAGTGGTAGCCGAAGGCGGCCGCCACCCGCTCGGCCACGGTGCCCTTGCCCGAGGCCGAGGGACCGTCGATGGCGATCACCGGCGCGGTGACTTCGGCAAAGGCATCGAAGTAGCCGGGAAAGGTCTTGTTCACGCAGGCCGGATCATTGATCGTCACGGACACGCCGCCCAGCGCCGCGAGGGAAAAGCACATGGCCATGCGGTGGTCGTCATAGGTGTCGATGGCGGCGCCTGCCGTGAGGGTCGGCGATGGGTCGCTCTGCGTACCTGGAACGCCGCTGCGCGGGCAGGTAACGGCGATATGGTCGTCGCCCTCTTCCACTGTGGCGCCCAGCTTGCGCAATTCCGTCGCCATCGCCGCGATGCGGTCGGTCTCCTTGACACGCCAGGAGGCAATGTTGCGCAGGCGGCACGGACCGTCGGCAAACAGTGCGGCCACGGCCAGCGTCATCGCCGCATCGGGGATATGGTTCAGATCGAGGTCGAAGGCCTTGAGCCTTCCGCACTCGGGCCCACGTGCCTCGATGAAATCCTCGCCCCAGGTAATGCGCGCGCCCATGGCTTCAAGCGCGTCGGCAAAGCGCACGTCGCCCTGGATGCTGGATTTACCCACCCCCTCGACCCGCACCGGACCGCCACCAATGGCCCCGGCGGCAAGAAAATAGGAAGCGGCCGAGGCATCGCCCTCAACGTGGAGCACGCCAGGGCTGCGATAGGTTTGTCCGGCCGGAATCGTGAAGCGTTGCCAGCCGTCGCGCTCGACAACGACGCCGAAGCGCGCCATCAGCTTGAGCGTGATATCGATGTAGGGCTTGGAGATGAGTTCCGTCGTCATCTCGATCACCGCCTGCCGCCCCGTCAATGGCAGGGCCATCAGCAGGGCCGTGAGAAATTGCGACGAGACATCTCCGCGCAGGCGGATCGGTGATTCCAGATTCACCGTAGAGGGATGGATGGCCAGCGGCGGGAAACCCTCCCTTGCCGCGTAGCGCACGTCGGCACCGATCTGACGCAGGCCGTCGACCAGATCGCCGATCGGACGCTCGTGCATGCGCGGCACGCCGGACAGGCGGTAGTCCCCGCCTGACAGGGCCAGGGCCGCCGTCAATGGGCGGATGGCGGTACCTGCGTTGCCCATGAAGAGATCGGCGTCCCTGACCGGAAACACCCCGCCACAGCCCGCGACGCGCCAGATCCGCTCTCCGGTCGCCGTAACGCCAACGCCGACTTTTGCGAGCGCGGCAAGCATCACCCGGGTATCGTCGGAATCCAGCAGCTCGCGGATCTCCGTCGTGCCGGTAGCCAGCGCGGCCAGCAGCAGCATGCGGTTGGAAATGCTCTTCGAGCCGGGCAGGCGGATGGTGCCGGAAGCACCGCGCAAGGGCGGCAGGGTCAAACGATCCATTATTCCCCCGGCGGCAACAGCGAGTCCAGCCAGGCGTCGCGACGGGCACGGGCGGTGGAAAACATCGATTCCAGCCCGGCGTCGTCGGCGCCGGCCAGCAGCAATCGGGTCTGCATCAGTTCCGTCATGTAGGCGTCGAGTTCCTGCAGCAGTGCCTTGCGATTGGCAATGCAGATGTCGCGCCACATTTCAGGATGGCTGCTGGCAATGCGCGTGAAATCGCGGAAACCGCCGGCGGCGAAGCCGAACAGCTGGTCGGCATTGGGCCGCGCGGCAAACTGATGCACCAGCGCAAATGCCAGCAAATGCGGCAGGTGGCTTACTGCCGCGAACACTCTGTCGTGCTCTTCCGGCGCCAGCCGCGACACCTTCGCGCCGCAGGCTTCCCATGCGGCCTGCACGGTATCGACGTCGGCGGCGGAATTCTCCGCCAACGGCGTCAGCACCACGCGCTTGTTGGCGTAGAGATCCGCCTGAGCGGCAGCAACCCCGCTCTTTTCCGCGCCGGCGATCGGATGGCCGGGAATGAACTGGCGAAGCTTCCCGCCCAGCGTGGCGCGCGCCGCGGCGGCGACATCGGCCTTGGTGCTGCCGCCATCGGTGACCAGTGTCGCCTGCCCGAGATGCGGGGCCAGTGCGCCGAACACCGCCTCCATCTGTCCGACGGGCATTGCCAGCAACACCAGATCGGCGCCGTCCAGTGCGTCCGCCCAACCGTCCGCAATGTGGTCGACGACGCCGAGGCGCAATGCCTCTTCCAGCGGCGCCCGGGTACGCCCGAGGCCGACGACTTCGGCAACCTTTCCGGCCTGCTTCAGGGCGCGGGCGAAGGACCCGCCGATCAGGCCGACGCCGCAAACCACGAGCTTCCTCATCACGCGTTCAGGGCCTTCTCCAACGCGGTGAGGAACTGGGCATTTTCGGCCGCCGTGCCGATGGTGACGCGTAGATGGTTGGGCAGGCCGTAGCCGCCGATCGGCCGGACGATCACGCCCTGCTGCAACAGGCGTGCGTTCACCCCCGGCGTGTCGGCGGTTTCAAAGGTGACGAAGTTGCCATGCGACGGAATGTGGGCAAGTCCCAGCCGCTTCAGGCCGCCGACGATCTGTTCCATGCCATCGCGATTCGATTCATAGCTGCGGGCGAGGAACTCGTGATCATCGAGTGCAGCCAGGGCCCCGGCCAGGGCGAGGTTGTTGACGTTGAACGGCTGGCGCACCCGATTCAGTAGATCGACCATTTCCGCCCGGGCAATGCCATAGCCGACGCGCAGGCCCGCCAGACCGTAGATTTTGGAGAAGGTGCGCACCACCAGCAGATTGGGATGGTCGCGCACCCAGGCCACGGTATCGGCGCGGTCGGCCGGCGCCAGGTATTCGGTATAGGCCTCGTCGAGCACGACGCAGATATGCGGCGGAATCTTCCCGATGAAGGCACGCACCTCGGCCTGCGGCAGGAAGTTTCCTGTGGGGTTGTTCGGATTGGCGATCCAGACGACATGGGTGTCGCCACGGATCGCGGCGAGCATGGCCTCGGGATCGTGGCCGTAGTTCCTTGCCGGCGCGGCAAGGCATTCGGCACCGGCCGACATGGATGCCAGCGGATACACGGCGAAGGCATGACGCGAGAACACCGCCGATCGGCCGGGTGCAAGGAAAACCCGTGCTGCGAGATCGAGCACGTCATTGGAGCCATTGCCCAGCACCACCTGATCCTGGCCCACGCCGTGGCGCGCGGCAATCGCTGCGATCAGGTCGAACTGGTCGGGATAACGCTCGATTCCCGACAGTGCGGCCTCGACAGCGGCCCGCGCCCTCGGGCTCATGCCCAATGGATTCTCGTTGGAGGCCAGCTTGACGATCTTGTCCACCGGGATACCCATCTGGCGCGCAAGCTCGGTGATCGGCTTGCCCGGCACATAAGGCGAGATGGCGCGGACGTAAGACGGTGCCTGTTCGACGATGCTCATCATCTTCCTTTCAATAAACCGCCTTGGGATAGGACCCGAGCAGTTTGACAAAGCCGGCACGGTCGAGCAGTTCTTCCAGCGCCCTGGCGACCGCGGGATCGCCGCGATGGCCCTCGATGTCGATATAGAACACATATTCCCAGCGACTGCCACCGAACCCGCGAGCCGGGCGGGATTCGAGCCGGCTCATGGAAACCCCGTTGTCGGCGAAGGGAGCGAGCAGTCGATACAAGCCGCCCGGCCGGTTCTGCGCCGAGCAGACCAGCGAGGTGCGATCCTGGCCTGACGGCCCGGCATCGTGCGTGGCAACCACGGCAAAGCGCGTGGTGTTGTTCGGGTCATCCTCGATGTTGTCGGCAATGACACCGAGGCCGTAAAGGGCCGCTGCAGCATCACCGGCAATGGCCGCCACGGTGGTATCTTCCGCCGCCAGGCGCGCCGCTTCCGCATTGCTTGCCACCGGTACGCGCGCGACCTGCGGCAGGTTGCGATTCAGCCACTCGTGGCACTGCGCCAGGGACTGCGAATGCGAAAACACGCGCGTGATCGCGGCCAGGCTGCCACCGTGCCCCATCAGCTTGTGGTGGATGGGAAGATTCACCTCCCCGCAAATCTGCAGCGGCGAGGACAACAGCAGGTCAAGCGAACGGCCAATGGCGCCTTCAGTGGAGTTCTCCAGCGGCACCACGCCGTAGTCGGCGTTGCCGGCCTCGACCGCGCGGAAAACATCGTCGATCGCCGGGCAGGCCAGCAGACTGGGCGCGGCACCGAAATGCTTTCTCGCCGCGGACTCGGAATAGGTCCCCGCCGGCCCAAGATAGGCGATATTCAACGGCTGCTCCAGGGCCAGGCAGGCCGACATGACTTCGCGCACGATGCGCTGCGCGGCAATGGCCGACAGCGGACCGGGATTGCGCTCGGCAATACGGCGCAACACCTGCGCCTCGCGCTCCGGCCGGTAGATGTTGCCCTGCTTGATCTCGCCGATGCGGCGCGCCAGACCGGCACGCTCGTTGATCAGGCGCAGGAGTTCGCCGTCGATGCCGTCGATCTGGTCGCGCAGCCTTCCCAGCTCCTGGGAATCGTCGGCCACTTCAGCCCTCCCGGGGAAGGTAGCGCACCGCCAGCACGCCCTCAATCCGGGCGATCTTGTCGATCACCTCCTGCGACACCTTGCTATCCACGTCGACCAGGGTGTAGGCGACATCCTTTTTCGACTTGTTCAGCATGTTGTGGATGTTGAGCCTGGCGTCGGCCATCGCCGTGGAAATCTGCCCCACCATGTTCGGCACATTGGCGTTGGCAATGGCTATCCGGTAGTCGGATTCGCGCGCCATGGCGACATTCGGGAAGTTCACCGAATTGGCGATGTTGCCGTCCAGCAGGTAGTCGCGCACCTGGTCGGCCACCATGATCGCGCAGTTCTCTTCTGCTTCGCGCGTCGACGCGCCAAGATGCGGCAGGGCTACGACCTGCGGATGGGCATTGACATGGGCACTGGGGAAGTCGCAGACGTAGCAGCCGAGCTTCTTCGCCTCAAGCGCTGCCAGCACGGCGGCTTCGTCAACCACGCCGTCACGCGAGAAGTTGAGCAGGACGGCGCCGTGTTTCATCTGGGCAATGCTCTCCGCATTGACCATCTTGCGCGTCGCATCGACCAGGGGAACGTGAAGCGTGACGAAGTTGCAGCTCTTCAGCACCTCGCCAAACGACCCGGCGCGACGCACTTGTGACGGCAAACTCCAGGCGGCATCGACGGTGATCTCGGGGTCGTAGCCGACCACGTTCATGCCCAGCTTGATGGCGGCATCGGCCACCAGGCAGCCGATCTTGCCCAGGCCTACCACGCCCAGTGTATGGCCGGCAATCTCGTAGCCGGCGAAGGTCTTCTTGCCATCCTCGACCTTCTTCTCCATTTCGGGATCCCCGGGATCCAGCGCGGAGACGAACTTCATCGCGCCGCCGATGTTGCGCGCCGCCAGCAGCATGCCGGCAAGGACGAGCTCCTTGACGGCATTGGCATTCGCACCCGGCGCATTGAACACTGCGACGCCACGCTTGCTCATCTCGCCAACCGGGATGTTGTTGGTGCCGGACCCGGCGCGGCCAATGGCCTGCACGGACTTCGCAATTTCCACCTTGTGCAGATCGGCCGAGCGCAGCAGGATCGCGTCAGGCTGGACAACATCCTTGGCGCAGGTGAAGCGTTCAGCAGGAAGCCGCTTGAGCCCGTTCTGCGAAACGTTGTTGAGGATCAGTACCTGAAATTGGCTGCTCATCATCTCAACCCTTCTGCGCGGCGAATTCTTTCATGTACTCGACCAGCGCCTGGACGCCGGCCAGCGGCATGGCGTTGTAGATCGAGGCACGCATGCCGCCGACGGAGCGATGCCCCTTCAACTGGACCATGCTACGGGCCTTGGCTCCTTTCAGGAACTCGTCGTCGAGCGCCGCATCCTTGAGCGTAAAGGGCACGTTCATCCGTGAACGGTCTTCCACCCGTACCGGATTGCGATAGAAATCGGTGGTTGCCAGGTAGTCGTAAAGCAGGTTTGCCTTTTCGACATTGGTCTTTTCCATCGCCGCGACGCCGCCGTTGCGCTTGAGCCATTGGAAGACCAGGCCCGCAATGTATATCGCATAGGTAGGCGGCGTGTTGTACATCGATTCGGCATCGACGTGGGTCTTGTAGTCGAGCATGGCGGGCGGCGTCGGCTGTCCCTTGCCAACCAGGTCCTCGCGAACGATGACAATGGTCAGACCGGCCGGACCGATGTTCTTCTGAGCGCCGCCATAGATCAGGCCGTACTTGCTGACATCGACGGGCTTCGACAGGATGTTTGACGACATGTCGCAAACCAGCGGCACGTCGCCGGTGGCGGGCGTCCAGTGGAACTCGACACCGCCGATGGTTTCGTTGGCCGTGTAATGCACGTAGGCCGCGTCCTTCGACAGCTTCCAGTCGGCCTGCGCCGGGGCATAGGTAAAGCTCTTGTCCTCAGCGCTGGCGGCGACATTCACGTTGCAGAACAGCTTGGCCGCCTTGATCGCCTTCTTCGCCCACTCACCGGTATGGATGTAATCGGCGGTCGCCTTGCCGCGCAGCAGGTTGATCGGGATCATCTCGAACTGCGCGGAGGCGCCGCCCTGGAGGAACAGCACCTTGTAGTTCGCCGGCACCCCCATCAGTTCGCGTAAGTCGGCCTCCGCCTGTGCGGCAATGCCCATGAACTCCTTGCCGCGGTGGCTCATTTCCATGACCGAGGTGCCGCTGCCATGCCAATCGAGCATCTCTTCGGCTGCCTGCTTGAGAACTTCCTCGGGCAATGCCGCGGGACCGGCGCTGAAATTGAATATACGTGCCATGACCTGCCTCCTGAATGATTGTTTCAATACGTTGAAATCGCCAACCTGAAAACCGCCGTCAATTCAATTCGAAGTCCCCGAGTCTGGAACCGTGCCGTGCAGGCATCACGCCTGCGGATCGCCGCCACCATCGGCCGCAACATCCGGTTCGTCCTCATCGCTTTCGATGACCATCTCGACTCCCGCGAGGTAAGTACCATCGTCAAGCGTAATCAGGGTCACGCCCTGGGTTGACCGGCCCATGACGCGGATGTCGGCCACGCGTGTGCGAATCAGAACCCCTCCCGTCGAGATCAGCATGATCTCTTCCGGCGACTCGCCCATTGAAGCCAGTACCGCGGCGACCACCTTGCCATTGCGTTCGGATGTCTGGATTGCGATCATGCCCTTGGTGCCCCGGCCATGGCGGGTGTATTCCGAAATGGGCGTACGCTTGCCGAAGCCGTTTTCGGTGGCGGTCAGCACCGTGTAATCCTCGCTGTCGGCTACCAGCATCGAGATCACCCGCTGCTCATCCTCCAGCATCATGCCGCGCACGCCGCGAGCCTCACGGCCCATGGGGCGCACGTCTTCTTCGGCGAACCGTACAGCCTTGCCGGCATCGGAGAACAGCATCACATCGTGCTGGCCGTGGGTAATGGCCACGCCTATCAGGTGATCGCCATCATCCAGGCCGACGGCGATGATGCCGGCCTTGCGCGGATTGGCGAAGCTCGCCAGCGGGGTTTTCTTCACCGTGCCCATGGCCGTTGCCATGAAAACGAAATGCTCTTCGTCGAACTCCTTGACCGGCAGGATGGCGGTAATCTTTTCCTTGTCCTCCAGCGGAAAGAGATTGACGATGGGCTTGCCGCGCGAGTTGCGAGTGCCCTCGGGCGCTTCATAGACCTTGAGCCAGTACACGCGGCCCCGGCTGGAAAAGCACAGGATGTAGTCGTGCGTGTTGGCGATGAACAGGCGATCGACGAAATCATCTTCCTTGATCGCCGCCGCCTGCTTGCCGCGACCGCCACGGCGCTGTGCGCGATAGTCGGCCGGCGGCTGGCGCTTGATGTATCCGGAATGCGAAAGCGTCACCACCATGTCCTCACGAACGATGAGGTCCTCGATGTTGATCTCGGCGGTGCTGTGTACGATCTCGGAACGCCTGGCGTCACCGAACTGCGCCTTCACGGCATTCAGTTCCTCGCCAATGATGCTCGTGATGCGCTCGGGCCGCGCTAGGATGTCCAGCAGGTCGGCGATCTGCGTCATGACCTCCTTGTATTCGACGACGATCTTGTCCTGCTCTAGGCCCGTGAGCCGCTGCAGACGCAATTCGAGGATGGCCTGGGCCTGGGCATCCGACAACATGTAACCCTGTGCCGACAGGCCGAACTCCGGCGCCAGCCCCTCGGGGCGCGAGGCCTCGGCAGCCGCACGCTGCAGCATTTCCTCGACCAGGGCCGAGCGCCAGACCCGCGCCATGAGGCCACGCTTGGCCTCGGCCGGTGTCGACGCCGCCTTGATCAGGGCGATGATCTCATCGACATTCGACAGCGCGACCGCCAGGCCTTCCAGAATATGCCCGCGTTCGCGCGCCTTGCGCAACTCGAAGACGGTGCGCCGTGTAATCACTTCCCTTCGGTGCAACAGGAAGCATTCCAGCATTTCCTTGAGATTGAGCAGGCGCGGCCGGCCATCCACCAGGGCCACCATGTTCATGCCGAAGGTGTCCTGCAGCTGGGTCTGCTTGTACAGGTGGTTGAGGACAACCTCCGGCACCTCGCCCTTCTTGAGCTCGATGACCAGGCGCATGCCGGACTTGTCCGATTCATCCTGGATGTGCGCGATGCCGTCGATCTTCTTCTCGTTGACCAGTTCGGCGATCTTCTCCTGCAGCGTCTTCTTGTTGACCTGATAAGGAAGTTCATCGACGACGATGGCCTGGCGTCCGTTTCGCGGCAGATCCTCGACATGGGTTCGCGCGCGCATCACGACGCGGCCCCGGCCTGTCATGTAGCCATCCCTCACGCCCGACACGCCGTAAATCAATCCTGCTGTCGGGAAATCAGGGGCCGGGATTACCTGAATCAGTTCGTCGATGCCGGTTTCCGGTGCGCGCAGCAGGAGCAGGCAGCCATCGACCACTTCGTTGAGGTTGTGTGGCGGAATGTTGGTTGCCATCCCCACCGCAATGCCCGACGAGCCGTTGATCAGCAGATTGGGGATACGTGCCGGCAGAATCAGCGGTTCCTGCTCGGAGCCATCATAGTTGGGGCCGAAATCGACGGTTTCCTTGTCGATATCAACCAGCAGTTCGTGACCGATGCGCGCCATCCGCACCTCGGTGTACCGCATCGCCGCGGCGTTGTCGCCATCCACCGAACCGAAGTTGCCCTGACCGTCTACCAGCATGTAGCGCAGGGAGAAGTTCTGGGCCATGCGCACGATCGTGTCGTAGACCGCGGTATCGCCATGGGGATGGTATTTACCGATGACGTCGCCAACGATGCGCGCGGACTTCTTGTAAGCCCGGTTCCAGTCGTTGTTCAACTCGTGCATTGCGAACAGCACGCGACGATGCACCGGTTTCAGGCCGTCTCGCACATCCGGCAGCGCCCGACCAACGATCACGCTCATCGCATAGTCGAGGTAGGAGTGACGCATCTCCTCTTCGAGGCTGATCGGCAGGGTTTCCTTGGCGAACGATTCCATTTATTCAGGCGCCGGACGAGACACGACAGGCTAGGGTGTAAAAGCTGACAATTTTAGCATGCGGACACCACCCGCACGGGTTGTCCGGGACTCCGGAATCTGGTTGAATCGCAACATGATTTCAACCTCTACCGCACAGAACGCACCGGTCGCAATCGACCTCCTGATTCGACCCGAGTGGATCATCCCCATTGAACCGGCGGGCGTCACACTGAGTGAGCACGCCATCGCCATCGACCGCGGGAAAATCCTCGCCATCAAGCCAGATGCGGAGGCGCGCGTGGCCTGGCTTCCCCGGCAGACTGTCACCCTGCCACGGCAGGTCGTCATGCCGGGCCTGGTTAACGCGCACACCCACGCCGCCATGAGTCTGCTGCGCGGCTATGCCGATGATCTGCCCTTGATGCGCTGGCTCAACGAGCATATCTGGCCGGCAGAGGCAAAACATGCCGACGCCGGCTTCGTTCGCGCCGGCACGCTGCTGGCCTGCGCCGAGATGCTGCGCGGCGGCATCACCACCTTCAACGACATGTATTTTTTCCCCGAAGCCGCCGCCGAGGCTGCGCTGGTATCGGGGATGCGCGCGTCGCTGGGCATGATCGCGATCGAGTTCCCCACCCGCTACGCGGCGGATCCTGACGATTACCTCGCCAAGGGCCTTGCCGTTCGCGACCGCCACAGTGGTGAGTCGCGCTTGAGTTTTTGCCTCGCCCCGCATGCACCCTACACGGTGAGCGACAAGACCTTCGAGAAAATCGCCACGCTGGCCGACCAGCTCGAAATTCCGATCCACATTCACTTGCACGAAACCGCGCATGAGATAGAGGAAAGCCTCAAGCTTCACGGCGTACGGCCACTGGAACGACTCCACCGGCTCGGCCTGCTCAGCCCGCAATTGATTGCCGTCCATGCCGTGCATCTCACTGGCGCGGAGATCGAACTGCTCGGCCGTCACGGCTGCCACCTCGCCCATTGCCCGACGTCGAACATGAAACTTGCCAGCGGCATTGCGCCTTTGGCGGCGGCCGTGACCGGCGGAGTGAACATCAGCCTTGGCACCGACGGTGCGGCGTCCAACAATCGCCTGGACATGTTCCATGAACTTCGCCACGCGGCACTTTTGGCCAAGGTGGCCAGTCTCGACGCGCAAGCCTTTGGCGCACATGCAGCGCTCGCGGCAGCGACGCTCGGTGGCGCGCGGGCGCTTGGCCTGGACGCCAGGATCGGCTCGCTGCTCCCGGGCAAGGATGCCGACCTGTGCGCCATCGACCTCGGCGAATGGGACCAGCAACCCTGCTACGATCCGGCATCCCATGTGGTGTACGTCGCGGGCCGTGAGCATGTCACACACACCTGGGTGGGTGGCGATTTGTTGATGTCCGGGGGCATTCCTTCACAAATCAACGTTTCCGAATTGCTTGACATCGCGGGTTTATGGCATACTCGCCTGACGACCTGAACGCGAGCAGCGCTCAGGGAAAAGTTCCAACGCTGAAACAGCCTTCATTCATTTGCCCATCCAGGGGGACCTAATGTTCAAAAAATCGCTATTGCTCGCCGCCATGCTCGGCATTTCCACTGCTGCACTCGCCCAGACGCCCGGCATCGACACCAAGGGTACCGTCGGCTATGCCATCGACCAGCGCGGATATGTCGTCAAGAGCGGTACCGGCCTCTGCTGGCGCACCGGCTACTGGACACCTGCTATGGCCATCGAGGAGTGCGATCCTGATCTGGTGAAGAAAGCCGCTCCCGCTGCCGCTGCCCCGGCTCCTGCACCGAAGGCTGCAGCCCCTGCCGCTCCGGCACCCAAGCCCGCTGCCCAGAAGGTGACCCTGGCCGCCGACGCCCTGTTCGATTTCAACAAGGCTGACCTGCGTCCCGAAGGCAAGGCCAAGCTCGACAAGCTCTCCAGCGATATCAAGGGCATCAAGCTCGAAGTGATCATCGCCGTAGGCCACGCCGACCGCTTCGGTTCGGATGCCTACAACCTGAAGCTGTCGGAGAAGCGTGCCGAGTCCGTCAAGGCGTATCTGGTAGGCAAGGGCGTCGATGCCAACCGCGTCTACACCGAAGGCAAGGGTGAGAAGCAGCCGGTCACCAAGCCCGACCAGTGCAAGGGCGCGAAGAGCAAGAAGGTTGTGGACTGCCTGCAGCCCGATCGTCGCGTCGAGATCGAGGTCATCGGCACCCGCTGATCCTGTCTGACTCCCGAAAAAGCCCAGCCCTGCTGGGCTTTTTCATTTGGCCGCCGTTTCCCGGACACAGACCGACACCGCCATGAGTACCACCCTGAATGCCGACCAGGCCGAACTCGACAAGTTCGGCGACGTTGCCCACCACTGGTGGGATCCCAACTCCGAATTCCGCCCGCTGCACGACATCAATCCCGCACGCGTCGCCTGGATCGACGCCCATGCCGGATTGAAAGGCGCACGCGTGGTCGATGTCGGCTGTGGCGGCGGTCTGCTGAGTGAAGGCATGGCGGCGCTGGGTGCCGAGGTAACCGGTATCGACCTGTCGGAGAAGGCACTGGGGGTAGCCCGCCTGCACCTTTACGAAAGCGGCCACAAGATCGACTACCGGCTGATCTCGGCGGAAGCCCTGGCCGACGAGGCACCTGCCGGTTTCGACCATGTCACCTGCCTCGAAATGCTGGAACACGTCCCGGATCCGGCGAGCGTGGTGGCAGCCTGCGCGCGTCTGGTCAAGCCGGGTGGCCAGGTGTTCCTGTCTACCCTGAATCGCAATGCCAAGGCTTATGTCGTTGCCGTGCTGGGTGCCGAGTACCTGCTAAACCTGCTGCCGCGCGGCACGCACGAATACACGCGCTTCCTCAAGCCCGCCGAACTGGCCCGCCTGTGTCGTCAGGCGGGGCTGGAAGTCATCGAGATCACCGGGCTGCGTTACGACCCCTTCAAGCGTATCGGCAAGGTAGGGTCCGACACCGACATCAATTACCTGCTGCGGGCAAGACGCAATGCCTGACGCGGTATTGTTCGATCTGGACGGCACCCTGGCCGACACGGCGCCGGATCTCGGCGGTGCAATGAACCAGCTGCTGCGCGAACAGGGACAGCAACCCCTGCCGCTGGACCGGCTGCGGCCGCATGTTTCGTCGGGCGCTCGCGGCCTGATCGGCGCCGCGCTCGGCATCACGCCGGCTGATCCCACCTACCTTGCCCTGCAGCAGCGTTTCCTTGGTATCTACCAGGAAGCGCTTTGCGTCGGCACCCGTCTCTTCGACGGCGTCAGCGAGCATCTTGACGATCTGGAGGCCCGCTCCATCCGCTGGGGTGTTGTCACCAACAAGTCGCAACGCTTTGCCCTGCCCCTGCTCGAACAACTCGGCTTGCGCCAGCGCAGTGCCTGCATCGTCTGCGGCGACAGCGCCCGGCGTCCCAAGCCGCATGGCCACCCGCTGCAACTGGCGGGCGCGGTCATCGGAATCAGTGCCGCCAACTGCATCTATGTCGGCGACGACGAGCGCGACGTCATTTCCGGCCGCAGTGTCGGCATGCGCACCGTGGTTGCAGCCTGGGGTTATCTGGGATCGGAAAAACCGCCTCAGGAATGGGGCGCCGACGCCATTGCCGCGGCGCCGGATCAAATCCTCGCAACGCGCTAGAATGCGCTTGCAATTCGTGGGTCAGGCACGATCTGATTCGCGACACTCAGGGGGCGACATGGCTTCGACATGGGTGACAAAGCATGCAGGGCATACCGAGGATCCGGGTACCTCGTAAATCCATCTGGAACGCACTAACTGCCAACGACGAGCGTTTCGCTCTAGCCGCTTAATTGCGGCTGGCTTCCGAACTGGCCATCCCGCGGGCCAGGCAGCGCAAGCTGCATCGGAATCATTCAGCGGGATAAGGCCGTGCGGAGTCGCGACGCAAGGTTCGAAAATTCAGCGAATCGCCTGTAGCCAGCCTGTCCGTCGGCGGGTTCCGGGTTAAATCAAATGGCGAGACTAAGTATGTAGAACTGCCTGTGGCGCGCTTATGGACGCGGGTTCAATTCCCGCCGCCTCCACCAATTAACGATACAAAGCAATCCAGCAACATCCTTAAAACCCGCCAAGTGCGGGTTTTTTATTGACTTTAGCGTCCAGTAAGGGGTAACATTGTCCCGTAGCATCCAGCTTTAGACAGGGGTAACTCTTAGGGGTAACCCCAAAACCTCAGATGGAGTTACCCCACAATGGCC
>Ga0172367_10003520_pt1 | contig 20214 bp, 13 predicted proteins | sample Lak10m_FD_114542 | JGI IMG/M metagenome (GOLD analysis project Ga0172367, IMG submission 114542) | Freshwater microbial communities from Kabuno Bay, South-Kivu, Congo - kab_022012_10m | ecosystem: Environmental > Aquatic > Freshwater > Lake | place: Democratic Republic of the Congo: South-Kivu...
CCGTAATAAAACACATTGGCTAACTGAGGCATCCCAAACGCCGCTGCTACGGCTTGTGCCATAGGCATGGTCATCCCTGTGGTCGGTGGACTTACCGGCGGTGAAGTAGGTGGCCTTACTGGGGGAACCGGCGGAGATACAGGAGGTGTCGTCGGTGGCGTAACGGGAGGTTCCGTCGGTGGACTTACCGGTGGAGGGCTGACTGGCGGAACCGTAGGTGGAGCGACCGGTGGTGACACAGGTGGACTGACTGGTGGTGTAGTTGGTGGCGACACCGGAGGAGACACTGGAGTGGCAGGGGTCGTCGGAGTGGTAGGCGTTGCAGGGGTCGTTGGAGTAGCGGGAGTTGCCGGAGATGTAGGCTCGGTTGGTGTCGCTGGAGTAACAGGTGTTTCTGTAGGCGTAGTTGGAGTTACGGTAGGTGTTGCAGGAGTAGCAGGGGTCGTTGGCGTAGTTGGAGTAGTTGGAGCGGTTGGAGTAGCAGGAGTTTCAGTAGGTGCAGTTGGAGTTGCAGGTGTTACCGGCGTAGTTGGGGTAGTAGGAGTTTCTGTAGGCGCAGTAGGAACCGTAGGGGTAGTAGGAGTTTCTGTAGGTGTGGTTGGAGGTGCGGTAGGCGTAGTGGGTTCTGTTGGTGTTGTAGGCGTAGTTGGAGATGTTGGCGCAGTGGGAGATGTTGGAGTAGTTGGCTCTGTCGGTGTAGCAGGGGTCGTTGGAACAGTAGGCGTCGCTGGTGTTTCGGTAGGAGCTGTAGGCGTGACAGGAGTTTCGGTCGGTGTAGTAGGAACCGTAGGAGTAGTGGGTGTTTCGGTCGGAGTAGTCGGAACAGCAGGAGATGTGGGAGTAGTAGGTGTAGCCGGTGTTGTAGGAACTGCTGGGGTAGTAGGAGCGGTAGGAGAAACAATGTCTATAAGTTCTTTTAATGAATCTTCATAAGCTTTTCGTTCTGTAGAACTGATTCGGTTATCTTGATTCACATCAAACTTCGACAAGTCTTTCCACTCTTGAGTATCAAGACTTGTAAACAAAGCGATTAAATCATTTACATCAAGGTTGTACGTTTTAGCTGTGTCAGCCCAAAAAGCTAGGCCTCCTTCATCTGCCGTCCTTCCATATACGTTTTGATAGATGTTTTTAATATCTTCTGTACTTGCTACATTTTTTGCTTCTGGTGGCAGATAGATGGGTGCAGGGGTCGTTGGAGTAGTAGGCGGTGCGGTCGGAGTTGTTGGAGGTTCAGTAGGCGCAGTAGGCGGTGCAGTAGGCGCAGTAGGTGCGGTAGGAGTAGTAGGTGTAGCAGGAGGCGCAGTTGGAACCGTAGGAGGTGTAACAAACGATCTATCTTTTGGCTTGCCCGTTGTGTCAAGTAAAAAGTCTGTGTTTAACGTTGTTAGAACTTTGTTTGTTTCGTTTAACGCATCTGTAGTACTTAGTCCTGCATCAAGCAACCCTGTATAGACTTGCTCGCTTGCATCTTCTAAGTCAATGTTGGATGTTCTTGCGGCATTCAAAACAATGGATGCCGCTTCATTTCTATCCATGCCGCCCAACACAGCAGCATGTATCAATGACTCTGCTGCTTCAGGTGTATTGAGTCGGCTGAATGTACCTTCTGAAATACCACCAAGAACAGTTTTTAAATCAACGTTATTCTTTAACGCTTCATTAATGACAGCAGGTATGCCATCTTCTCCGGTCTGTTGTAGTACATCCGAAGAGAAGTCTTTAAATAACTTTGATTGACCGGCTGCATCTAAAGCCGTGAATCCACCCTTGGTAGAACTTTGTAACCATCCACCAAGCACCATGGCAGTCAATGCTTCGTTATCATTGATACTGCCTGTCATGGCAATATTTTTAGCCGCTACCGTTCCGCCTTCTTCTAATGCGCCTTTAGGAACTTCTAAACCAACGTCGCCTAAATTTTTAAGGCCTGTTCTAAGTGCAGTGCTAGATCCTACACTTCCTGCTTCGTTTGCAAATTGCCTAATGAATGGTAAGTCTAGTGCGGTTTCTAAAATAGAACCCACCACACCGGAAGCCATAGCTCCACGATCCGTTAAGTAATTGATCTGATTAGGATTAAGTCCTTGCTGTTTTGCGCCTTCTATAAGTTCTTCTTTTGTTACGCCTGTGTTTTCTATAAAGTTCCACAAAGCATCTGCCGCAGCAGCAGCTTTCATACTGCCTGTTGCTTGCAACACTTTAGCTGCACCAAGCAGTGGAAATATTTCTTGCGAACCTTCTTTACCTGCCCACCAAAAAGCGGAGCCAGGATTTTCTAATATGCCGTTTGCTAACGCCTTGGATTTATTCCATAAACCATCAGCCTGGTCTACAGCATCGCCAATTCTGTTAGCGCCTGCTGCAAGGTCTGGAACTAAAACATCACTTGCGCTGTTGCTTATATTGGCAAGGTTTCTTAGGTTTGTTGAAAACGAGTTATATGCATCTTGAGTTGCAATAGATCCTAATCCTGCGCCAATACTTCCTACTAATCCTACCCCTGCCGATGTGTACGAATTGATGATATTTTGTACACTTGAAGCAATCCTTTGCCCCGCAGCAACATTACTTAGTACGTTAGATTTAAAAATATCAAATTGACTAACTGGTTCTTCAAAAGTTGTGGTAGCCGAAGGCGGTATGGTGTAAACAAGTTCTATTGGTAAAGATATTCTTTGGCCCGCTGCTACTCTAGGAGACTGAGCAATCAGATACGATTGATAGCGTTGCTCAAGCGGTACTGTTTCATCAACGTTGGCGTCCTTCATTAATTTTGTAAATTCAGGAAACGCTAGTAAACGTGCTGTAGTTCCGTTTGATGCGTCAAACGCCAACGGTGACTTCATGAGATTTACGTCAAATGTGGATGCGTTTTGAAGTTCTTGAGATGCCGTACCAACACGCGCAAGTTCATCTTTGGTAAATGTGTTATACGTTTTACCATCATAGGTAAACGTCTGGCCCGTTCCAAGTAACTCCCTAGCTTTTCTAAAAGCCGCGCCAAAGCTTGGCTGCGCATTTACTTGATCTTGAATCCAAGCCCTTGTTCCTTGAGAACTCCATACATCTTGAAGCGTTTGTTCAGAAGACGTTAAGTCTGATCCTGCTCTAATGGCGTTTCCAAGCTGTACTTGGTTTGCTATTTGATCTGGCGTATACCCAGCAGTTGTCATGGCTTGCCTTAAAGCCGAGTCATCTACTTTTCCAGATAAGAAATCTCTATATACGGAATTTGCTGCGTTTTGTTTTTGTTGCTTATCTATTAGTTCGTCTTCTGTAGGATTGGGATCAAACACACCTCCTACCGTATCGTTTCCTGCTCCGCCTGATACAGTGTCTTGTTCTGTCCCACTTGGCACAGTATCTGTGCCTGATGGCGGAGTAGTAGAACTATCGCCGACTTTTGGTGCTTGTTTGCTTACATTATCTAATGTAGCAACAAGTCGATCTATACCCAATGCAATATCAAGTGGGTTTGCATTTGGGTTATTTAACAAATTAACAAATCTAGTAGCCGCTGCTGCTACCTTGATGTCCCCACTTTTTGTAAGTTCAGCGGTTGCATTAAGGATAATTGTTGGGTTTTCAGTACCTAACGCTTGTATAAACTTTGCACCGTTAAACGCATCACCAACTGTAAAATTAGTATCGCCAATCTTTGTGTTTGCAAGTGTGTTACCAACACCACTCTGATTTAAAAGCTCTTGCAAAGCTGGCAAATAATTATTTTGACTTACGCTATATACAAGATTAAATCCTTTTAACGCCTCTGCTGCGCCAGGAATTTTAAAATCACTAGCAGCACTTAAACCACTTAAAACTGCCCCGCCAAGATCTCCTTGCGAGACTTTGTATGCTGTATTGGCTAAATTTAAATAAGGTCTAACCTCGGCAAGAGTACTTGAAAGCGTTCTTCCTGCCTCAACAAGCTCTACTGGTAATGCGGCTGTAAGTTCTGATAGTATAGAACTACCTAACCCTGCTACGCTAGTTGCAGCCGCTGCGCCGTAACCGGCTCCAGTGACACCCAAACCTCCAAGAAAAATACCTGACTCTGAGGCTAATAGAGCAGCTTCTCCGGTTAGCGCGGCCAAACTGGAGCCTAACGTAAATGGTAACGAAAGAACAGACACTATCGTTACAATATCTTTTAACCAGTTTTCTTCATCACCGTAAGTATCAACTCTTGGTTTTCCGTTAGCGTCAAAATTTAATGTTGCGTAAGTTACGCCAACGCCTTGACCCCAGTCACCAAGATTTATTGAACTACCGTCCCGGATTTTTTGACCAGTTGCTTTGTTATATATTTGTGGTGCTGTACGATCTATTTGAATAGATCCATTTTGTATTTGGTTTTTTTGTTCTTCTGTTAATAAAACACCTATACCATTTCCTAGATCATCAAGGTCTTCGTAATAAGGCGTTCCATCATCATAATATTTAACTTGTTTTACAACCGGACTATATCTTATTCCAAGTTGATTGATGTCAGAAACGCCGGTTTGACCAACAATCCTCCGTCCAAGTTGATCAAGCATACCAAGAGTGCCAAACCCAGGACCACTGCTTTTTCCAGATTTGGTACTCCAAGCGCCTCCGGCTGTACTCCCTAAATAGCCATTTGTTAGTTGCCTACCAACTCGAACTATCGGGTCAAAACTTTTTTCAATGCCTGTAGGCATTAATAGGTACTGCGTTCCTGCTTGATCATCAAACAGTACTGGATGCCCTAAACGTGTAACTGGCGTATTTAATTTTTGACCAGTAGTTTTGTCAATAGCTTTTACTTTTCCAACGCCGTCTTCAAAATAATATTGCCAATCTATATCTGTATAAAGATTCTTAATACCTAAATCTTTCATCTTGTTAGCAAGATGTATTCTTAACTCATTAGTAAAGTCTTTTTGATTTATTGGATCTAAATACGTTTCAGTTTTTCTATAAACATTGGTTGCTATACCCCACGGCAATCCAGTGTTGTTAATAAAATCTAATTCTGGTTTATTTTCGTTTCTCCATGCAATTGCTTCTGGTGTATTTGCAGTTTCCAAATATGTTGAGCGAAGAACCTTTTCCCCTGTAACCGGGTTTTTAACATAAGGCTGTGTTGGTCCATACATGCCATCATCTGCCGCAACCTTTTCCCAATTAGGTTGCTCTTGATTTAAGAACGTGCCTAAAATGTCTTCGGTGACACCTAGTGCCTTAGCAAGATCGGCATTTGAATATTTTTTTGTGTTTGCAAGCTGCTGTACTTTTATTGCTTTCTGAGGACTTGTAAGGCTTTCATCATCATAAATTGCATTAAATTCACTCTTAAGTAGTGAAAGCGGGACGCCGCTTGCAGTTCGTGGCGTTGACTCATAAGCCACGCGTTCTTGGTATTCAGTAGAGTTAGGATCGTTAAAGGATCGCCAGTTAGCTTTTTCGCTTTCTTCAATCTGCTGATTACGATTTGTGTCTACATAGTTAGCGTCTGCTTCATTAGCAAATTGACCTACCCACCAAGGGGTTTGAGGTTTGGCTATGTTTGCAAGATAATTTGCCCAAGATTGATACTGTGGCGTTAGCCCTAAGTTTGGGTCAGTTAAGTTCAGCCCTAAGCTTTCAGCCTTGGTTCTTAGATCTGAAATATCTTCAGGCGTTGCTGTTCTTCCTTGCTCTTGAAAACGCGCATTAATAAGCGGCATCAAGTTTTGGAATGGATCGGAAGCTACAGTATTAATTGACCCTGTTGGCGTACCCTGACGAGAAGCAAGCTCTGGCGCAGCAGCCAGTTGGAATGCAGCCTTTTCTTCAGGAGAGACTTCGGCACCAAATTGGTTTGCCCAATAATCTAATCCTGGCTGATCAGCTTCACGGCCAAGAATGTCTGTATAAAGACCTTTAATCTGGTCTAAGCTTGATGGCCTTGAAGCAATTTCTGGCGCAGCAGCTTGTTTGAATATTTCTAATTCATCAGGAGATACTTCAGTACCAAACATTGATGCCCAGTAATCAAGCCCTGGTTGATCTGCTTGCCGACCTAGAACATCTGTATATAGTTGACGTATTGCATCTAAATTAGGTGTTTGCTGTGCATATTGCCTTCCTTCGCCTGCGCCATATAAAGCGTAGTGACGTTGAGCTTCAAGTAACGTGTCTATCCCTGCCGCACCAAGATCAGGATAACGTGTTAAATAGTTTTGATAATCAAAGTTCTGCGGTACTTTTGATTGATCAAATACAGAACCCGTCATCCAGTTATCTAACTCTGGCGATGTCGGTGTTTTATTAGGATCAGTTGCCATAGTTACCCTGGTATCGATGACACAAACGTTGCTGTCAATATCACAGACGGGATAGCAGGTCTAGTCGGACTAGATGATGCTGTGTAGTGTTCAATATAAGCCGATGTATTTGATGTCCGCCAGTACAGTTGCACATAATCATTGGCTAAAAACGAATCTACAAAGTTTAAGCTACCAATCACATGATAGGGGTCGCCAGCAGATTTCCTTGGTGCTAACCCAAACCGGCTGTTTGAATCAGGGATATCAACCCCGTTCTTCCTAAACCAAATGTCAATATCTTGCGTGGCGTTGTCATCATTAGCTAGTTGAATACTAAACTGGATGTTGTAAACACCTTCATACTCAAATGTAATCTGGCTATTACTTTCAATGGATACTCCACTTGCTAATGTCGTACTATTAAGTGTGATAGGGTAAGCCACTGTAGTGGAAGCAGCCGTCTGATCGGTCGTGTCATAGAACGATCCAAAAGGTAAACTGATATACCGTCCACCATCTCCCGACAACAAACCTCTCATTGAATTGTCTAAACGGTTGAAGTACAAACGCAAGACGTTGTTTAATGCTTCTATATACAACGTTTCATAAGTTTGCGGCGCTAACGGCAAATTAGGTGGCGCAGGAACTTCAAGACGTAGTGTCATGCTCCACGTCCTGTTGCTCTACCATCAGACCTAATATCAATACGAGGCGCGCCAAGTTGCCAAGTACATCCCAACTGATTGGACTCTACTTTAAAAATCATCTGGCGACCGCGAACTCTTACATAAACTTGTCCTGTAAATTGTTCAATAGGCACAGTTGCTGTTCGAGTAACCCCGGCTGACGAAGATCCACTATTTGATTGAGGACTGTTATAGCCCGAACCAGAGTTCATCATAGGAATCAACGTCATTGTGACATTAGGCGATGCCGCTTCTGAACCATCAAACGTTATGTCAGGGAGTATGCGGTAGACATAGCCAAGGTTTTGCCCATCTTGAATATCAAACTCTGATGACTCTATGTAAGCATTGATTGCTACAGGTGTACCATTGATGTTGTCATCGACGCCGCGTTCGTGGTCTACCAAGTTATATTGATATGTAGCGGCTTGTGGATAAGACCTTAGTCCACTATCAATCCAAGCGGTTCTAGCAAGATTTCCGTAATACCAGATCTTTTCAAAATAGTTGTAGACAACGTATCGATCAATCGTTGTGGATTCTTCAGAACAATAAAACCACCAGACTTCATTGAAGCCTTCATTAGTTCCCGCAAATACCTGTTCGTTTTGACCTGTGTTGATATCGTTAAAAATGTATCGACGAAGATCGCAGTTAAGTGTTTGAACGCGACCATCGTAAAAATAAAATTTATCTACGCCCATCCAGTAAACCACACCGGATGCCACTGCCGTCGCGTTAGGTCCAAAAATAGAAATGTTGTCTGCTAATAATTGAGAACCCCAGACAAGTGGCGCGCCTAGATATTGAAGCGAGTACAACGAAGAATCAGTCCAAGTCACTATCTCTTGTCTGGTTTGTGCGGCAGTAATGATTTTCGACCCGTGTGATAAACGAATTGATCCCGCTTGATTTGTTGCTGAGGGACTCCAATCAACAGCCGATTCTTGATCAGACCAACGAATAAACATGGGATCTTGTGTCGCAGATCCTATTTCGTTAGTGCCAAACGCAATAACAAAACGATACGTATCAGAGACGAAGATAAAGTTTTGTACCGTGGGTGGGCTTACTGCGCCTGGCAATGTAACAATGTTGACCCCACGCGAACCTACTCCGGATGTGGCGTCCCAATAGTAAATTGCTCCACCCCTTGGACCAAAAACTAAGTCTTCGCCAAAGTTATTAGCTGACCACAAACGTAATGAATCGGTTGCAGCAGAACCAGTTCCCCATGTTCCTAGCCCCCAGCCACCAGCTCCCCAACCAGACAATGGAAACTGATAGGCAGGTCCAGTATTGATCTGATACTCTGCATAAACAGCAGACCCGCCGCCGGTCGTTGTTGCGTTTGCATTACTTGATGCTGTGATGGAATATGTATTAGCCGTCAAATAAGTGAGTTGATACTCGTCATTTAAGTCTAACCCTGCAACTGTTGTCGCTCCGCTAAAGGTAACAAAGTCCCCCGTCAAAGCACCGTGAGATGTATGGGTTACCACAACAACTGGTGAATTATTTGTTGTAGCAAACGGATCAGTACCTAATAGATATTGTTTGATGTAATAAGACGCTGTAACAGAACCGCCACCACCAGTTACTGTTGATGTAGCCGCAGTGGTTACCGTGATGACGTATTTATTCGCGTTAGTTACTGACGTGATAACGTGCCGTGTATTTAATTCAGCGGCTGGAATACCACCAACAGTAGAAGCACCAGTAAAATAAACCAAGTCACCAGCTTTTGCGCCGTGGTCCGTGTCATTGACCGCTACTGCTGTTGATGTATTAGTTGTGTCAAAAGGATTTGACAAGGACGTTGTATAGTTTCTCGTACGTATTGGGGTGATGTCATTGTATGCGCCACCTTGTTCAATGTAATACTTAAGGTTTGTTCCAACACCCATAAGATTTTGGGCTTGAAGCGTTACCCAGTTCCACAGGTTGCGGCAAACTCCTAAAAAAGTATTAGGTGAGATCCTTGTCCAACCACCTATTTTTTCTGGAGAACCTTGGCGAAAACGAACCTTGTCTGAGATGTACCAGCCACCTTCAGTTGTATACCTCGTATTTTCCCGGTTAACCCCAGGTTTATAAATAATCTTGGTAAGAGGCATTACACACCCCGAAGATACAACGCTTTTTCAGCTTTGCGGCGACGCACCAATCCAGGCAACTCTTTGCCACCGCCCGTAGTCCACATCATAAACGCTTCTGCTGCGCCTTCATAGTCGGTGCGGTTGTTCTTCATTCTTATTGAAGACCGCTGGTAATTCCCGACTCCAGCGTTGAACGCAAAACTGACCACAGCGTCGAAGCTTGACTGACGGCCAGCAAGATTAGGAGACATTCTAAGAACACCGCGTTCAAAACGGACGAGATCATCCTCAAAAAGGCGATCAATCTCCTCTTGCGTCCAAGCGCGATTATCTTGGGGTGCGAGTGGGTAGTCCTTGCGAAGGATGCCGGTATAGCCATCTTTCCTCATTACTGGTAATTTGATCTGTTCTTGGTATAAGACATGACCATAACCAATGGTCCAGATGTGGGCAGGGCATAAATAAGGCTTGAGGCTCTTGCCTTCAAACCTGTGCATCAACTCAATGCCAGCCTGCCCTGTTTTCACTTTTTCTGCCAACTACGCGAACCAAACCAAAACCCAATGATGCCACCAAGCATTGCCATCTCATCTTCAGAAAAGATGATTGCACTGACTCGGATCAAATCGTCAATGTTTTGCACAAGGTGCGGGTGCTGCCAAATGTAATACGCAAGCACGGCATTGATAGCAATGAGTTCTAGGATCAACAGATAAGTAACATTAGGCCGCACTGTTCCGATGTAATTCACTACCCACTTGCTAGACTTCTCAATGATTTGCTTGTCATGATCCAACGCAGCAACTGTCATTTGAGCATCAGTCTGCATGGCGATCTGGTCAGTGCGTATTTCTTCTACGCGCTGCTGGGCTAAGAACCCTTCCTTAGCTAGAGCCAGTTCACGCTCTGATTGCATCCTCGCAAGCTCAAGTTCATGGGCTTGGTCTGCTTTGTTTTGGAAGTAATCAAGCAGCTTTGGCAAGCCTGAGATCAGTAGCCCACCGAGTGTGGAGAGAAGTGAAAGCATGATTACCCCTTAGCCGTTACGATGTCTTGGCCTTTTTTGACCGTGACTTTACTGCCTTCAACATCCACTTGCATGGGTTGCTCGGCTCGGTCCAGCTTATCAAGACGGTGGATCAAGTCTTTGATGACTTCAAACTCTGGCTTTTCTTGTTTTGGATTTGCCCCAGCAATGCCATTGAGCATCTGAATAAGTGCAGTAAGTGACGCGCCGAGTAAGCCCATCACAGCCGCGATCTTTTCGCCATCAAGGAATAGCGATGCACCAACACCCACAAGCACAATCAGGAAGATGTATAGCAGCCCATCTTCACCAATGGCTTTGCCGGCGACTTCCTTGGCTGAATCTTGAGCCTTTAATTCCTCAAGCCTAATCTTGGCCTGAGCCTTGAGGACCGCCAACTCATGGGTTTTGTCATCCAATTGAATCACCCATAGAATCACCTAAGAATACGGAATCGGCTGGGGAATCGGCTGGCAGATCAACATACGTCACCTCAACTGGTTCTACAGTTGGAATGACGACCTTCGTGGCAGGTTGATGAATAATTGCTGTCCTGCCATTTAGGATCGGCGTACATGGCACTAAGACTTCAGTCTCAGGATCGTAAGCCACATCAGCAATTTCATAAACGCTATGGGTCTCTAGCCATTCAGGTGTTCCCGATGGCGGGAAGACGTTTGAAATGAACATTGCTTCAAGAGTGCCGGTGTTGACGATCCTGCCTTCTTTGATGATTGCATACATGATTAGCCTATTGGGAAAGGTCCGGTGGGGACGGTAATTGATGCGCCGGAATAGCCTCTGTTGTAACCTTTGGTTATACGAAAGTCATCAACATAACCATTCAATTTCCACGTTGTTGTAGCGTCTGCGTTATCTCTCAAAGTCCCAAGTAAAAATGTGGTGTCAGTAAGGTTATTGCTTAAGGCTGAAGAATTTACAAGCGACCCTGCGACGTAAAGATAAACCGTTGATCCCGTTCTTACGACAGCAACATGAGTCCAAACTGAATTTGTAATAGAACCGCCAAAGTTAACTCCAGCATTGTTTAGTACCATCTGCCACGCATTTCCAGACGTTAAATACAAAGCAATTCCAGTGGTGGAGGTGTTTGTTGTTCTGGTGTCAAAGATTCCTTGAGCTTTACTTGCATTCAAATAAACCCAACCCTCCACAACAAAATCGCCGCTGCCTAAAGGTACGGTTGTAACAGCTACGTTTAAATATGTTCCGGACGCCCCATTGAAAGCCATACTGCCCGGAGGCCACTTAGCCTGCACTGTGCTGACCTGAGCATTTGCCACCGTCTCCAAGTTATTCTTACCCGTCGCATCGACAATCCCGCCGCCAGTGAAGTTGAGCAGGAGGGAGGTGTTGGGTATTGCAGTGGGTGGAGCAGTGGGCGGCGTGAATATTGTTACACCTGTAGAAGTAACGCTTGTTTGATATAAGTCTGGGACTGCACCTTTAACAATTCTTAAGCTAGATATATAACCAGATTGGCCGCTGGTCATAAAAGTTGTAGAAGTAACATTAAGAGTGCGGCTTGTTGTGTTATAGGATTGCAAGACGCCATTAATAAACATACGAACAGCAGTGCCAACCCTTGTAGCAACACAATGATTCCAAGCGTTTAGGGTAATTGTGTTCTCCGCAGTCCTAAAATAATCTTCCCCGCCGCCGCCATCAAGAGCAAGAGATAATCGATTTACTCCGTCAATCGTAAACCAGTATTCCGAAGCGCCTACATTGCCGCCAACATACTTCCATGCAAACGTAATTGAAGCTGCTGTGGGATAGGCCCAACCTTCCATACAAAAGTCACCAGTCATATTTAGCGCCGACGCACTTGGAATCGTTAGACTGTCCCCACTTGCATCAAAATACCCACTCCCGCCCGTGACCAGTGGAGACGATTGCGTTGCCGGGGCGAAGGGTGAGAAGGCTTGGACTGAGAGCGTACTTGTTGGGGTCAGTGTGAAGTTGTTGGGGCTGTTGTCTTTGAAGCGATTGGATTGGCAGGTGAGAATACCTACCGCCCCCGTAATCGACTGCGTCGGAACGTTTGTCCCTGTCCAGCCAACAACCGTGCTAGATAGCAATTCTGTGGGCGGCGTGAACGCTCCAGTTGCAAAAGCCTGACCTTTTGTAAATCGAATATTTGAGATCAGCCCCGAGAAATATTCTCCGCCAGCCGAGCTACCAACATAGGCCGATGCAGAAACAGAAGTCGGAGAACCGCTGTAGCTGCTGTTTGAGCCTACAAGATTGCCGTTCAGGTAAAGAGAAACCGAGTTGCCACTTCTCACAGCAGCAACATGCGACCACGTATTAAGACTTGGGGCCGAGCTAGACGTAACCACGCCGCCGGTATCGACCTCCAAGAAGAGGTAGCCATTGCTTGAATTGATCCTGAAAATCCATCCGTAGCCATCCGAGCTTCGTTGCTTCGCGATAATCCGCTGGTTGCCACTGTAGTTGAGCGGATAGATCCAAGCCTCGACAGTGAAGTTTCCCGATCCAAGGTCAAGCGCCGTCGTTTGAGCAACAGAAAGATTGTTTGCCCCATTGAAGTTATTGCTCCACCCCGTAGGACTGAACGGGCTGAACGTCCCTTGGGTCGTATTACCATTCTTCGTAACGATGAACTCGTTAGGACTGCTATCTATAAATCCGATGTTTTGTGATGCTGCGCGGGTCTGGAGGGTGAGGAGGGATGTGTTGGTGATCGGCGTCAGTGGTGCCGTTGGTGGGGTAAAGGTAGATGTGTAGACAGCCGTGCTTGTAGTTCTAAGACTGCTGATGTAACCCGTAAAAGCCGATGAAGCATCTGAAAACGCACCTATAGTAGCCGCAATTTGCTGTATAGATGCGGTATAACTTGAAACGGTTGTATCCAATGCACCGTTAATAAATAATAATAAATTGTTACTTGAATCTCTAACAACTGCAACATGCGTCCATGTGTTTGTTAAAACACTTGCCACTGATGTAGCTGTTGAAGCAGATGAGTTAGCAAAAGTTAATTTTCCAGAAACAATTCTAAAACTACTTCTTCCAGAAGTTCCCGCTGAATATTGAGTCCATATTGTTTCGTCGGTTACATCCGTCGGAAAAACCCAAGCTTCAATTGTAAAAGTGCCTGAAGAAGGTATTGGTATACCAGTCGCCAAACTCAAATAATCCCCATTCCCATCAAAATACCCCGCGCCGGTCGTGGAGTCGGTAGATACGAAAGGCGAGTTGTCGGTGACTCTGACGTCGCCGTTACGGGTGATGGTGAAGCCTGAGCCGCTGTTAGCCGTGCTGTTGTCGATGAAGCGGTTGGACTGGCAGGTCAGCAGGGAAGTGCCGGTGATGTTCTGGAGAGGTTGGGTTGGTGGCGTGAAGTTGGTCGTGTAGACCGCAGTGCCTTTTACTAAGCGCAAGTTGCTTAAATATCCGTTGAAATATCCGCCTGCTCCATCAACATCAAATCCACGTCCAACTCGTAATTCGCCATACCCCAAGTTAAAACCAAGACTTGCACTGATTGTTACAGATGCGTCTTGCGTTCCGTTTAAATATATTTTTAATGACGTACCCTGCCGCACAATAGCAACATGCGTCCAAATACCATAAGCAACGGTACTGGCAGAAGCAATGACTGGGTCACCACCTCCATTAAGGTACATAAAAATCTTTTGTGAATAGCCCGTATTACTATACCGAATGCTTGCCGAACCTGATGTGTTGTAATCGCTAGAACTCACAATGCCCGGATAATTTCCCGGCTGCGCCCCTACGGCGTTAAACCAAAACTCAACCGTTGCATCGCCAGTCCCAAAGTTAAATGCGGCGTTTGTTGCTACGTTTAAGTAATCCCCACTTCCGTCAAAATAATTGCTATAGTTCCCACCAAAATACGGACTAAACGGCCTTGGGCTTACATCACCATTAGGGGTGACCAAGAAGTTGTTGGTACTTGCGTCTGAGTTGTAGGCCAGAGGCTGTGTCATCGCCTGTGGGCCTGTCGTGTTGGGGACGTTGCCTTGTAGTAGCAGGGTCGTGTAGTTGAAGTACGGATCGGGCTGGAACGGCCAGAGATTATTGCGCTGTGCAACGATTTGATCGCGCAGGGACCATACCCCAGAAGCCGATGACTGCGTGGGCGTGACGTTTGGTAGCTTGATGATGTTGCCGGGGAATCGGGACATGCCTGTTCCTATCGTGCAAGACTGAGTCTGAAAGGATATTCTGCGAAAGCGGCGTAGATGTAGGTATTGCTTGAAGTGTTGTACGCGCCATCAGTGTTTCTGATTTTAAACCCGCTTGAGAGAATATCGATGTTGACCGCGCTGGTTGTCACATCCGCTGCGGAAGTATTTGGGGAAAGTTTTGTGTCAGAAACATTATATGGATTTCGTGAAGTGTCATGCAGCACCCAATCCGCTGCCGGAGAACCCGTAGCAACTTTAATCAATACCCATCTCGGCCTGAACCCGAGATACACAAACGGACCATCCGCCGAGCCATTGCCAGTATACGAACCAAATGCGCTGAAACCAGTTATAGGAGCAAAGGCGTACCAGACAAACGGACCTGAGATATAAGACCCAACGGTAAATAATGAAGATGTCGGCTGAGTTCCGCCCCAAACACCAGAGTCTATGTTTTCTGCGCCGGTTGTAAACACCAAAAACTTTGTTGCCCCAAGCGAACTGTGGTAAATAACCCAATTGGTCCCGGCAGAATCTCTGTCTTTTCCAATAATAAATCCGGGAACAGCGTTCAATCCATGACCAACCGTAGCAGGTCCGGCTGATCCATTTGTTGTGATTACACTAAACCCAGACGACGGATTAGCCCTTACTGAGCTTGTAATGGTTCCTTGTGTATTACTGACCGTTGAGCCGCCTGCGTACCACTGCCATGCCACATAAGTTGCTGTGTTGGTGTTGACCTGAGCTAATGCACCAACCGTAAAGCCATCGGCACCAAAGGCGGTAAGTCCAGTGGTTTCAGTTGTTTCGTCTGTTGTTGTGTTGCTTTCAAGCTGCTTCTCTACGCCACGCACAGCGTCATACAAGGCGTGGTCAGTTGCTGCCGAGCGAGACTTGATCCATACCAAATCAGGTTGGAAACCTGTGCCGGTGACTGATTGTGTTGATCCTGTTCCCGTATACAGCACTGTATTGAAGTAATTATCAGCCTGATTGGTGGATGTCTGACCAATAGCAGGAGCCGAAAGATTCGTCGTGCAAAGGGCTTTGAAGCCTGTTGGTGCGGTATAAGCGAAGGGGCGTTGGCCGAAGTTGCCGTACCACGCCGAGGTGTAGGAAGCCTCGCGGATTACCCTGACAGTGGGAATCAGTGTGCCTGATAGACCAGTGAAAGCGGTCCCCTGACTGACGCCGTTTTTGTAAAAAGTCATTGTTCCGGCATCTAAGTCTAGAGCAACGCCAATTATGTCCCCTGTTGTAAATGAAGATCCATAACTAGCGGTTGTTCCAAGTGTTACTTTTTGACCTCCGCGCAAGTATGCATAAGCGGCATTAGCATTATCTGTGGCTGAGGTAGCCCAGCCTATGTGAGCTTCAAAAGAAGAACTGCCACTTTGACTAAACATTGCTTCCCAGTACCACTTGCCCGAACTTACGGCGAACGTGGCGTAGGTACTCTGACCGGTAGTTGAACCGGTACTCGTTGTCACATCCAAAGCGCCATTCGACAGGGTAATAATGCCACTGAAAGCTGGAAGCGCAGGGTTCCATGTCGCGTAATTCCCCCTCACCTCACCGCCAAGGCCCGTATCTGTGCCGTACAGACTTGGCACATCCAGTAAGGAATCGTTGCCTGTTCCTGCGGTTACTGAGAAGTTATTAGGCGTCCAGTTGTTGCCATTACCACTAGCGTCGTAACCAAGCGCCGTTGTGGTTGAGTTGTTCGTAAAGGGCAGTCTGAAGCCATTAGTGCCGTAGGTTCCGGTGTAAACCTTGGGAACCCATACGCCTGTTTGTGCGTCGGTCTCGCCGAAGGAAGATGGGGTTAAAGCTTGGCCGTCAATGAAGTTGACCTCGGCCATGTAGCAGTTTGCTAACTCCGTTCCGTTATAGGCACTCGCTCCGATCAAATGTGCCTGGGCAGCATTGACCGAATAATCCGTATTTAGCGTTGGATAGCTTGCCACAGCGAAAGCCGTAAGTTCAGTACCATTGATGTAAAGACGGACGCGATTTGCAGCAGTAGCTTGCGTCGTGTCAAATGAGAGAACCAAGTGGTACCAAGCAGACGGATCACGGAATACTGCCGTTGTCTGAACCTGAAACTGAAAAGCTGTAGTGTAGTAAAAAACCTCAATTGCGCCGTTTGACGTTAATTGCATTCCGGTGAAGCTTGTTGACGTAACACCAGCATTGAAAATTACATAACTGGTTGATACGACGCTTCGCTTAACCCAGCCGCTCCATGTCCAAGTTTTACGATTTGATGCGCTTGCAGGCGTCCTATTCAGATAAGCACTATCCGCACTGTTAAACCGCAAGCTCCGCTGGATCACATTAGGCGGCAGAGGCCATGCGTTCTGTACCTGTGCAGAGGCTTGCTGCTCAAGCTCCCAGACACCTTGTGCCGACGATTGGGTCGGAGGGTTCGGCGCAGCCGTGATAAAGCTGCCTAAATAACGGTCAAGACCCATTTAGGTAATTGCCTCGTAAGATGCAACCAGTTCTAATGCGCTTGCAGTGCCAACCGTAACCACCACTGATTGACTATCAGTGACGTACATGGCTGTCGTCTTATCAAGTATAACCAGCGTCGAGTATGCAGGCACTGAGATCTGATAAGCAACCCGATAAGCCGTACCACCACCGCCTGTGGCTGAGTTGATTGAAACCGTTACCGTTGCAGCCGCTGAGGTGACGTTAGACGCGGTCATGAAGTCCACACGGTTGACCGTGTTGGATGATGGCGTTAACGCTGTCCAGGTATTGGCTGACGTATTTGACGGGATCAGATAGCTGGTATCACCAACAATCGATGTGACATTGACAATATTTGGCGAGGCCATGAGTTAACTCCTAGAATCCTAAGACGAGAGCCATTGCGATGGCAAAGCCCGTTGTAGATACTGTCCCCGTACTGTCAGGAAGGGTCAGCGTTCGACTTGCAGTAAGCGTTGCCGGGGTAAGTGTCACACGGTACGAATTCGATCCACCGGCACGACCCGCCACAATTACTCCATCTTGAGTTGACGTTCCGGTTCCAAAGGTTTGGCCTGTACCATTGTAAAAAGTGTTCGCGCCTGTAAACGCGTTGTTTAAACCAAGACCAGCAACCGTGAAACTTGCATCAGGGAAGGTTACTGTAATGTTACCTGTAAGCGTTGTCGGCGTTAATGTCGCTGCATAAGAATTAGTTCCACCCGCTCTACCCGCAAGGACTATGGCATCCTGTGTTGACGCAGCTTCAGCCCTTACTGAATTAGCAGCCCTAAATGTTTGGGCGGCTGTAAACGTTTGAGCTTGGTTAAGTACAACACCTATTGCTGCGTAGTCTGTACCATTAAAAGCCACAACACCTGATTGTCCGGGAAGGAATGTAAATCCTGTCTGCCCCGATGCTTTGATGGTTAAGTTATAGGTCGAATCTGCATTAATAATCCGATAAGACCTGTTACTGCTTGGCGCTGTAATGGTTGAGTTAACGGCAAGACCAGATACTTTTATCGTGGCATATTGCGCCGATGCTGCTGCGATATTTGTTGCTGTGTTATCGCCGGTGGTGTTTGAGATCGTTAAAGCACCAGCCGTGAAATTTGCACTGGTTAATGCCGTCATACCGGCTACCGCAATATCTATATATTGCGTTAATCCATTATTGGTCGTATCGCCCCAAGTGCCTGACTCCGTTCCTGTTACCGGAAGAGGTAAGTCCAACAGCGTTGTACGGTTAATCGTCATGTCACCACCTTATGTCGTAATGGGCGTCCAGTTGGCTGTCTGGTTTGTATTGATAGGTTCCCACAATAACCTTCTATTTATTTCGTCTGATGCCGTCGCTGTTTCAGAAACTAATATTCCAGGTTTAAAGTTCACAATCACTACATCGTTACCAGAAGCCGATTCACTTACTGTTATTGCAAATTTTACAAGGGCATCATTAAGTTCGCTAGCAGTTGCCGACTCTTCAATAAGTGACCCAAATGTAACTTGTCCATCTACAGCATCAGTTCCTGTTGCTGATTCGTCAACATATGCACCAATGCCAACCAACGAAAGTAAAACTTCTGACCCTGTAGCGCTATCTGAAACTTCAGCACCAAACTGTGTATTACTTAAAACTACATCCGAAGCAGTGGCTGATTCTTGAATACTTAATGAATAAGCTGTTGTAATCTGATCCTGAGCCGTAGAAGCTTCATCAACGTTACGGTCATAAACTGAACCGCCCCACGCTGACTGACCCCATGAACCAGATCCCCAGCCGCTAACATCCATATCATGCCGCTAAACTGAATGTATACGTTACTAACAATACATCTCCACTAACAACAGACCTATCTCCAGGCGCTGAAAAATCAGCCGCTGAAAATAACGTTCCTGTTGTACCGCCTTTTGTATTGCTACTTGTTAAGAAAGCACCACCTACAGTAACCGTGGCATTCATATTAAATTCAGCTTTGCTCGCAGAATTTGTTACTACTGACGGATCTGCGTCTGTAGAAGCAGCAAATACCGCAGTTACTCGATTGGCTTCACTGTAGTTTGTGACTTCCGTCCATCCTGCGTGAGAAGACATTGAGTCTGAAGGATCTGGTGTATTACTTGCTGCTGCTCCGTACAAACCAAGATACCAACTTGTAATTCTTGCAGTCGCACCATCCAATGCGGTGCCTGCCATATATTGCAAACCTTCGTTGACTACAAGGTTCTTTGACTCAGCAGTCCACTTTAAGTTTTTATCTTTATCAAAACACTCAATAAGATATCGACCTGTGGCTTTAAGTCCTTCACCCATTCTTGGGCTGGTAATTAATCCGCTTTCAGCGGTATCTTTAGCTTTTGCTTTCAGCTTCATAACTAATCCATCCTTATCAAAGCATTGGTAGCCGAATTAGTCGGCATCGTAATAGTAAACTTGGTCGTCGTTGTTTTGTCGGAACCAAAATCTAAAACAGCAATCGAACGATTTGCTTTACTACTGTTGTATATCAAAGCACACCGTGAAGTAAATGAAGCTGGATCCCAAATAACATTATCAAAATCTACATAAGCTACAGTACCAGACGAGTTGACCGTCGTTCCTGTCAACACTTTTCCGCCTGCGCTATAACCCGTACCTGTTACTTCATTAGATGCTGTGTATACCGTTGTTGATTGATTTAAATCTGCATTCGCAGTATACAAAGCAATCTTCAATGTGTCTGTTAAAAGATCATGAATGCCTTCATACAGTTCTACTTTGAAGCTAGTAGTTTGTCCCTGAACAATACTCATGAGACTTGTACCCTAACCTGCCCATCACGGTAAGCATCCATACGTTGTTTACCGTCGCCAAGATTCTTCAACAGGGCTATGGATTGAACATAACGCTCTTGAGAAAGTTTTAGCAAATCTGGTTCAAGCTTTAGAAAAGTTGAACCTTCATAAATTGTTGCGTTCAATAATGCCGAATCAAAGTTATCACCTAACCAAGTAGTCGTAGCTGTAACTATTGACTCTGGATAATAGTAGTAATGAAGTTCTACGCCATAACTTAAATCAGGCGTCGGACCTAAAATAAACACCAACTCATTAGGAGAGCCAGGGTAATCTGGACCAAAAATTGCGTAATGCCGTGGCTTACCTTTATCTGTTGGATTTGGGTACGCTTCACGAATGAAGTTCACATCTTTGTTCAACAGATAAAGATAGTCACCGCCAGCCGATGGATAAACAGCCATTGAATACACTGAAAGAAAATCAGCAGGGCATTGAAGGTACTTATTATCGGCTGTGCAATTAGCTGTCACATTCTTTCGCAGATTAGCAATCTGTACCGTGTTGTAGATACGTTGCTCTGCCTGACGGATCATCGTATTGATGTCCGTCGTATTAAAGGTCGTTTCAAGATAATCTTGAACCGCTGTGACAAGCTCCGAATAGGTC
>Ga0172367_10003521_pt1 | contig 20210 bp, 21 predicted proteins | sample Lak10m_FD_114542 | JGI IMG/M metagenome (GOLD analysis project Ga0172367, IMG submission 114542) | Freshwater microbial communities from Kabuno Bay, South-Kivu, Congo - kab_022012_10m | ecosystem: Environmental > Aquatic > Freshwater > Lake | place: Democratic Republic of the Congo: South-Kivu...
CATCCTGCACGCGGCATGGCTGGTTCAGACTTGCGTCCATTGACCAATATTCCCTACTGCTGCCTCCCGTAGGAGTCTGGTCCGTGTCTCAGTACCAGTGTGGGGGATCATCCTCTCAGACCCCCTATACATCGTAGCCTTGGTGAGCCATTACCTCACCAACTAGCTAATGTACCGCATGCCCATCCTTAACCGCCGGAGCTTTAACTACATCATGATGCCATGTCGTAGTCTTATGGGGGATTAATTCAGATTTCTCTGAGCTATACCCCAGTTAAAGGTAGGTTGCATACGTGTTACGCACCCGTGCGCCGGTTTCATGTCAGACGAATCCAACAATCTCCCTCGACTTGCATGTATTAGGCCTGCCGCTAGCGTTCATCCTGAGCCAGGATCAAACTCTCCATTGTAAAATGTTTGTTTGACCCGGCATCCCAAAGTATTATTTTTTTGGGTGGCTTGTTATTCCTTACTCTGTATCTTTCAAAGAACTTTATAAACTCAGACCCGAAGATCCGTTTATTGCTTGTTTCCCTTTTTCCTTCCGAAACGGGGTGCAAAAATACAATGTGTTTTTCATTTTGTCAAGTAAAATTTGAAAATAATTTCACCCTCCATCACTACTCCTTCTTGTACCTCTACGCCTGATATCGTTAAAAACACTCTCCAATAAATTCACTCGCCTTACTCCCCCAATTTTAAAGCTCTTTTCAAAGCCTATTGGTGTTTTTTTACGATTGTCTTTATCAGAACGGGATGCAAAAGTACTACTCTTTTTTGATAATGCAAGCATGTCCAATAAAAAAATATCACGACTAACACCAATCACTAGTAAATCAATCAATTACCCCACAAAAAAAATTATCGCCACAACAACGATCCATCCCCGTAACTCAGAAATCTGAAGTCCCGCCCTATAGCAAACCCATAAATTCTCTGCCAATCGCCCCGCACAAATGCAGAAATCAACATCAACAACGTAGACTTAGGCTGGTGAAAATTGGTAATCAACCCCTTCACCACCCGAAATTCAAACCCCTCCAAAATATATATTTGCGTCTGTCCCTGTATCATCCCGCCCCCACTCCTTGCGTATGCAACCACCGCCGCCATCGATCGCTCCATCGAAATTTCACACCCATCCAACATCCTCAAGCCCAAATCATACCCATCACCGCTGTATACCATCCCCTCCCAACACCCATGCAACAACCTACAACCTACGAAATACAAACTCTCCAATACCCGCATCGATGTAGTACCAATAGCCACAACTCGGCGGTTTTCAACCCGAGCTTCCATCAAACAATCCAACAAATGTATCCCCACCGCAAATCGCTCCGCATGCATATCGTGCTGATTCGCAAACTCCGAAGTCATCGGCTTAAACGTACCGGCACCCACATGCAAAGTCAAATACCCAAACCGAATGCCTTTGTCCGACAGTCGCTCTCGCAACCCCTCCGTAAAATGCAAAGAAGCGGTAGGAGCCGCAACCGCACCCGCATGCTGCGCAAAAATCGCCTGATACCTCTCCTTATCGCCCTCGTTCACATCCCGCTCTATATAAGGAGGCAAGGGCACCGCCCCCAAACGCTCAATGGCATCTTGCATGGTCGCAAATTCGCCGCTGTGCGACATCTCTATTTGATTTTTGTCGCGGTCTAGCCAAACAATACGAATAGCACCGGATTCGCCTGCCACGCCCGATACCGTTACCGTCTCCCCCTCCTTGAATTTCCGTCGGTTCCCCACCATCACCTCCCATTGCGTCCATGCCGCATCGATGGGATTCAACAAAAACACCTCTACCAGCGCTCCCCCCTGCACCTTACCGTGCAATCGGGCAGGAATCACTTTCGTGTCATTGGCAACCGACACATCGCCCGTTTCCATCAAATCAACCAAATCTGAAAACTGCGCTTCCTTTATGCGTTCATCACCCTCGGTCAACGCAGAACTTTCCAGCGAACCCTTATAAATCAACAATTTTGAAGAATCTCGCGGTTCCAATGCATCAAACGCAATCCTGCCCGTAGGCAAATCATAATTGAATTCAGACACCGGCAGCGGTGGAATGTGCGCGGCCGAACCATACTCACTCCGCAATTCCAAAAAACGCATCAACGACTTAAAGGCATTACCACGATGGCTCAGGGCGTTCTTTTGACTGGCCGACATTTCCGCAAAGCTCACCCTATAACCCTCGGGCTGAAAAATGGGATCATAACCAAACCCCTCAAAACCACTGGGATTAGCGAGAATTTCGCCCGCTACTGTCCCTTCGAAATACAGTGGCCTACCCTCACTACCCTCCAGTCCAACCACACACAAAACCGTCCGAAACGATGCTTTACGATTCTTTTCGCCTTCCAAAACTTGCAACAGCTTCTGGTTGTTGGCGGCGTGATTTACTGGCTCCCCAGCATATCGGGCCGAATAAACCCCCGGAGCACCATTCAATGCATCCACACACAAACCGCTGTCATCGGCCACGCATGGCAAACCCGTCGCAGCATAAACGGCCTGAGCTTTTAAAAAAGCATTCTCAAAAAAGGTCGTCCCGGTTTCATCTACCTCTATCTCAACACCCGCCTCTTTCAGGGAAATCAGGGTTAACTGTCCCGAGACGATGGCCTGGGCCTCTTCAATTTTATGGGCATTGTTGGTAGCAAATACCAATGTATGGGCAGACATCGTTGCTTACTCCCCTTTTTTACGCACGGTTCTCTGTTCGATGCGTTTTTCGTAGTTTTCTCCCAGAACGATGCGATGCACATAAATACCAGGTACGTGGATTTCGTTTGGATGCAACTCTCCCGCCTCTAACAATTCTTCCACTTCAGCAATCGTGATTTTCCCTGCCATGGCCATCATTGGATTGAAGTTTCTGGCGGTGTCTTTGAAAACCAAATTCCCATGCTTATCGCCTTTCCAGGCCTTTACGATGGCATAATCCGCATCAAACGCATATTCCATCAAATAAGTTTTACCGTTAAAGATACGCATTTCTTTACCTTCGGCTACTTCTGTTCCAACACCTGCAGGAGTGTAAAACGCCGGAATGCCCGCGCCTGCGGCGCGGCATCGCTCTGCCAAAGTACCCTGCGGAATGAGTTCCACTTCCAACTCCCCACTCAACAACTGACGCTCAAACTCCGCATTCTCCCCCACATAAGAACTAATCATCTTCTTTACCTGCCGACCCTGCAACATCAACCCAATCCCAAAATCATCCACCCCCGCATTGTTGCTGATGCACGTCAATCCCTTCACCCCCTTCTTCACCAATGCAGCAATTGAATTCTCCGGAATACCACACAACCCAAACCCGCCCAACATCAATACCGCACCATCCTGAATGTCCTCAATGGCCGCCTCAGCCGAAGCATATACTTTTCTCATAAACGCAAATTTACTGTACCTCCAGCTCTGCCGACAAACCTTTTTCACACAAAGCCGTGCAAATGGGCTCCATGTCTTCATAACTGCCCGATTTTACCGCGTACTTCCCATTGTTATGGATAATCCAAGCACACTGCTCAGCCTGTAATTTGGTATGTCCGCAATACTTTATCAAATTGGCAATCACCCAATCAAACGTGTTCACATCGTCGTTATACACCACGATCGTCCACCCCTTATCCAACAGCGTCTCAACCTCCTCCTGCGGATTGTAACTTGGATTTGATGCTGTCATTCTCATGATTTAACTCCTTTTTTAGCCAAAATGCGCGATTTCATTTCTTCACCCGCCATCAGTCGCTTGATATTCTTCCGGTGGGTATAAACAACCAACACCGCCACCGCCAAACTGAAAACCACCACGCTCAAATCGCTGTACCCAAAAACCCCAACAAACAAAACCGGGATCGAAAGTCCTGCCACCATTGAACCCACACTCACATAGCCCGAGATAATATTCACAATCACAAACACCAATAACCCCAAACCCGCAACCCGAGGGTCCAACGCAATGATCATCCCAAACAAAGTAGCAACCCCCTTGCCGCCCTTAAACTTCCCAAACACGGGCAACATGTGTCCAACAACCGCCAAAATGCCAAAAATTACCGGGGAAAAGAACGACTCCAAACGCACAACAGCACCTGCCCCACCCCCTACTTTTGACATCAAATAAGCCAACTGCACCGCAAAAAAGCCTTTCATGATATCCAACAGCAACACCACCGTACCCGGTCCCTTTCCCAAAACCCGAAAAACATTCGTTGCGCCTGCATTACAGCTGCCATGCTCACGCACATCGATGCCGTAAAATTTCCGTCCCACCAATATGGCAAACGGAATCGACCCCATCAAGTAAGCCAACAATGCATACATCAGTTCAATCCACATCTTCGATAATATCTAAGAGATTCCTAATAAAATCTTGGGCAAATTTAACGCAATATCTCCAGTTACCCCTTAAGGCTTCACCAATTTCACTGTAGTCTTTTGATCACCCGCTTGAATTTCTACCCAGTACAAACCAGCCGATAGTCCAGCAATATTCAGCTGTTGTCCGCCACCCTGCAATAGGATCGTTGGCACGGAATACGATTTACCCTGAACATCCAAAACACGAATGGCATCGATTTGCTTCACTTTCAGTGGCTCTACCACAAACACCGCAGTGGCTGGATTGGGATAAGCCTTCACCCACGATTCAACCGCCAGTGACTTCATCGCACTGGCTGGTGGCATTTCAAAATTCTCCTCGCCATCCGCACAGTTGTTGGGACTTCCTTGTGCTGCATTGTATCCAAGACCCCTGCGAGCAAACGCCTTCCAAATCAAACCGGCATTGGCGCCGCCATTGCGATTTTCATCGGCCATCAAAATTGCATCACGTGCATCGGTAAAGCCCGGACCACATGGCTGCAATTTCATCGCATCAAACACCAACAGCACAGCCATGTTGTTGCCGCCCTTGCCATTGTACAAATCTTCGTCGAAGCCATACTTGTCTACGAATTCCCAATACATATCCCACAGCATGGTACACCAAATCTCACCGGTATAATGAACTTCCGTTTGAATTCCACTCGCAGCAGCCGCCAAATTGCGATAGGTGTGCGGATTGACACTCATGTTTGTTGAGTAAGGATAAGTGCGAATGCCTCCGCCCGATTGTGTCTCGCCTATGAGCCAATTGCCCACACCGCGAGCCTGAGAACCCACATCGCCCTTTTTTGCCGTGAATGCCAACCCCACAAAGTCGCTCCAACCCTCGCCCATCTGCTCTGCGTTAGACAAACCATTGGAATTGGAAGGCCCACAAGTTAATCTCGTAGAAATTCCATGGGTGTATTCATGCGCGATAACCCCCAAATCCAGGTCGCTATCGGTCTTTTTCGCATACGCAGAACTGTCGTAAAAAGTTACATTGAGGTTGGTATCCGTCAACAAATTGCGCAATTCATTGGCATTACTCAATCGAACAAAGATCACAGGAATGGTTACTTTACTCGCTTGAGCCGTATTGTCGGTAGCCATGGTGATAACTTGATCGGCCGATGACGTATCCAACAAAACCACCGCAGTAGCCCCATAACTTTGGGCACGAAATACTTTTTGTACAAACGTACACCCTCCGCGAACCACGGCCGCAATGTTGCCATTAACCGCCGGACCGTTCGACAAATTCGTACAGCATTTGTTGGTTGCCGCCGCCACATTGTCTTTCACCAACACCAATTTCCCTGAAACTGGCACCGCTGTGATTTTCTTACCCCAGTTACCGTCGGTGATTCCAACACCATACTTCATGCCCGCGCCATAATTCACCACCAAATTGGCTTTCACACTCACTCCGTCCCAAATGAACATTTGCATGCGTGGAGCAGACCCTTCTGGGGGTGTTGAGAAGTTGGCGTTGTTGGTTCCGCTGCCGTCCTGGGCATCCGCATTTACCGCATCACTTCCCGAGCCCGCGGCAGAATAGTTTTTGGTTTGAAAATTCCCCGATTGTTCGTCGAACCCATAATGCTGCGACAAATCATGCATCAAATTATTGGCCACAAACAGGTTATTAATGGCAAAGTCCCGATAGTTTACCGGATCGATTTCACTTTTGGAATAGGTAAAATCAAAAGCCAAAGAGGTGCCTCCGTTAGGACTATAACCTGGCTGATTGTTGGCATCAGCATCTTCCGAAGCATACACATTGTTTCCCCGAGTGATGGTATATTCAGCACCAGCCGCACCGTTCACATCATGCCAACCATAAGGCGATGCTTGGGCATCGGCCGGACTTGTGAGCGAGGCAGGATTGCCGTACAAGGGGCTTTCGGTCGGAAATGCATAAGCCTTATAGGTGGCACCATCCCCTCTTCGTTGGAGCGATTTACCTTGACCGCTCAGCACCAATGATTTGGCGGGGGCAGCAAAATTTTCTGTTGAAGCCAGCGTCGATGGGGCACAGTGGACCGTCCAACTGTGTTTTTGTAACACATTGCCTTGCGCATCGATCCAAAGGTTGAGCCAATCTGCGGTTTTGGGTTGATAAAAAACGAAGTATTTCGCCGCAATGAGGTTGCCATTTGCATCGGGCCAGGCCACTGTTTGCGTGTAAAAACGTCCTTCTACAAACGCAGTTTTTGCCTGCATAGGCTCCCAAACCACGATGGTGGGTATTTCTTGGGGATTTTCGAAGGACTTATTCAGGGCGATTTCTCCCAAAGTTTGGGTATTGAGCGATATAAAATCTCCTTGGATTTTCTCTTTGGCATGGGCGATAGCCCTAGAGTTTGCGTAATAGAGTGATCCATCCGACCTAAAATGCAAACCGATCACACCGTTAACCACAGGCACCCCGCCGATGGTTTGAACAACATAGGCATGCGTTTGTCCGGAAGACTCTCTCACAAAATCCTGCATAGCAGCATCATTGAGATCGGCGGAGGTCAATCCCCACTTGCCTTGGTCGGCCAATTGTTTGGCAACATTGATGGCCTGGGTTGGGGTGATTGCCGAAAAAGTATTTTGGGCAGAGAGGGTTGCGCAACCCATTCCCAACCCTATGAACAACAGCGCTGAAGCGAAAGTATTTTTCATGAACCCGCAAGATATCGGTTTGGAGTGGGTTGCGCAAAATTTTGGCACAAAAAAGCCCCGCATTAGCGGGGCTTTTTTGATATTAATTAAACAAAATTGCTTAACAGTATTTGAACATGCTACCGCCGTAAATGGCATTTTCACCCAATTCCTCTTCGATGCGAAGCAATTGGTTGTATTTGGCCATACGGTCAGAACGAGAAGCACTTCCCGTCTTAATTTGACCGCTGTTCATTGCCACCGCCAAATCAGCAATTGTGCTATCCTCAGTTTCTCCACTTCTGTGACTGATCACATTTGAATAACTGTGACGCGTGGCCAATTGAATGGCATTTAACGTTTCGGTCAAAGTACCAATTTGATTTACCTTGATCAAGATTGAGTTGGCAATTCCGTCGTTGATCCCGCGTTGCAATCGATCCACGTTAGTAACGAACAAATCGTCGCCCACCAATTGAACTTTATCGCCCACGGCTTCTGTCAATTTCTTCCAGCTAGCCCAGTCATCCTCTGCACATCCATCTTCGATAGAAACGATGGGATATTTCTTGCACCAATCGGCCCAATAGTTCACCATCTCGTCACCGGTAAAGATTTTTCCATCCGATTTCTTGAAGGTGTACAAACCTGTCTTCTCATCATAAAACTCTGAAGTTGCCGCATCCATGGCGATGTAGATATCCTCTCCCGGACGATATCCGGCCTTTTCAATGGCTCTCAATACGATTTCAATGGCCTCTTCATTGCTCTGAATATTGGGTGCGAATCCACCTTCATCCCCAACATTGGTTGAATATCCAGCCGCTTTCAATACCGATTTCAAATGATGGAATACCTCCACACCCATGCGCAAACCATGAGAGAAACTCTCAGCCTTCACGGGCATAACCATGAACTCCTGGAAGTCGATTTTATTGTCGGCATGCGCGCCCCCGTTCAAAATATTCATCATGGGAACTGGCAAAAAATTGGCATTTACCCCACCGATGTATTTGTACAAAGGCATACCCAATTCGTCGGCCGCCGCGCGGGCACAAGCCAAAGAAACAGCCAAGATGGCGTTGGCTCCCAACCTAGATTTATTGGGGGTACCATCCATGTCCAACAAAATGCTGTCAATTTCATTTTGAGCACACACCTCCGTTCCTTCCAATGCTTCTGAAATGTAATTGTTCACATTTTCAACGGCCTCTAACACACCTTTTCCCAAGTACAAGTTTGGATCGTTATCGCGCAATTCAGCAGCTTCATGGATACCAGTTGAAGCCCCTGAAGGAACTGCCGCTCTTCCAAAGCCACCGTCTTCGGTGTATACCTCTGCTTCTACCGTTGGATTGCCACGCGAATCCAAAATTTGTCGGGCTTGAATATGGGTTATTTCGCTCATGTTGATGGGATTTATTACTTATGTTTTTGAATCAAATCGATAAATTGGTCGAACAGATACCAAGAATCATGTGGACCGGGAGATGCCTCCGGGTGATGCTGTACCGAGAAAGCGGGAACATCCAAACGGGCAATTCCCTCAACGGTATCGTCGTTCAAGTTGATGTGGGTAAGCTGAACTTTGTGCGAAAAAGTTTCATCGTATTGCACAGCAAAGCCATGATTCTGGCTCGTGATTTCGCTTCTACCGGTAACCAAATTCTTCACCGGGTGATTCAACCCCCGATGTCCGTGGTGCATTTTGTAGGTTTTGAGTCCGGATGCCAAACTCAACAACTGATGCCCCAAACATATGCCGAAGGTTGGCATTCCACCATCCACGAGTTCACGAACTGCAGCGATGGCATAATCCATGGAGGCCGGATCACCAGGGCCATTGCTAATCATCAATCCATCTGGGTTCCAAGCTTTCACATCTGCAGCAGTGGCATTCCAAGGGAAAATCCCAAGGTAACAACCACGCTCCACCAAGCAACGGGCAATGTTTAATTTGTTGCCATAATCCAACAAAGCCACGCGCAATGGCGCCTGCTCGTCACCCATCGTATGAAATTCAGTACTCGAAACCTTAGAAGCCAACTCCAAACCATCCATGGAAGGAACCGCGTTCAATTGCTGAATCAATGCCTCTACATCCATGTTCTCGGATGAAATGATTGCGTTTTTCGCGCCAGTCTCACGCAAATGACGAACCAATTGTCGGGTATCGATGTCTGAAATTCCTACGAGGCCGTTCGACATGAAATAACTGTCGAGGCTGTCCGATCCATTTTGTCTCGAGTAATTGTGCGAAAACTTCTTGCATACCAACCCTGCGATTTTGATGCCGTCACTTTCGATTTCCTCTTCATGTACACCATAGTTACCGATGTGATCAGAGGTCATTACCAGAATCTGACCAAAGTATGAGGGGTCCGTAAAAACCTCCTGATAGCCTGTCATTCCTGTGTTAAAACAAATTTCGCCGGTAGTTGTACCTATTTTGCCGATGGCTGTACCGCGGAAAACGGCACCGTCTTGTAGCACCAAAAGTGCTGGAGTTAGTTGAGCATTCACTTCAAGGGTTCAAATTTCGTATTATTACTCCAAGTCTTCAAGCATTGTGGGTAAATTGTTGTCTACCCGTTGGTCTGTTCGATGTTTTCCTTTGGGAACCAGATCGACCAAAAAATACTCAAGCACAAAATTCCAATGATCACCAGCAAATTATGAATCTCATTGAAGCCGTACTCATGCGCGTATTTTTCCAACAACATCTTCAATCCGATGTATACCAAAATCATGGACAATCCATATTTCAAACTGTAAAATTTATCCATCCCTGATCCCAACAAAAAATACAGCGACCGCAATCCCATGACCGCGAAAATGTTGGAGAAGAAAACCAAGTAAGGATCACGGGTAACACCAAACACCGCAGGCACACTGTCTACGGCAAAAACTACATCCGTAACATCCACAATAATCAAAACCAAAAATGGAATGGTTAAATACAAATAACCATTCTGCCGGATAAAAAATCGGGTTTCCGAGGGATTGTTGTCGGCCACACGAAACCATTTCCTTGCATACCGAACCACCACATGATTGTCTGTATCAATGGCATCATCATCCCCAGAACCCAGCATTTTGAAACCGCTGTATACTAAGAAGGCACCGAAAAGGTACATGACCCATTCAAACTTCGACACAATTTCACTCCCCAGGTAAATAAACAAAAAGCGCAATACCACCGCACCAATTACACCCCAAATCAAAATACGCTTTTGATTTTCACCATTCATTTTGAACGATTGAAAAATCAACAAGATCACAAAGAGGTTGTCGATACTCAACGCATACTCCAGCAAAAATCCGCTCAAATAGGATACCGCTGCCATCTTAGAGAAGTCGGACATAGCCCTATCAAAATCACCGGACAAATCCAACTGCACCTTGTAATCCAATTGATATTGTCGCATATCCTCAATCGACTGAATATTCTGAAGTTCGCCGTGAAAAAAGTAAATCACAACCGTCATCAGCAAACCGATCGAAAACCAACCGGCGGTATGCTTAAGTGCCTGAGCAGCGGTCACTTCCTCCCGATGTGTTTTGGAGAACACCCCCAAATCCCAGAACATACCAAGCATCAACACAACAAAAAAAGCACCCAAAAAAATCAACTGCGTCATAATCTACTGCAAAGGTACGACGAAATCAAGGACATCCCCCATCGTCATGCCGTCAGAAAGGCCTAGATTTGCGACAAATGCAAAGAATGAAATCAAGTATTGTAAAAAACGCAACCTTGAGCGTAGTGGCTGGTTTACTACTCGCCCTGACTACCCAATCGCATCGTCCCGAAGAAGGCATGTTCCCATTGAATTATGTAAACATCAACGACCTTAAAAATGCGGGACTAAAACTCGAAGGAAAAGACATTTTCAACCCCGAAGGACTCAGCCTTACCAATGCCCTGGTAAAAGTGGGGGGATGTACGGGTAGTTTCATCTCAAATGAAGGGTTAATCATCACCAATCATCATTGTGTGTATGGTGCCGTTGCCGATGCAAGCACCGTGGAGAACAATCACCTAGAAAATGGATTTGTTGCCAGAACTAAGGAACAAGAAATACCCATCAACATGCCATGCAAAATTACAAACAGCTACGAAGATGTATCGGACCGGGTTTTACGGGGGATCGACGAATCGTTTTCAGCCAGTCAGCGCGCGGCAAGCATCAGTAAAAACATCAGCAACATCGTTGCCGAGGAAAGGGCCAAACACCCCGACAAAAGCATCGAAGTTTCGGAAATGTTTGTTGGAAAAACCTACACCCTCTTTCGGTATGTGTTCTTGAAAGATGTGCGATTGGTTTTGGCGCCACCGGTAACCATCGGACAGTTTGGCGGAGACTCAGACAACTGGGAATGGCCCCGACATAACGGTGATTTTAGTTTGGTTCGCGCCTACGTGGGGAAAGATGGCAAACCCGCGGCATACAGCAGCGAGAATGTGCCCTTTACACCCGCAAAAACGCTAAAAATCAACCCAAAAGGCACCAAAGAAGGTGATTTTGTATTCATCATGGGCTATCCAGGTCGAACATTCAGAAACGAAACGGCCCCCTATTTGGCCTTCCAAGAATCGGTTCACCTTCCCAAAATTCAGGGTTTTTATAGCTGGTATTTGGGCCAAATCAAAGACATCACCAAGAACAACGAATCTGAACGCTTGGCTTTTGCGGGCGATGTACAGAGCCTGGAGAACGTAGAGAAAAATTATCGCGGTAAAATTCAAGGCTTAAGGCGTACCCAATTGGTGGAAGCAAGAAATACCGAGGAAAATCAGATGCGGACTTGGGCGAGCAATCAACCGCGTTACAAAGAAACTGGCGTTGCTGCCATAGATTCGTTGCGGGTGCTTTGGCAGATTAAAGACAAAACCCAACAGGTGCGCTACTGGGCACAATTCACAAACAACCAAAGCAAATACAGCTATGCCATTGCAGCCATAGAAAATGCCAAAATGCGATGGGTCATTGCCAATGCAACCACCACCAAAATCGCCAGCGCAAAGGTTATCGCAGACACCAAAAAGGAAATATTGACGAATTTATTCAAACAACTCGCTGGAATCGAAGCACCACTAAACCCAGAACTTGAAAAAAGGGTGTTGGCAAAAATGGTATCGGAAGGCGTACGTATTGTTCAGAATTTATCGACGACGGCAAGGGATTATCGCAAAGCAGATATGTTTGGTCAATCGCAATCCTATTTCAATCAGCGGCTAAAAATCATGTTGAACGGAAAAAGTCCTGAAACATTCGCTCATCTTGCGGCTGCCAAAACCAAGGTGAACCAACTTGGGCAAATCCAACAAATGATTTCAAGCGCCAAAGTTGCCTCGGAATCCATCACAGAAGCAAACCATAATACATACAACATCAAATGGTGGGATTCAAACATCGGCAAAGAAGATGCCTTGAGTCAATGGGGTCGATTGGTGAATATGGTAATGGGACCTGTGATGACGCAAAACATTCAAATCGAGGAGAAAATCAAGGCTGCGATGCCCATCTACTTGGATATGCGTCGCGATTTCAAATCCACCCAATTTATTCCAGATGCCAACAGCACGTTGAGATTAACGTACGGATACATTCGTCGTTATAGTCCAAACGATGGCGAAATACACCAACCATACACCTACTTAGATGGCATTTTCGAAAAGGCAAATACCCGACCAGATTACCGTTTACCCAGTGTAATGGCCGACAATTTGCGAATCAAAGAAGTGGCTCCCATCTTCAAAGATCCCAAAACGGGCAAGGTGATCGTGGGCATGCTGTACAATTTAGATACTACGGGCGGCAACAGTGGATCTCCTGTTTTGAACGAGCGTGGTGAATTGATTGGGATCAACTTCGACCGGAGTTTTACAGCCACGATCAACGATTACGCTTGGAACGAGAATTACAGTCGTTCCATCGGCTGCGACATACGCTATGCCTTATTCGTTATGAAATACGTTTCAAAAGCGGATCATATATTGAAAGAAATCGGGGTTACCGAAGAGCAATTACAAGCACAGTAATTCTACTGCGCTTGTAATTGACATTTTTTATTCTCTGTTTTAACATTGACACAGAACGAAATAATCAGCCCTGATTTCATCACCATCGGTGGAGAATTAAACAAGGAGTTCACCACCAATTTCAGGAACCAATGGGAAATTCAATTTACCTAAAAAGAAAAGGCCACCCAATTGGGTGGCCTTTTCATATTGATAAAGGGGTTTCTTATTTGGTTTCCTCTTCAGAAGCATCTGATGCATCTTCAGCAGCAGGAGTTTCTTCAGAAGATTCAGCCGCTGGAACAGCAACTTCTTCCGCAGTTACTTCCTCTGCAACAACTTCCTCTGCAACAACTTCTTCAACAACCGCTTCTTCAGCAACCGCTTCTTCAGCAACAACTTCTTCAACAACCGCTTCGTCTACAGCAGCCTTAGGTGCAGTTGCTTTTGCAGTAGTTGTAGTACCACCACGACGAGAACGACGAGTAGTAGACTTTTTCTTGTCGGCGTTGAAACCTTCGAAAAACTCATTGAAGTCAACCAATTCAATCATGGCCATCTCCGCATTGTCACCAGCACGATTGCCAGTTTTCAAAATACGGGTATATCCACCTGGTCTGTTGGCCACTTTGCCGCCTACTACAGTGAACAATTCGGTCACGGCTTCCTTGTCTTTCAAATAAGAGAAAACTGTACGGTAGTTGTGGGTAGACGCATCTTTACTGCGAGTAATAATGGGCTCAACATACACACGCAATGCTTTCGCTTTCGCTACAGTGGTAACGATACGCTTATGTATGATCAAAGAAGAGGCCATGTTCGACAGCATCGCAGCGCGATGTGAAGCGGTTCTTCCCAAGTGATTAATTTTCTTTCCGTGTCTCATCTCTTAATTAGTCTTCATTAATGTTATATCTGGCAACGTCCATTCCAAAGTGTAAACCTTTTTCACGAACAAATTCTTCCAACTCAGACAATGATTTTTTACCAAAGTTTCTGAATTTCAACAAGTCATCAATGTGGTAATTAACCAACTCGCCAAGGGTTTTGATTTCCGCCGCTTTCAAGCAGTTGTATGCACGAACCGACAAATCCAAGTCAGCCAAAGGAGTTTTCAATACTTTACGCATTGACAAGAATCCTTCATCCACTTCTTCAACCGCTTTGCTTGCTTTTGACTCAGGCATGATATTCTCATCGCTGAACAATACGAAATGCTGAATCAAAATTTTGGCAGCCTCTTTCATGGCTTCTTCTGGATGGATGCTACCATCGGTGGTTACTTCCATCACCAGTTTCTCGTAATCGGTTCTTTGCTCTACACGGAAGTCTTCAACGCTGTATTTCACGTTGCGGATGGGCGTGTAAATAGAATCGATTGCGATGGTACCAATTTGGGCATCTTTCACCTTATTTTCTTCTGCAGGCACATAACCACGACCTTTACCCACGGTAATTTCGAGTTCGATGCTCACAGTAGGCTCCATGTTGCAGATAACCAATTCTGGGTTCAAAATGTTGAAAGCATTGGTATAACGACCAATGTCGCCAGCCAAAAACTGATCCTTACCTTTCACAGAGATGAAGATTTTCTCTTGCTCATCTGTTGAGGAATTTGATTTGAAACGCACCTGCTTCAAATTCAACACCATTTCAACCACATCTTCAGTTACACCTTTGATGGTACTGAACTCATGGTCTACCCCTTGAATTTTCACAGAGGTAATGGCATAGCCCTCTAGTGAAGAGAGGAGAATTCTGCGCATTGCATTTCCAATGGTTACACCGTAACCTTTTTCCAACGGACTGAATTCAAACAGTCCATGAAAATCGGTGGCTTTGTGCATAACCACTTTATTTGGTTTTTGAAAAGGTATTATACCCATGATTTTTTCTAATTATTTGCTATAAAGTTCGACAATCAACTGCTCCTTGATGTTCTCAGGAATTTCAGAACGCTCAGGGTAGGTTAAAAACTTACCACTCAAATCGTTTCCATTCCAATCGATCCAACTAAAACGGTTGTTTACTTTACTTACTGAATTGGTAATCACTTCCAAAGATTTTGAACGCTCACGTACAGCAACTACATCTCCAGGACGCAATTGGCAGCTAGGAATGTTCACAACCTCACCATTAACCAAAATGTGGCAGTGAGAAACCAACTGACGGGCACCACGACGTGTAGGCGCTATACCCATACGGTAAACCGCGTTATCCAAACGCGCTTCTAAGAATTTCAACAAATTCTCACCGGTAATTCCTTTTTTAGCAGCCGCACGCTTGAAAGTGTTACGGAACTGCTTCTCCAATACACCATAAGTGTATTTGGCTTTTTGCTTTTCAGCCAATTGAACTGCGTACTCCGATTTCTTGGGCTTGCGACGAGAATTTCCGTGTTGACCTGGACCGTAGTTCTTTTTTTCAAGTGCTTTATCTTTTCCGAAAATCGCTTCACGGAAACGACGTGCCACTTTGGATTTTGGACCTGTATATCTTGCCATTGGTTTTTTCTTCTAAAATTTAATTATACTCTTCTACGTTTTGGAGGACGACATCCATTGTGAGGCATTGGCGTAATGTCAGTGATTGACATAACTTCGATACCTACTGTTTGAAGGTTACGAATGGCGCTGTCACGGCCACTGCCTGGACCTTTAACAAACACATCCACCTTTCTCAAACCAGCATCGTAAGCAACCTTCGCACAATCCAAAGACGATACTTGAGCAGCATAAGGCGTGTTCTTCTTAGAACCTCTGAATCCCATCTTACCCGCTGAAGACCAACTGATCACCTGTCCGTCTACATTCGTAACTGAGATAATAATATTATTGAAAGTAGCACGGATGTGCACTTGACCCAATGGATCAACTTTTACCTTCTTTTTAACTACTTTTTTCTTATTTGTATTTGCCATGATTCTGTTCGTGCTATGGATTACTTAGTGGCTTTTTTCTTACCGGCAACAGTTTTACGCTTACCTTTTCTTGTACGTGCGTTGGTGCTGGTACGCTGACCGCGAACTGGCAATCCCTTACGGTGACGCTGACCACGGTAACATCCAATGTCCATCAAACGCTTGATGTTCAATTGAACCTCAGATCTCAATTCACCTTCTGTCTTGATGTTTGATGTAATGAAGTTACGAATTGCTGCCAACTCGTCGTCATTCCACTCATTCACCTTTTTGTCATGACTAATTCCTGCTTGATCCAAAATCAATGCAGCTCTACTTCTACCAATTCCGTAGATGTAAGTCAGGCCAATTACGCCTCGTTTGTTTTTGGGAATATCTATCCCTGCTATCCTAGCCATTATGGTTATCCTTGTCTTTGCTTATATTTTGGGTTCTTCTTGTTGATAACATACACCTTACCCTTACGGCGTACGATTTTACAGTCTACACTGCGCTTTTTTACTGCGGTTCTTACTTTCATGGTCTTACTTATATCTATATGAAATTCTACCTCTCGTTAAATCGTAAGGCGACATTTCAACTTGTACTCTATCACCAGGTAGGATACGGATGTAGTGCATACGCATCTTTCCTGAAATTGTTGCTATAATCTCATGTCCGTTTTCCAACTTCACGCGAAACATGGCATTCGACAACGCTTCGGTTATCGTTCCATCTTGTTTTATTGCATCTTGCTTGGACATATCGTTAAAAGGGTTGCGAAATTAATAAACTTATTATTAAAAATCAACTTGACTGTACTGATTTGTCATTCTACCCTTCAATTTACCACCACCACTCATCAATCCGTCGTATTTGCGCATCAATAAGTAACTGTCGATTTGTTGCAAAGTATCTAAAACAACACCCACCAAAATCAACAAACTGGTACCTCCGAAGAATTGACTGAACTCCTGATTCACTTTGAATGAAACAGCCACAACAGGCAACACAGCAACCAAACTAATGAAAACAGCGCCGGGGAAAGTGATCTTTGAAATCACACCATCGATGAAATTCGCTGTTTGCTTACCAGGCTTGATGCCAGGAATGAAGCCGTTATTGCGTTTCATATCGTCCGCCATTTGAACGGGGTTGAAAATGATGGCTGTATAGAAATAAGTGAATACAACGATCAAGAAAATCAAGCTGAAGTTGTGCATGAATCCATTGGGATTCATCAAACTCATCAACCATTCAGGTGCCGCTGACTGCGTGTAGAAACTACCAATAGTCGCAGGCAAGAACAATATGGCTTGTGCAAAAATGATGGGCATAACACCTGCCGCCAAAATTTTGATTGGCAAGTATTGTCTCGCGCCACCATATTGGCGGTTTCCTACCACACGCTTGGCGTAGTTGATGGTGATTTTGCGCGTACCCTGTGTTAACAGAATCACACCCAATACTACCATAAACCAAACAACCATTTCAATGATGAACAAAATGAAACCGGCGTCTGTAAAACGGAATACCATTTCACTCAACAAAGCCGATGGTAGACGGGCAATGATACCCACCATGATCAACAAACTAATACCATTACCCAAACCACGGTCGGTAATTCGCTCACCCAACCACATGGTAAACATGGTACCAGCCGTTAACAAGAACATGTTGGTTATCATGAACATACCTGGAGTAATAGCATCGGTGAAGTTGTACAACAACGCCTGACCATTACCTGGAGTAGAAGCAATATTATTCAAATAACCATAGGCCTGTACCATTGTAAATGCAATGGTGAGGATACGGGTGTATTGGTTGATTTTTCTACGACCTTCCTCTCCTTCTTTCTGCAAACGCTGAAAAGCAGGAACGGCAATCGAAAACAGCTGCATGAAAATTGAAGCAGAAATGTAGGGCATAATACCGAGGGCAAAAATTGCTCCGCGACCGAATGCGCCACCTGCAAAGGTGTTGATCAATCCCAAGATGTTGTTCTTGGTTTGGTTGTTCAAACCCTCCAATGCATCGCTATCGATACCCGGCAAAATCACATAAGACCCCAATCGGTAGATAACCAACAAAGAAAGTGTATACACAATTCTCTTGCGGAGATCTTCGATAGACCAAATATGCTTGAACGTTTCAATCAACTTTTTCATGATGATTTGATTTAAGCGATTTCTGTAGCGCTTCCTCCAGCCTTCTCGATAGCCGCTTTGGCAGTAGCAGAGAATTTGTGAGCGTGTACTTCCAGAGCAATGGTGATTTCACCACGACCCAACACTTTCACCAATTCGCGCTTGTTTACCAAGTGCTTATCAATCAAAAACTGCTGATCAATTTTGTTAACGCCCGCACCTTCTGCGATCTGTTGCAAAACATCCAAGTTAATGGCCGCGTACTCAACACGGTTGATGTTTTTGAAACCACCCTTAGGAATACGACGTTGCAAAGGCATCTGACCACCTTCAAAACCGATTTTGCGGCTATAACCAGTGCGCGATTGTGCACCTTTGTGTCCTTTTGTAGAAGTTCCACCACGACCTGAACCTTGACCACGGCCAATACGCTTGCGGTTTTTAATGGACCCTTCTGCAGGTTTTAAATTACTGAGATTCATCTTTTTAATTAATCAGCGTTTTCTACTTTTAACAAATGACTTACAATACGCACCATACCTTCAGTAGAAGAATTCAATTCAACTACACGGCTAGCATGCATCTTGTTCAAGCCCAGAGCTTTCAATGTGGCCTTTTGGTTTTTCGGATATCCAATACCACTCTTGATTTGTGTGATTTTTACCTTAGACATATCGATTAACCATTAAATACCTTTTTCATACTGATGCCACGCAATTGCGCAACTGAATGTGGATCGCGCATCTTCATCAACGCATCGAAAGTTGCTTTTACCACGTTGTGTGGGTTAGAAGAACCTTTAGATTTCGCCAATACATCGGTTACACCTGCACTCTCCAATACCGCACGCATCGCACCACCGGCAATTACTCCAGTACCGTGAGCGGCAGGCTTCAAGAATACATGTCCACCACCGAAACGACCAATTTGTTCGTGAGGCACAGTGCCATTAATTACGGGAACTTTGATCAAATTTTTCTTTGCATCTTCAATTCCCTTATTGATGGCATCCATCACTTCGCCTGATTTTCCCAAACCATGACCTACGACGCCTTTGCCGTCACCAACAACCACCAAAGCAGTGAAGTTGAAGGTACGACCACCTTTGGTCACCTTTGATACACGGTTGATCGAAACAACCTTCTCAGTCAAAGTGAGTTCACTGGGTCTTACTCTTACAATATTGCTATTCAACATAATCGTTTCTTTTAGAATTCGAGTCCACCCTCACGAGCGCCCTCTGCCAAACTTTTAACACGACCGTGGTACAAGTTACCACCACGATCAAATACAACTGCCTTGATGCCGGCTTCCACTGCACGAGTGGCAATGGTCTTACCCACAATGCTCGCCTTCTCCACCTTCGTTACTTTGTTGACAGAAATTGCCGCCTCACGAGACGATGCTGCACACAAAGTAGTTCCGTTGCTATCATCAATGATCTGCGCATAAATCTCAACATTACTTCTGAATACACTCAATCTGGGACGAGCTGCAGTTCCAGAAACTTTACCGCGAATTCTGCGTTTGATTTTATTCTTATTATTAATTTTCTTAGTGTTTGCCATTTTTTAGGTTCTCCTTATTTCTTAGAGGCAGATTTACCAGCCTTTCTACGCAAAACTTCACCGGCAAAACGAATACCTTTTCCTTTGTAAGGTTCAGGCTTACGGAATGAACGGATTTTAGCGGCAACCTGTCCCAACAATTGCTTGTCGGCACACTCCATCATAATCGCTGGTGGTTGTCCTTTCAAAGTTTCAGTGGTTACTTTGATTTCCTTGGGAATTTCCAACATAATTTTGTGTGAGTATCCTAACACAAATTCAACCAGGTTACCCTCGTTAGAGACCTTGTAACCTACACCTACCAATTCCTGACGAACACTATGACCTTGACTTACGCCGATCACCATATTGTTAATAAGGGCACGATACAACCCGTGAAGGGCTCTGTGCATTTTACTGTCGCTGGGGCGATTGACTGTCAAAACACCATCCGCGATATCAACCATGATATCGGTATTGATCTCTTGTGACACTTCTCCTTTTGGACCCTTTGCAACCACCAAACCGTTGTTTACCGTTACGGTAACACCAGCAGG
>Ga0172367_10003523_pt1 | contig 20204 bp, 20 predicted proteins | sample Lak10m_FD_114542 | JGI IMG/M metagenome (GOLD analysis project Ga0172367, IMG submission 114542) | Freshwater microbial communities from Kabuno Bay, South-Kivu, Congo - kab_022012_10m | ecosystem: Environmental > Aquatic > Freshwater > Lake | place: Democratic Republic of the Congo: South-Kivu...
AAAATATTACAGGCTTTTGACACGGATGAAAGCAAACAACACGGCATTCATTGTTTTCATTTTGGAGAAAACGAGATTACCCGAAGCAAGATGCTCAAGTATATCGTGAAGGTTATTGGCAATATTAAGAGCGAACCGCCTCAAAATAAAAATAAAAAATAATTGATTACCCCGGGTATTTGATAAAATACCTATATGCGCATAGCTGTTAGCGGAGCCGGACGGATGGGTAAAACCACATTTATACGGGATTTTTTAAATAATTGGCCCAGTTACAAAACACCAGAACAAACATATCGCAAGGTGATTGAAGAGGACAAGCACAGCCAAAAAACAAACGGAAAGATTCAACTAAAGGTATTGAATGGATTGATAGAACAAACAAATGGATACACCCGTTCCGACAATGTGATTCATGATCGTTGCCCGTTGGATAATCTGGTTTACAGCATGTGGGGCTATGAAAAGGAATTGAAGGGATGCGATGCCATTTTCATGGAAAAAACTATTGCACTTGTGAAAGAAAGCATGCGCAATCTAGATATTATATTTCTTATTACCACAAGTCCAGCCAACAAGATTGTGCTTCGGGAAGGAGATACTGAAAAGGATAGGAAATATCTGGAGGAAATTGATAATATTTTCAAGGAAATATATGGTCGGTATCGCAAAGATGGTTGTTACGCTTTCTTTCCCAAGGATGATTCCCCCGCAATTATTGATATCCACGGAAATCCGGAGGAACGGATTGCTATGGCCAAGCTTTATGTCACCCCGGATGGTGGAACGTTTGGAGAGGATCAAGCAATATTCAATCCGCAGGAACTTTTGCAGATGGAGGAACTTCTCAAGCAACAAAAAGAAACGCTTCAGTTGGAAAACAAAGAAAAGGATCTGTACCGAAAATTTGGTCTTTAATAAGCTGTCCCGTTTTTGTAAATATAAGTAATGGGACTTATTGTAAATTTTAGTGATTTTGTAAATAAAACAGGAACCAGTCTTTCTGCTTCTGATTATCTTGTTGGCTTCACAACCAATCTGGACGGTTCCCGGCAAGAAATAAAGCTAACCGTTGCAGATCTTATATCATTTGTTGAAAGCAACAGTGGAAACGATCTTTACACACTTCTATATGCAAATAGTGCCAAATGGGACAGTGCTTATTCCAGCATTAATGGTTTAAGCAGTGCTCTTTCAATAGTTTTCAGCAATTCCAGCAACTGGGAAGGCAATTACACAACAATAAACAGCAATTCAGCCTACTGGACAACGGCATATAACACAGTTCAAACACTAACTGGAAACTTTTTAAATGTAAACAGCAATTATTTTGTAATAAATTTTGGCAATCAGAACTTATATAATAAAAAATTGATCAACATTTTTCATGATGATACAATCACCGTAAAGGTTGAAAATGATGTTAGTGTTGGATTTAGTTGCAAAATCTTCAACAATTCAACTCATTATGTTATTTTAAGTGCTTATTCTCCATTTAATTATAATGGAAAAGGTCAGTATTTGAATGATCAATATGGGTTGGTGAATCTGGAATGGGACGGCAGTTTTGCTTATGGCTATGGAGATTTGGAGAGTGCAATTGGACCGGCATATCCAGATGCGTTGCTAACAGATGAGGATGCATATCTTTTGCAGGAGGATGATTCATTAATTCTTTACTAAATAACTAAATAATACTATGGCCAACAAACGCATCACTCAACTAAACGAATTCACAGGAAATCCGGCTTCAAATGACGTTTTTGTATTTGTACAAAATTCTTCTCTTTCCACATACAAAATCACATACAGCAATCTGCTTTCATCCAATAACATTAACGTAAACAGCGTTTATACAACAGTTAGAGATAACAGTGCTTTCTGGGATGAGGAAAATGCCCTTGTTGCTCCTATTCAAAGTGCCAGCGGTTATTGGAACACAGCTTATACAAATCTTGTAAACAATAGTGCCAATCGGGACAGCGTTTATAGTTCTGTGACAACAAACAGTTCTAATTGGGACAACACTTACACTCAGTTCAGCACCAACAGCGCAACTTATGCCACCATAGGTTTTGCAGACGGAAAGTTTTTGCCTCTTAGCGGAGGAGCAATTACCGGGAATGTAACATCCACAGGAACCGTGAGCACAAACAATGATGCAACATTCGCATCTTTGAGCACAATCAACATAAATGTAAACAATTTTAGCAATACCGTCGGATCATCAGCAGGAGTTTATTTGTCAATAACAGTGGCAGGAAGCGCTTTCAAAATTCCTCTGTATTTTGAATCGTAAAACATGGGGAGGAATTTTGCTCCCTGAAAGTTAAAACATGAGCGCTTTCAACCAGCTATACAATTACAAGGCAAACTGGAACAATAGTTATTCCACAACAAAAGAAGTCAGTTCATATTGGAATACGGGAGGTTCTGGTCCTTCCAGCGTATATAATTATCTTTCCACAAACAATGTTATTCTCAGTGCAGTAACAATCACAAATTATCTTTCGGTTTTGGGTAATGCCACGATTGTTGGTAATCTTACCGCAAACGGAACCATCACCTATGTGGACACACAAGTTAGCGTGGTCACTGCCATATCCGGAAGTTTCAACAATCTTTTGGTAGGATCTTTGACAGCAAACCAATTTTTTAACACAGAGTTTAATGGTCTTTACAGTTTGGTAAATGCCAACAGTGCCAGCTGGGAAGAAAGCGCGGTTATAGCCCCGCTTCAAAGTGCCAGTGCGAATTGGAACAGTGCATATAATAGCGTTAGTTTGTACGGAAACAATTGGAACAGCAATTATTCCACCACAAACAGTAACAGTGCAAATTGGACAAGCACTTACAACACAGTCAATGCCAACAGTGCCAGCTGGGAAGAGAGTGCAGTTATAGCTCCCCTTCAAAGTGCCAGTGCAGATTGGAATGCCGCTTACACAAACCTGATTTATAACAGTACGGCCTATTTGAGTGGATTTGATTCTTCTCTTTTGGCTGCAAATAGTTCCAACTGGCAAAGCACATATACAACAGTTAATGCAAATAGTTCTTCATGGACAGGTGGAAGCGGAGGTGATCCGGCAGTCAACGCCCTTGTGTATGCGAATAGTGCTGATTGGAACGGAACATACACGAATGTCAGCACATATAGTGCTGATTGGAACAACACCTACACTCAGTTTAGCACAAACAGTTCTACATATGCCAGCAACACACTGTTTTCTAATTATCTTCCTACATCGGGCGGTAATATTTCCGGTGACCTTACCATATCAGGCAGTCTTACAGCATATGGTACTTTCACAGTTCTTGACACACTTGTTACAGTAACCAGCGCACTCAGTGTTCTGAATGCAGGAACAGGTCCGGCTCTTGTGGTTCGTCAAACAGGATCAGAACCAGTAGCCCAATTTTATGATAATGAAAGCGGTCCGGCCCTTTACATTGCAAATAATGGCAGAGTGGGCATAGGATCTGAAACACCAGATACCGAGCTTTTTGTGGCAGGCACCACATACGTTGAAGAAATCAAAGAAAAAGTAACACTATCTGCTTCCCGGGCAAACAGCACTGTTAACTTTGATATTCGCACCCAATCAGTTCTTTTCCTGACGTTAAGTTCAACCGGAAATTGGACTGTGAATTTTCGGGCAGATGCCAGCAACAGTTTGAACAGCATTATGAGTGCCGGTCAATCTTTCACCTGTGTAGCCATAGTGTCCACCGGAACAACTGTTTATTATAACAGTGCAGTGCAAATCGACGGATCAACATATGTGCCTTATTATCTGAATGGGCTGGCCCCTCAAGCCGTGGTTTCCAACAGCAACAGCATACAAAATTATGCTTATACCATCATTAAACGAGGCAATGCTGTGTTTAATGTGCTTGCCTCTGTGAATGAATACTACTAATGCCCGCTCAAAGCACATTTGGTTCTGCTTCGATAATACCTTATACAGTCAACAGCGACTCGTATAATGTATCAAAATCTTTGCGTTTGGGTGCAATAGCAAGTTCATATTTTACTAAAAATCTTCCTCTTTCAGGAAATCGCCAAACATTTACACAATCAGTTTGGCTAAAAAGAGGTTTGATATCTCCGGCAGCAGGAGCTTGGTTTGGACCTTTTAATGTAAATGTTCCAAGCAATGCCACGTATGGATTGTATTTTGATGCAACCGACAAAATAGATTGTTATCTTTATTACACAGGAGCAGCTTGGGAAGGAAGACTCACAACCAATCAGGTTTTTCGCGATCCATCTGCTTGGTATCATTTTGTTCTTTCAGTGGATACCACTCAAGCCACAGCATCAGAACGAGCTAAAATTTTTGTAAATGGCCAAAGAATAACCTCATTTTCCACAGAAAGCTATCCCAATCAAAACCGTCAATTATTTTTTAATCATCCGGTTTATCAACACTATTTTGCACAATCAAGCTCGGATGGTTTGTTTGCAGAAGTATATTTTATTGACGGTCAGGCATTGGGTCCATCAAATTTTGGTTACACCGATCCTAACACAGGATCATGGGTGCCCCGAAAATATACGGGAACATATGGAACAAACGGATTTTATCTTAATTTTTCTGATAATTCCACATCAAACACTTTGGGAAATGATGCCAATCATATTGGATGTGATGGTTATACCAAATTTTTGGCACATTTTGACAACAATCTTGTGGACAGTTCAGGGTCAGGATTGACCGTAGCGACTTTTGGAGGAGCTGCAGTCACCTCTGCTGTCAGCAAATTTGGCGGATCAAGTTTGGCCACACTTTCTGCAAGCAGTTCTTACGCTCAAACTGGTCCCAATTCACAATTTCATCCGTCCGGAGATTTCACAATAGATTTTTGGTATTATCCTCTTTCTAATTTCACAGTTGCATTGACACGAGGCGATAGCCTATATGCCCCTTATATGTTTATAGGGCATAGTTTTTATGCAAGCAGCAACAACAGCAGTTGGGACATTGCCAGTAATAAATCATTAGGTTCACCCACACTCAATGCATGGAATCATTTTGCGCTGGTTCGGTCAGGACGAACCTATTTTCTTTTTCTGAATGGTACACAAACTGATACTTGGACAAACACATCTACTCCTTATGATAATTCTTCATTTTTACAAGTAGGAAGAGTACAAGCAGGAAGTGTTTATTCCAATGGATATTATGATGAAATACGATTCAGCAACGGCGTGGCTCGCTGGACAAGCAATTTCACACCTCCGGATGTTCCTTATTCAGGAAATAGCTTTTCAATTGTAAATGCATTTTCTGTAGCAAATGGACCAAATGATGACAGTTTTTTGGATACTCCCACAAACTGGGGCGGAGACAAGGAAATTGAATTGATTCAAAAATCCTATATAGGAAGGGCCAATCCTAATTTAACCATTTCTAACAATCGTCTTACATTTACAGGAGCTGATTCGGTAAATCACAGAATAGCCATAACCAAGGTAGGATTGAAAGGTAAAAAATATTATTGGGAAGTAACCGCTGGAACTGACGGAAACAGTGTGAATATTTTTGGTTTGGCTCCTTTGAGTGCCAGCACTGCAGATGGAGTATATGTAAGTAGTGTCCCCGGTTGCGGGTGGGGATATAGTACTGCATCAGGTCAAGCCTATACAAATGGTTTTGCTGTTTCTGGAAATTTTCCTGCAATAGCAAATGGTCAGGTTATAGGATTTGCTTATGATGCATTTAATCAGCTTCTTTGGATAAGAAATAATGACGGATGGTTGAGTGGAAATCCCAGCACCAGCAACAGTCCTTCGTTTTCAGCAAATGTCGGAGATTTGCCTTTATTGGCACCGGCTGCTTCAATTTATAACAATACAGGTGTCAGCACCACTTTTAATTTTGGTCCGACCTATTCATTTCTTAAACCTGACGGATTCTCTGATGTGTTTGATGTGACCATCAATCCTCGGGGAAATTACTGCACTTTGAATCCTATAAGTCCGGTTCGCAGCACCATTGTGGACGGCAACATGCGAACAAATGCGGGTGACCGAGGAAGTATTAGCACCATCGCCATGCTCAGTGGTAAATGGTACTGTGAAATGACGGTTAATGCAGTAGGGGCTGAAAGCAGTATAGGTATTTCAAAAGGCATTAATGTAATGAATCCCTATATAGGATCCACAGTAGACAGCTGGGGATATTATTCAAATAGTGGTCAAAAATATACAAATGGAGGAGCAACGGCTTATGCAGCAAGTTACACAACCGGGGATATCATTGGTTGCAGTTTTGATGCAGATAATGGAATATTAAGTTTTTATAAAAATGGTTCATCGCTGGGAGCAGCCTATACCGGACTGACAGATGGTCCTTATTATTTTGCAGTTGAAGGAAGAACAGCTACATCAGCAAATGATGTTATTATGAATTTTGGTCAAAAACCTTTTGCGTTTGGCCCCCCTTTGAGTGCTCAACCTTTCAAAGCGCTTTGCACAACCAATCTTCCCACACCTTCAATTAAAAAATCATCCACCGGTTTTGATGCAATCACTTATAACGGAACCGGAACAACATTTGTATCTCCTTCTGGATTAAAATTTGCTCCGGATTTGGTCTGGGTCAAAAGCCGGTCACAGGACATAAGTCATGTACTATGTGATACAGTTCGAGGAATTGGAGAAGTTCTTTGCACAAACAATTCCCGACTTTCTTCATCTGATTCATTTATAACAAATTTTAATCAAAATGGTTTTACTTTGAATAATAGCGTATCCGCAAACAATAGTGGTTCCACATATGTTGCTTGGTGCTGGAAAGCCGGGGGCCAAACCCAGACAAATACGGTAGGATCAATAACAAGCCAAGTTAATGCAGATCCTTCTCGTGGGTTTAGTGTTGTTAGTTATACAGGAACAGGGGCAAATGCTACAGTCGGTCACGGATTGACAACATCTCCTAAATTTTTAATTGTAAAAAGCAGACAAACAAATGGAAGAAGTTGGAATGTATGGCACACCGCTCTGGCCGGAACTGAATATCTTTTATTGGAAACAAGTGATGCAAAAGCTACTGATGCAACTAAATGGAACAGTACAATACCAACTGCATCTGTTTTTAGTTTGGGTACAGGAGCAGGAACAAACACATCTGCAGAAAAATACATAGCTTATTGTTGGAGTGAAGTTGACGGTTACTCTAAATTTGGATCTTATACTGGAAATGGTTCAACCGATGGTACATTTGTTTATACAGGTTTTCGCCCCAAACTTGTTCTTGTGAAAAATACAACAGGAGATACTTGGGTTATAAAAGATACCAGTAGAAGCATTTTTAATGGAACCGATTATGAATTATACCCTTCTTCAGCAGTTGTAGAGGGAACATATTCAGCACCGCCGATTATGGACTATCTATCAAATGGTTTTAAATTAAGATCTACTGCCTCTGCAAGCAATGGAGCTGCCTCAATTATTTTTGCAGCCTTTGCCGAATCGCCTTTTAGGTACGCCCGCGCCCGCTGATTATAATCCGTAAGGACGATTAACTAGATAACGCACACCCACTGCACTTATCTTGGGTGTGTGGGTCAAACGAATGGTAAACTGACAAACATTACCCACATTCGTCACGTCTTGATCACGAATAAACGGAAGAGGGAAAGCACTGATAAGATCAAATCCGGTTGCGCCTGTTGGGAAATTAGGAGAACCTCCAAGAGGTGCGGGTTGCGCACTTGTGGCAAGGGTAAGAACAAAATCATTTGCTTGCAAGTTAAAACTGGTGGGTTTTGTTATAGTGATAACGTTGCTGGCAGTTGAACCATAAGCTATGAATATGGCACTGGTTGCATAATAAATTGAAGACACCGCATTTGAAACGGTTGTGGATAGGGATGTTATTCTTGTATCAAGGGCAGTCAGCTGTTGATTGGTTGTGGTGGAAAGGTTGTTAATCAGGGTTGTTGTGCTGGAACTGAGTGATACAATCTGAGACGAAAGATTGGTTATTTGTGTGTAAAATGAAACATTATTCGGACCCACCACAAAATTTGTAAAATCTATGGTATTGGTACCCTGCTCATTCTCTACAATCAAAAGATTGCCTTCCACAATCTCTTCAATACGAGGCAATGTTTTGATATTAACTACATTAGGATCGGCCATTGATATTATTTATTTTAAAGTAAATCAATACAAGTGAAAAACATTGGAATTGGCATAGTAACTTGCAATCGCCCGGATTTTTACAATAAATGCCGGGAAAGCATACCTGAAGGTTATGATGTGGTTACAGTGAATGATGGCAATCCTTTTGAGCCTTATAAACGGCAAGGCGACATTTTTATACAAAATAAGCAAAATGTAGGGGTTGGAAAAAGTAAAAATATATTATTTGAAAAGCTTTTGGAAATGGGCAAAGAACATATCTTTATTCTGGAAGATGACATGCTGATCAAAAAACCGGAAGTGTTTGATGCTTATATAAAAGCGTCCAAGATTACAGGCATACAGCATTTCATGTTTGCTTATCACGGACCTGCCAATAAAAACGGTGTTTCTGGCGGTCCTCCTTGTCCTCGGTTCATTGTGGAATATCCGGAAAATCTTAAAATTGCCATCGTTCAGGGCTGTGTCGGTTCCTTTTGCTATTACACAAAGGAAGTGCTTGAGGAGGTGGGGTTGTTTGATGATGAGTTTCTCAATGCGTTTGAGCATGTGGAACACAGCTATCGCATATCCCTTGCAGGCTATACCACTCCTTACTGGAACTGGCCCGATCTGGCAGACAGCATGGATTATATAGACGAACAAATGTGTTCAGAACACAGCAGTGCCATTCGTCCTCGAAATGATTGGCGGGAAAATATTGTGAAAGGATGCTCTTTATTTCAAAAAAAGCATGGTTATAATCCGGCATGGCAAAATTGTGTACCGGATTCGCCCAAGCAAAAAGTATTGGAAACTCTTAAAGAAATGAGGAAACACGCAAAACCATGAAAATAGCACTGCTTCTACCTACCCGGGAACGCATGAACAACAAAATCAGTTTCATGATGAGTGCATTGGCCCGATGCAAAAACCCGGACAATTACAATCTTTATATGGGAATTGATAAGGATGATCCAACATTGGAACGATGCCAAAAAATGGCACAGGCAATAAAGAATCTAAAGATCGTGGTCATACCCCCGAATCCGGAAGGGTTTCGTTTGGGTTATTTTTGGAACGTGCTGGCCCAAAACAGCACCGAGGAAATCATCAGCATGGTTGGGGATGATATGGTTTTTAGCACGGACAATTGGGATGAAAAGATTCTGGAGGAATTTTCCCCGGAAAAATGTCCGGACAAGTTCAAACTGGTCTGCGGATATGATGGACACCGGAACGACCAGTTTGCTGCATGGCTTTTCATTCACCGTCATTATATGGATGTGACAGGCTATTTCATGCGGCCAGAATTCAGCCGGAACTGGATCGATCAGTGGCTGGACAATATGTATACCGCTTTTAATCGCAAAGTATATCGTTCTGACATCACCATCACCCACAATCATTGGGTTTTTGGAACCAGCAAATTCGACAAGGTGGCGGAAATGCTACGCAAACACGAGGGAGAAAACAAAGAACACTCAGATCTTATTTGGCCCAAGTTACGAGATGCCCGCATAGAGGAAGCCAAAAATTGGGAAAAGGTGCTTGGAATCAAGGCAGATCTTAGCAAAATTCAATGAAGAAAATTTTGTTCAGTTTCGGAAACTGGAGATATTATCCCACCTTAGAAGTGCTGAAACAAACAGCACTGCAAAACGGAAATGTGGACATTGTTCATACATTGAAAGAACCAGATATAGAATCTGATTTTTACAAAAAGAACATAAATCATTTCAATGATAAACGGGGATTTGGTTACTGGGTATGGAAAAGCTATTTTATAAAAAAGTTTTTAGATCAAGCTAATGATGAGGATGTTTTCATGTATGTGGATTCTGGAAACGAGGTGATATCAGATCTTTCCCCTTTGTTTGATTTGTGCAAAAAAGATACAAAAGGAATCATTCTTTTTGAAAATACCGACGGAGAACCAAACGGTAATGTTTGGAAAAACAATCTATGGACCAAATCAGATTGTTTCAATCTTATGAATCTGAAAACAGATGAATATCTTTATGGCAATCAGGTAAACGCTTCTTATGTGGTTTTTCGTAAAACCGATTTCAGCCAGAAGTTTTTCGATTGTTATCTGGATGTTTGTCAAAATTATAATATAATTTCAGATGCTCCAAACATCACAGAAAACTTTAACAAGGATTTCCGGGACCATCGGCACGATCAATCCATCCTCTCCCTGCTTTCTATTCGATACAAAATAACCATACATCGGGACCCTTCCCAATGGGGTAACCATCGCATAAAACAAGATTCGCCTTACAAACAACTGTTTTCCCATCATCGGAGAAAATATTATCTATGAAATTTTTGATCATACAGGAAAACGGACGCCATCTGGTTAGTCGTCATCTTAGGGAATGCCATAGTCTTTGTCGTGCCCTATGGTTTCATGGAGAGGAATGTGACGTTTGGGGATTGGGGCATGATAATTTTGAAAAGAAACCAGATTTTAATTCATATGATGTGATCATTAATTTGGAAAACTATGACGTGGGATGGGTACCGGATCTTTCAGAATACAACAAACCCATCAAGCTTCTTTGGGCAATTGACAGCCACTGTCAGGGAAAACCATATTATCTGAACATTTTTCACAAAGGAAAATACCGTAAAATACTGGAAGCAACCCGGTATTTTGTGGATGAACATAGCGTGTGGTTTCCCAACTGCTATGATTCGGATTTTATAACACCCCTACCGTATGTTGGAAAAAATGCATTTTTGGGATTTTGCGGAAACTATTGCAACCGAAAACCACTCTTTGATGCAATTCATAATCATTTTCCCGAGTTTAAAATGGATATTGATGTAAGAGGAATACACATGATTCGGGCCATCAATTCATATGTGGTTTTGTTCAACAAGAACATTTTCAACGATATCAATTATCGCAGCTTTGAAACCACCGGATGTGGAACATGTCTTCTTACCAGTTATGATGATCAATACAATGATCTGGGTTTCAAGGAAGGCGAAACCCTTTTCACATATAAAAGCTTGGAGGAAGCGATTGAAAAGATAAATTATTTAAAAGCTAATCCGTTGGTTGCAAAAGATGTTGGTATCAAAGGAGAACAATTTGTTCGGCAAAAGCACACTTTCAAGAACCGGGCCAAAAGTCTGATCAAATACGTTCAGGGTTTATGATTATCAAATCCGAAGAAGGACATGTTCTCACTCATCTAGGACTGGGTGATCAGGTCACCTGCAATGGTCTTGTGCGGGAACTGTATAAACGGCATCCAAAACTGTATGTGTATAGCAAGCTGAAATATTATTATAATGTAGAATTCATGTATCGGGATTTGCCCAACTTAAGAGTTTTTCCCATAGAGGAAAGCGGAGCACAATATTTTACCAATCTGCATAGAATTAAAAATTTTTACAAACTGGGAATAGGCGGGGCAGACACGGTGGAAAAAAGCTTTTATGCACAGGCAGGAGTGGATTTTAACAAAAAATGGGAAAGTTTTTACGTGGAGCGCGATTCTGAACGGGAAAACAAACTTTACAACAGCTTTGGATTTCAGCCCGGAGAATATGCCTTTATTCATGATGATATTGCTCGTAATCAGGTGGTGGACACAAACAAGATACAGGATAAAAATTTGAAAATATTTCGGGTCAAACCAGAATACACAAACAATATATTTGATTATTGCAAAATAATAGAGAATGCAAAAGAAGTGCATGTGATAGAATCCTGCGTCATGTTCATGGTGGATTTGGTTTTTAAACAACTGGATAAACCCCTGTACATGCATAGATATACAAAACCAATCGAACCATGGGAATATCCAACCAACAGATTGAATTGGCATATCTATGAGCGATAAATCTCCCCTGATTTTTGATATTGGATATAATGTGGGTAATTTCACCCGATGCATTCTGGGAATTTATCCAAATGCAAGAATAGTCGGGGTGGATGGTCATCCCAATTACAAAAGAATGTTTGAGAATAATCCTATCCCTAATGTCACATATGTTGACGGTATTGTTTCAGATGTTTGCAAACAGGATGTTTCCCTTTTCATTTGTGACAGCAATCCGGGAATCAATTCCATAAATCCGGAATGGATAGAAAAAATCCGGCACAATCATTATTTTCAAAAAACTAAACGCGAAATCAAGGTAAGATCCACAACTTTGGATAAAATGATAGGTGTATATGGTGTTCCAGATATTATAAAATTGGATATTGAAGGAGCAGAATCAATTGCACTGAGCGGATTATCACAAAAATGCGGCACGGTTTTATTGGAATGGTGTGAAGAATTTTTCACAGACACGCAAAAATGTGTTGAAATATTAAGAAAACTTGGCTATAACCAGTTTGCCAATGACAGCCACTGGGAAGGAACCAATGAAACCATACAGGAATTCAATCCATCTTTGGAGTATAAAAGCTGGGAGGATCTTGTAAAAGACGAGGACATTGATCCGGCACGTAAAATGCGCTGGGGAATGTTATATGCCAAATGAACATTACTGAAAGATACAAGGAAATACCCAAGGATGCTTGGGCAAGTGAATCCCAGCAGATGGAACTTAAACTGTGGGAAGCCAACAATATCGGAGACGATTGGAACATGTGGTGGAAAATGAAATTTGATCATTATGTTTCAGTGGCAAATGAAAAGGTGGAATCCATAGCCGAAGTGGGGTGCGGACCAATTGCCAAAAACATTCAGTTTGTGGTTCAGGCACTGCAAAATAAACCCACCAAATACTTTCTCAGTGATCCTTTGCTGAAGGATTATGTGAATATGAATCGTCCAGTGGCAAGTTTTGCCATGGATGTGAAGGCAACCCTCAGTGCCAAGCCTCTTGAGGAATGGACCACAAAAGAACCGGTAGACATGATTGTTTGCATTAATGTGCTGGATCATGTGTATAGCATGCCCAAGTGTATGGAATCTTTATATAATAATTTGAAAAAGGGAGGAATTCTTGTTTTGGGAAATGATCTTACCAATCAGGAAGATTTTGACAAAACACCCAAAGATGATCCGCATGGCATGATGCATCCTATTCGTTTTGATCATGAAGATGCCAAACCATTTCTTTCAAAATATGAACCAGTATTTGATAAGATTCTGAACAGGCAAGAGGGACGTGCTCCGGGCAGTCACTATGCCACCTTGCTTTACATTGGTCGAAAGAAATGAAGGCAGCAATTCTGGAAAAGATTGACCACCCGCTTGTGGTGGCAGATGTGGCCCTGACTGAAATCAAATTTGGTCAGGTAGCTGTTAAAATAAATGTCAGCGGTGTATGTGGGGCGCAGCTTCAGGAGATTGCCGGTCAAAAAGGAAATGCAAAGTTTGTTCCTCATCTTTTGGGCCATGAAGGTTGCGGAATCGTGGAATGTGTTGGAGAAGGTGTAACAAGAGTTAAAACAGGTGATAAAGTCATACTTCATTGGAAAAAAGGAGAGGGTATAGAATCTCCATTTCCTGAATACATTTATGATGGTAAGCGTATAAGCAGCGGAAAAATAACCACATTAAGCGAAAAGAGTATTGTTTCAGAAAACCGATTGACTGTGGTTCCACAGGATACACCGGATGAATTTTGCGCACTTCTTGGGTGCGGTATGAGCACTGCGCTTGGAATCGTGAATTATGATGCAAATATAAAGTTTGGAGAATCTGTTTTGGTCATAGGTTGTGGAGGTGTGGGATTGAATATCATCATGGCTGCAAACATGGCAGGATCCGGAAACATTTACGGGGTGGATATTTCCAGTGAAAAACAAGCCATGGTGGAAGAACTAGGGGCAAGATTTGTTGGAGGAGCCAATCAAATATGTGAAAAAATAGATTGTATTGTGGATACTACCGGCAACATGTTGGTGGTTTCCCATTATCTACCGCTCCTATCATCCCGGGGCCGGTGTATAATTGTAAGTCAACCCCACGAAAAGAATAATTTAGAAATAAAAAATCCTGCAAACTTTTTCTCAGGAAACGGTCAAATCATTCGCTCTACACAGGGTGGAAACGTGAATCCATCCGAGGACTTTCCCCGATATGTAAATTTGTATAAAAAAAGAAATATTAATTTTGAAAAACTCATAACCCACCGATTCAGTCTGGATCAGGTGAATACTGCCATAGATTTGGTAAAAAATGGAAAAGCCGGTAGAATTATGATTCGCCCCTGATAAAATAAATTTTATGCTAAACAAAAATGATCTACTGAATTTTGAAAATCGAATTGCAGACCTTTACCGGGATTGTCAGCTTCCCTTTCTTTTTCATCTTTCTGGCGGAAATGAAGATCAATTGATTGAGATTTTCAAAGAAATTAAGGAAGGTGATTATGTTTTGGCAACTCATCGCAACCATTATCATGCCCTTTTGCATGGCATTCCTGCAGATGTATTGGAGGACAGGATTAAGAACGGACGGAGCATGTTTGTTTATGATCGGAAAAGAAACTTCTTCACATCCGCTATTATCGGAGGAACAGCCGCCATCGCCGCAGGAATTGCTCTTGCACTGAAAAGAAAAGGATCTGACAAGAAGGTATGGTGTTTTGTCGGGGATGGCACAGAGGATTCCGGGCATCTTTTTGAAGCAGCCCGGTATGTTCATGGATTTGATCTGCCTTGTACGTTTGTTATTGAAGACAATAACCGATCCGTGACAACCGATAAAACGGAACGTTGGGGCAAGGCACTCGATCCAACATTCTTTCCTTGTGTAAGAAAATATTATTACGACATTACTTGGCCCCATGCCCGCACCGAAGACATGATCAATCTGGGTAAAACCAAAGTAAAAACCCACGATGACTATTTTCCTCCTTTATCAAAAGAAGAGCTTCCGGTTGTAAATCCCCCGGAAGACATCAAGTTCAAAGATGCTATCAATCAAATGATGACAGAGATTGGAAAGATGAATTCAGTGTTTATTGGATATAATGTTGCAAACGGAGATGCCATGGGAACGCTCAAGGGCGTGGACAAGTCTCAAAAGATTGAAACTCCTGTGGCAGAAAATCTGATGACAGGTCTGGGAATCGGCATGTCATTTGAAGGATTCAAGCCGGTGGTTTATTACGAGCGTCACGATTTCATGCTGGTGGCAGCAGATGCCATCATTAATCACGTCAACCATATTGAAAGAATATCCCACGGGGAATATCAAGTTCCGGTCATTCTTCGTTCAGTGGTGGCAGATTCTGGGCCGTTTTATTCGGGGCCGACCCATTCACAGGATTTCACAGAGGGATTTCGTCACATGGTGGATTTTCCCATTTATGTGCCAAACACAGGCAAAGAAGCTGTGATTGCATATCAAAATGCAATAAATTCCAGTCGCCCATGTATGGTGGTGGAAAAGAAAAGCTGCTTCTAAAATGAATGAACAACGATATCCTGATCATTGGTGAAAGTTGTCGCGATATTTTTGTTTACTGCGATTGTACTCGTTTGTGTCCTGATATTCCCGTTCCGGCGTTAAAAGTCATTCGTCAGACTGAAAACGAGGGAATGGCAAAGAATGTTCAGAGGAACATTGTTTCCCTGAAACAGGATTGCAATATCATCACAAACACAAGCTGGTGTCATGTAACAAAAACAAGATACATGCATGAACAAACCAATCACATGTTCATGCGAGTGGATACTGATCACAATATTGACAGGATAGACAAGTGCCTGCTGAGATATGATTACAAATTAATTGTTATTTCTGATTATAACAAAGGGTTTTTAGGTGAAGAGGATATTGAAGAAATATGTTCAAATCATCCAAACGTTTTTATTGATACAAAAAAGAAATTGGGTCCTTGGGCAAACAAATCAAAATATATAAAAATTAATAATTTTGAATATCAAAGAAGCAAGGACAATCTGACGCCCGAACTGGAAAGCAAGATAATTTGCACAAAAGGAGGAGATGGTTGTGAGTATAAGGGGAAACTTTACCCAACAAAAAGAATAGAAGTAAAAGACACTTCAGGTTGTGGAGATACCTTTTTGGCTGGTTTGGTGGTGGAATATCTTAAATCAAACGATATTCATCAAAGCATAGCATTTGCAAACAAATGTGCTTCTGATGTTGCTCAACACCGGGGAGTCACAACCCCAATCGTATGAGTGAGATAAAACTGGTCATATTTGATTTGGATGGTGTTCTGGTGGATTCTCGGGAACTGCATTATGCCAGCCTGAATCGGGCACTAGAGGACATTGACAAAAAATATATAGTAAACAAAGAAGAGCATCTTTCCACTTTTGACGGACTTAGTACAACAAAAAAGCTTAAAATACTCAGTGAAAAGAAGGGTTTGCCCGAAGAATTACATAAAAAGGTGTGGGAACTTAAACAAAAATACACGAAAGATATTATTGAAAATTTTCAACCAGATGAACGTATCCGGGAAATTTTAAAAAAAATTAAACAAGATGGAAAGAAAATCTGCTGTTGTACCAATTCAATTAGGGAAACATCCAAAATCCAGCTGTTGCGAAAAGGATTTTTTGAATATATTGATCATTTGTTTTCAAATGAAGAGGTGATCCATCCAAAACCTAATGCGGAGATTTATTTGCGGGCGATGCTGGCATGTCACAGTAATCCGGATGAAACGGTCATCATTGAAGATTCCCATATTGGAAGAAAAGCGGCTCAAAGGTCCGGAGCACATCTTTTTCCTGTTAAAAACAGTAACGACTTAAACTATGAAAAACTCAAAGCTTTCATAGATAAGAAGGAAACACATATGATTAAACCCAAATGGCAAGGACGGGGTGATGTGCGAGTGCTCATTCCCATGGCAGGAGCAGGTTCCCGTTTTGAACGGGCCGGATATACATTTCCCAAACCATTGATTGAAGTTCGGGGCAAGCCCCTGATTCAGGTCGTTATTGAGAATCTGAACATTGATGCCGAGCATGTTTTCATAGTCCAAAAGGAACATTACGAAAAATATAATTTAAAAAATCTTTTAAATATAATTTCTCCCAACTGTAAAATTGTGCAGACAGAGGGAATAACAGAGGGAGCGGCTTGCACCACCCTTTTGGCTAAAGAGTATTTTAATGATGATAAAAGCCTGATTATAGCCAATTCTGACCAGTTTATTGAGTGGGACAGCAATGAATTCATGTATTCCATGATTGCCGACAACATCGATGCAGGAATTCTCACCTTTAATTCAACCCATCCCAAGTGGAGCTATGCAAAGGTAAATGATGATGGATTTGTGAGTGAAGTGGCCGAGAAGAATCCTATCAGCAACATAGCAACTGTGGGTGTTTATTATTGGAAAAAAGGATCAGATTATGTCAAATATGCTGAACAAATGATTGGAAAGAACATCCGGGTCAATAATGAGTTTTATGTTTGCCCAGTGTTCAATGAAGCAATACAGGACGGAAAGAAAATAAAAGTATTCAATATTGAAAAAATGTGGGGATTGGGCACACCTCCCGATTTAGAGTATTTTTTACAAAAATATCCTGAAAATTAAAAATGTACGGATTCAGTATACTAAATATGGTATATGGCAGTTTTTTATACCTATCTTATAGGGTGGAAAAAATATAATAAATGGTATTATGGTGTAAGATATTCAAAATATTCCAATCCAAATGAGTTATGGAAAACATATTTTACATCATCTAAACATGTTAAAAATTTTAGAAAAAAGAAAGGAGAGCCTAATGTTGTTGAAATAAGAAAAGTTTTTGATAATTCTAATAAAGCTAGATTATGGGAACACAAAGTTTTAAAAAAATTAAAAATTATTGAGAATTCAAAATGGTTAAACCGAACAGATAATTTAGCAGTAAATCCAGAAATTATGAGTAAAATAGGAAAATTAAAAAAAGGAAAATATAATAATTTTTATGGTAGAAAACATACAAAAGAATCCAAAAGAAAAATGTCCATAAAACAAAAAATGTTAATGACAGAAGAAAGACGAAAAAAAATATCAGAAGCTATAAAAAGAAAACATGCGAATGGTGAATATAAACACATTTATAATGAAAAAACTAAAAGAAAAATTTCACTAGCAAATAAAGGACAAATTCCATGGTGTAAAGGAAAAAAATTATCAAAAGAACATAAATTAAAAATATCAGAATCTGAAAAAAGAACTAAAAGATTACTAAAACTTTTAAGAGAAAACCGACCCGAATGATTCTCATATCTCATCGGGGAAATCTCAAAGGCAGCGATGAAAAGAGGGAAAATCACCCCAGTTGCATCGATGAAGTTTTGCACCAAGGATATGATTGTGAAGTGGACATTCATATCAATGACGGGATTGTTCATTTGGGTCATGATGATCCAGTCTATCCGGTAGGAATAAGATGGTTAATAGAAAGAAAAGAAAATCTTTGGATTCATTGTAAAGACAATCAAAGCATGGAACTGATGCAGAATCACAAAGAACTTAATTATTTTTGGCACGATAAAGATGACATGACATTGACAAGTAAAGGGTACGTTTGGGTTTATCCGGGCAAGCAACCTGTAAAAAACAGTATTGCTGTTCTGCCAGAATTAAACAAAGATAATGTTTTTGGTTGTGCCGGAATATGCTCGGACGTTATTGAAAGCTACAAAAGTTTGGATTTCTTGTAATTTTCCAGCATTTCAAGATTCTTATCCAGTTCGTGATACATGGCCCACCCCAGCTTTTCCACAACATAACGTGTGCCATGGTTGCCCGGAACCGGGTCCCGTTCTGGAATCAAATAGTATTTTCCGCTCTGTTTGGCCAGATCCGCAATGCAACGTTCGATTGAATAATCCACCTTTTCAATGTAATGAATGGCCCATTTTGCGAATTTATGCATGAATCTGAATTCGTTTTCCCGGGCAAAGAAAACATCGGTGCTGAACCAAGGATCACCGGTCCATCGGCAACCTGCGTAAACATAATCTTTTTCCTCCATCAAATTCAGAATATCCACCACTTTTTGTTCATCCAGTAGCCAACTGTCCACGCTCAATTTGATCCAATTCTTAACACCATTGTCTTTCAAAAGATTGTAACCTCCAATCATCATGTCAGTGTCCCCTTCAATGTGTCCCCGATTGCCACAACGAAAATCACAAACCTCATCCGGATTAACGCCATTATAACAATAAGCAATATGAGGTTTGATTATTTTGTAAGAATTAAGGATTTCCTTCAAATATGGCCAATAGTTTTCTCGGTTATAACAGGTGACAATAAAGTTTACGTCCATGTTTTTAATTAACAAATAGCCTTATAATTCAAGAATTGTTGAAAAATAATTTTTAACAGTAAACTAAACATATGACACCGGAACAAATGCAGGATCAGGTGCGCCATGCCACAAGGAACAGAATGCGATATGTGTATCAATTGGTTAACAGAGATTTTTTTAAAATAAATGTTCCAGAAACCAAAACCAATCTGAAGATTGCGGTTCTTCTTTCAGGAGGATTACGCAATTTTGCCGTGACCATGGAATGGGCCAACAAGTTCATGATTGATCCAATCCGAGCAGATGTGTTTGTTCATGGATGGTGCAGCAAAGATGGCGTGGAAAAAGATAACGAAACGGTGCAGAAATACCATAATTTGAAGGGTCACAAGATTCAGGACCGGAGCAAAATAAAGATTCCTGTTCCTGAAGTGATGCATCACAAGTATCCGGATCATGTGAATCGGGGTTGGGGAATGGAAGTGGCTGATCACGTTTTGGGTCAGCTTTATAATATCAAAGGATGCTACGATCTGATTGAGGATTATGAAAAGAAAAACGGATTTAAGTATGATGTTATTGTACGGGGAAGACCGGATGAATTTTGGTTTGATCGTCTTCAGGACGCCGATCTTGAATTTGTGGCAAAACACAATGTGCTGGGAACACCCCAGCATTATATTTCAGTCATATCAGGCGGTCATGTAAACGACCGTTTTGCCATGGGTAATCATGAAGTGATGCGCCGATATTGTGAAATGTTTCATTTTGTGGAAGACTATGCAAAGTTGGCCGGAAACGATGAAGCCACCGAGTTTTATGTGGATCACCATGTGCGCAACACCA
>Ga0172367_10003526_pt1 | contig 20196 bp, 12 predicted proteins | sample Lak10m_FD_114542 | JGI IMG/M metagenome (GOLD analysis project Ga0172367, IMG submission 114542) | Freshwater microbial communities from Kabuno Bay, South-Kivu, Congo - kab_022012_10m | ecosystem: Environmental > Aquatic > Freshwater > Lake | place: Democratic Republic of the Congo: South-Kivu...
AAATCAAGAAATACGTTATATACCAAGAAGAACAAGAACGTTTAGAAGAGCAACAACAGCTCGAATTCCGCTCCTTATAGGAGCTCTTTTAAGTCCACCTTCTTAGATGGTGGATTCTTTAATGTTGGCCATACGCTGATCTGGCATTCGCAGGCACCCAAATGGTTCTTTGTGGATGAAACCGGCAAAGACGTTTCGCGCGAGGTGCTGATCAGCCGGATGAAAACACACATTCAGACCGTTGTTAGGCACTACAAAGGAAAAGTGAAAGGCTGGGATGTGGTGAACGAAGCCATTCTCGACAACGGCTCATGGCGCGAAACCAGATTCTACAAAATTATTGGTCCGGAGTATGTGAAACTGGCTTTTCAGTTTGCACGCGAAGCCGATCCCGATGCCGAATTGTATTACAACGACTATTCGATGGCGCTTCCCGGCCGCCGCGAAGGAGTGGTGAAAATGGTGAAAGACCTTCAAAAAGAAGGAATAAAGGTTGACGGTATTGGGATGCAGGGCCATTGCAGCATGGATTTTCCGAAGATCGAAGAGTTTGAAAAGAGCATTTTGGCTTTTGCCGCGCTGGGTGCGCAGGTTCACATTACTGAAATGGATATTTCTGCGCTGCCAAGTCCGAAAAATCAGCAGGGCGCCGATGTGGATTCTCGTGTCGATTTTAAGAAAGAACTTAATCCTTATACTGAAGGTTTGCCGGCCGAAGTTGAAAAAGCGCACGCCAAACGTTACAACGATTTTTTCGATTTGTTCCTGAAACATCAGGATAAAATTGCACGGGTAACGATGTGGGGTATTTCTGACAAGCAGTCGTGGAAAAACAATTTTCCGGTACCCGGACGAACCGATTATCCGTTACTTTTCGACCGCAACAATCAGCCCAAAAGTTTTGTGAAGGAATGGCTGGCCAAACAACCTGAAATCTCGTTAAAAAGCGGAAGTAATTACCTGGTGAAAGACCTGTACATTGCCGATCCTTCGGCCCATGTTTTCAATGGTAAAATCTATATTTACCCCTCGCACGACATTGAATCGGGCATCAAGGAAAACGACAATGGCGATCATTTCGACATGCGCGATTACCACATTTTCTCGATGGATCAGATTGGAGGGAAAGTAACCGATCATGGCGTGGCGCTCGATAAAAAGGATATTCCGTGGGGAGGACGCCAGTTGTGGGCTCCGGATGTGGCCTTTAAAAACGGAAAATATTATTTGTATTTTCCGCTGAAAGACCAGACGGATATTTTCAGGATTGGAGTAGCAACAAGCAAAAAACCGGAAGGGCCATTTAAAGCTGAACCCGCGCCCATCAAGGGAAGTTACAGCATCGATCCGGCAGTTTTCAAAGATAAAGACGGCACACATTACATGTATTTTGGCGGAATCTGGGGAGGTCAGTTGCAGCGCTACCGCAACAACAAAGCCATCGAATGCGGCGTTCAGCCGAAACCCGAAGAACCGGCTCTTTGTGCCAAAATCGCAAAGCTGACCGACAACATGCTCGAGTTTGCCGAAGAACCAAAAGATGTGGTTATCCTCGATCGCGATGGCCAGCCGCTGAAAGAAAAAGACCACAACCACCGCTTTTTCGAAGCTGCCTGGATGTATACCTATAACGGAAAGTACTATTTCACTTATTCAACCGGCGACACGCACAACATTTGCTACGCCATTGGCGACAATCCTTACGGGCCATTCACTTATCAGGGCGTCATTCTCACACCGGTAGTTGGTTGGACCAGCCATCATTCCATCATCGAATTTCAGGGCAAATGGTACCTGTTTCACCACGACAGCAAACCTTCCGGAGGAAAAACCTGGCTGCGCAGCGTGAAAGTGACTGAGTTGAAATATAACCCCGACGGAACGATTCAAACTATCGATGGCGAAGGGAAATAACCGGAATAAAATCTTATTTACTGATAGAACGACTACTTTGGATACTCCCCAAAGTAGTCGTTCTGTTTTTATTCGTATTTTCACGTTGAATTTAACCAACCGACCAATGCAACCACATTTTGCAGGGATTCTCCTGCTTTTCCAGCTTGTCTTCGCCACTGCCTATTCTGAAGATTTGCGCTTTTCATCCAAAGTTTCCGGCCAACCCTCTTTTCCTGAATATTGTTCGGCCCGTTTGGAAGGCGATTTACTGATTCTCGAAAACTCACGCATCGCCCGCGCTTTTGCCTGGAATAACGGCAACCTGATCACCAGCAGCCTCACTGACAAGAAAACCGGGAAAACATGGAGTTCCGCTACCAACAAACCCGACATGAGTTTTCCGGGACAACCGACAACAGCAACCAATGCTGAATTTAAGTCGGTCGTTGTTCCTGAAACGGCTATAAAACCTGAATACCTGGAAGCGACGGTTTCGTATTCGCTGGGGAAGCTCGAAATCAAACGCATTTTTCGAATCTATCCTGATTGTCCGGCCATTGGCTGCGACCTGTATTTGCGCGGTCAGGCCGAAAAACCCTGGGTGCAGCAATCCGCCAATCCCGGCGACCTGCAAAACATTGAAAAACTCACTGAAGCCACCAAACCCGAAAGTGTTCCGGTGCTCGAAAAACTGGAACTTCCGGGGAAACACTGGCGTTTGAAAGCCGTCGAATTTCTCGACGTCACCGACCGGTTCAATACGCTGGTTTTCGGGAAGGAAGCCCTGTCGTATCGTGGCGATAATATTTTCAGGGGGAACTTGTTGTTTGCCACCGATCAGCTGAGCGGAACCGGCTTTTTTATCCTGAAAGAATCACCCACTTCCAATGTCCAGTTGGCCTACCCGGGCGGCGATTTTGTGAATAACTACGGAAATACCCGCATGATTGGAGCCGGAATGTTGCATTCTGACCTCGATCCTCAGGAATGGAAACGCGCCTACAGCTTCGTAACCGGTGTTTATGGCAGTGGTAAAGTTGATCATTTGCTGGCGCTGCGCAATTATCAGCAGCGGGTGCGCATTCACCGCCCCAACCGCGACGAAATGATCCTGATGAATACCTGGGGCGATCGCGGACAGGACACAAAAGTGAACGAGAAATTCTGTCTGGCCGAACTTGATGCCGGAGCGCGGTTGGGGATTACCCATTTTCAGCTCGACGATGGCTGGCAAACCGGCCGAAGCGCCAATTCAGCCTATGCCGGAGGTTCGTTCAGCAATATCTGGCGCAACCCGAATTACTGGAAACCTAATCCGGAGAAATTTCCGAACGGACTGGCCCCGATTGTTGAAAAAGGGAAAAAACTCGGAATTGAAATTTGTCTTTGGTTCAACCCAAGTCCCGACGAAGCCAATGCCAACTGGGAGAAAGACGCCGATGCACTCATTTCACTTTACCAGCAATTCGCCATCCGGACCTTTAAAATCGACGGGGTGAAAATGCCCGATAAAACATCAGAAATCAATTTTCGCAAAATGCTCGACAAAGTAGTTGCCGCCACCAAAGGCGAAGTGGTTTTCAACCTCGATGTCACCGCCGGACGCCGCGGCGGGTATCATTCGTTCAACGAGTACGGCAACATTTTCCTCGAAAACCGTTACACCGACTGGCAGAATTATTATCCATACACCACTTTGCGCAACCTTTGGATGCTGGCAAGGTATGTGCCCACGCAAAATCTGCAAATCGAGTTCCTGAACAAATGGCGCAACGACGAAAAATACGGAGACGATCCGTTTGCCCCGAAAAATTATTCGTTCGATTACCTTTTTGCCATCACAATGGCCGCCCAGCCTTTGGCCTGGTTCGAAGGAACCGGCTTGCCCGAAGAAGCATTTTCGGTGACAAAAACGCTGAAACCGTACAAAGAAATTATGACCGATTTTCATTCGGGGGTTGTGTTGCCTGTGGGCAGCGAGCCATCCGGGAGAAGCTGGACCGGCTTTCAATCGCAGAAATCCGGAAGTGACGAAGGTTTTGTCTTGATCTTCCGCGAGCAAAATCCGGAGTCATCCTCTGAAATTGAATTGCCGATGCTAAGTTCGGGTAAATACAATTTCGAGCTTTTGGCCGGAAGCGGGAAGCCGTTTAGAGCAACGATTGATGCGACGCAGCTTGTTCGATTTTCACTCGCTGATGCTAATCGCTTTGTCTTGTACCGTTATCGAAAAATTAACTAGAAATCTGACTTTCGCACTTATTGTAGAATTTTTGAGCAATTCTCTTCGTTAAAGTTCATCATGATTTTGAATATTTTTGTCTAAACCAAAATCAAAAAAACCAGAAACCATGATCAAACATCTTTCGTTTTTATTTCTGATTGCAGGAATTCTCACTCTTTCGGCCTGCAACCCGGCCCCTAAAAAAGACAATTCGACACAGGTTGAATTTATCAAAGTTGACGGTCCCAACCTTATTGCACCCAACGGCGAAAAGTTCTTCATTCAGGGAACCAACCTCGGCAACTGGCTCAATCCGGAAGGCTACATGTTCGGGTTCAAGAAAGTCAGTTCAGCGCGGCTGATCGATCAGGCTTTCCGCGAAATGGTGGGTCCCGATTTTACAAACCAGTTCTGGAAACAGTTTAAAGACAATTACATTACCCGCGAAGATATCCGGTACATTAAGCGCACCGGGATGAACACTATCCGCATTCCGTTTCATTACAAACTGTTTACAGACGAGGATTATATGGGATTGTCGGCCAGTCAGGATGGCTTTCAGCGACTGGATAGCCTGGTAAGCTGGTGCCGCGAATCGCAGATTTACCTCACTCTCGATATGCACGATGCTCCGGGCGGACAAACCGGCGACAATATCGACGACAGTTATGGCTACCCCTGGCTGATGGTCAGCGAGGAGAGTCAAAATCTGTTTGTGTCGATCTGGAAAAAGATTGCCGAACATTATCAGAACGAACCGATCATTTTGGGTTACGACCTGCTGAATGAGCCCATTGCGACGCATTTTGTGGATGAAGACCGTGCCAAACTGAATGCCGCCCTCGAACCGGTGTATAAAAAAGCGGTGGCTGCCATTCGCGAGGTGGACAAAAACCACATTGTTATGCTCGGCGGTGCCCAATGGAACAGCAATTTCAGGGTTTTCACCGATTCGAAATTCGACGACAAGCTGATGTACACTTGTCACCGCTACTGGTGCGACACCCTTCAGGCCAACATCCAGGATTTTGTGCAGTACCGCGACTCGGTAAATCTGCCTTTCTACATGGGCGAAACCGGCGAAAATACGGATCAGTGGATAGCTGCCTGGACCCGCCTGATGGAACGCAACAACATTGGCTGGACTTATTGGCCGTATAAAAAGTTGAACAGCCCGCGGGGAATGATGTCGATTCCACAGCCCGAAAACTGGGAGAAAATTATTGAATTTACCGAAGCACCTCGTACGAATTTTGCCGAAATACGCGCTGCCCGTCCCGATCAGGAAATGGTGAAAAAGGCGATGCTGCAACTCATCGAAAACTGCAAATACGCTAATTGCAAGGTGAACGAAAGTTACATCAAAGCAATGGGGATGAAGCCATAGTCAGTTTAAATTTCAAGTTCCAGGTAAAAAAATCAAGATGAAAGCTTTAATCTCAACGGTATTTCTTGTTTGGCTGTTTAGTTTTAGTTTCGCCCAGAAGAGCCTGGTTATTCCTGCGCCGGTTTCATGTCAGTTTTCAGAGGGGAAATTCCTGAAGCTGGATCAAATACGGTTCTTTTGCGCCCCTGAACTGGAAGTTTTGGTTCAGAACTTTGGCGAACAATTCACCAAATTCGGAACAAAAACCGTTCAAATCCTGAAATCAGATAAAAAATCGGCCAATCTGATTTTGATACTGGATGCCCAAAAAGTGAAAGGTGACGAAGCTTACCGGTTGAATATTTCCGACAGGCAAATTCAGATTACAGCTTCGGCTAATGCCGGACTGTCCTACGGACTTCAGACCTTGCTGCAAATGGCGCTGACCAGTCCAACAGCGAGCGGGATTCGCATTCAGCAGGGAACGGTTCAGGATTCGCCGCGCTATCCGTGGCGTGGACTGATGCTCGACGAATCGCGCCATTTCTTCGGAAAGGAAAAGGTGAAACAACTGCTCGACTGGATGGCTTTTTACAAACTCAACAAGTTCCACTGGCATTTGACCGACTCGCACGGTTGGCGGATTGAGATTCAGAAATATCCGAAACTGACAAGCATTGGCGGTATCGGAAACTTTCACGATCCTAAAGCTCCGGCGGCTTTTTATACCCAGGCTGAAATCAAAGAAATCGTTCAGTATGCCGCGAAAAGATATATTGAAGTCATTCCGGAAATTGACATGCCCGGACACGCAACGGCCGCTAACTGGGCTTATCCCGAATTTAGTGGCGGTGGCTCCGAAAAATATCCAGAGTTTACCTTTAATCCGGGCAAAGAAGAAACATACAGCTACCTGACCAACATTTTGCGTGAAGTAACTCAGCTCTTTCCCTCCCAATACATTCATTTGGGAGGCGACGAGGTTCATTTCGGCAACCAACAGTGGAACACGAATCCCGATGTTCAGGCACTGATGAAAAAGCAGCAGTTGAAAGATTTGCAGGCCGTTGAGTTTTATTTCATCAACCGGATGACAGATTCAATCGCATCGCTCGGAAAAACCATGATTGGCTGGGACGAGATTGTCACTTCCGGAGTTCCAAAAGACAAAAGTAGGATGATGTGGTGGCGGCACGACAAACCGGAACAACTCAAAACAGCACTCGAAAAAGGCTATCAAACCGTGTTGTGTCCCCGCATTCCGCTGTATTTCGATTTTGTGCAGCATGCCAGTCACCAGTCGGGGCGCTTTTGGGCGAAAGATTATGCACCAATCGAAAAAATTCTGGCGTTCGATCAGTTGTATGGCAACCTGATTGAAGGACATCGGGATTTGATCAAAGGCATTCAGGCCAACTTGTGGACCGAAACCATTCATTCCGGAGAACGACTGGACTTTATGGTGTACCCGCGAATGGCAGCACTGGCCGAAGCAGCATGGTCGCCTCAAAAACCGGTGGATAGTCGCGAATTCATGCAACGGCTCCAACCTTCACTGGGCTGGTACAAAGCCAACGGCATCAGCTTTTTCAATCCTGAAAATCCGGAATCGACACCCGAGATAAAGGGGGACTAAAAAATTGAAGATTTTTACGGGGCGACCTTGTAGTCGCCCCGTACTGGTTTTGCAATTAGATAACCGAAATTTAAAACTCTAATAAATACAGGTGGTTGTGCAATTTGGCAAAGTAAACTATGTATCCAATTTATTATAACTAATTCTTTCTTTTACTTTTTTTGAGATGTATTCAACAATTGAATCAATGTTTTCTTTGTTTGTTTTTAAGAGAGAAAAATTTGGGAAATCGAGTAAAAAATCCTGTATTTGTTCGTTTATATAAACATATACATCTAAATATCCTCTATCGGAACAAAAGAAAATTTTGATGTTATCTTCAACTATAAAATTAAGAATCCAAATGCCATTGCTACTCCTCTGTTCCTTCTTCAACAAAACCACATTTTTGAAAACTTGAGATACTTTTTCCTGAGTAAAATGGCATTCAAAATAATTGGTATCTAAAACTCTATCATCCATAAATTGTCACTTATTGGTTTAATTATTCCACCTATATCCTCAATATAGTCTAATTCCATTTTATAATATCCTGTTCTAACTAAAGGATCAAATGGATTATGTGATAAATAAAAAGTATTTCCAGCTTGGATGGCATTCTCAATGAATTGCCTGTTAATTCTAAAAATTTCTTCAGAATTGTCTTCCACAAGATCAGAAATACCCTCCCAATCATTAATGTTAAAGTATTTATATTCGGAACCAGCTCTATCAATGTACGAAGAAGTTCCTGACCAGTTCAATTTCCCCAACATTACTTTAGCTTTATCCCCATTTCTCGTTGCCGCAGTTGCCAGTTCCTGCACAGTGGCTTCTGTAAATTTAACAACTCCGCCAACCTTTTCCAAATCGAGCATCTGGTTGCCATATTTGAACATATACCTGGCCGCGTTGCCCGAGAGGTCGGCAGCTGGGAGCAGTTTGAGGGCCTTTCCCAGCTCGTCGCCGGGGATTACTGAGAACAGTAAAAATCCGGCAGACCAAAAACGGCTCTGTTCAAGCCCGTCAAAATCTGTCCCAGTACAAATGATGTACGTGTCTTCAATGGGGATCGCGTACCGCGCCAGCATAGTCCCCAATTCAGTGACTCCCCTCCCAATAATTGATGTCAGTTCCTGCGATAGCTGGTTTGTAACCAAGGTAGCCGTATACCAATTTCCATCTCCACTATCGACATAATACTGGCCATTCCTGCAATAAACCCAGCGTCCCTGGCATTGGTACAAACAGCCACCGCTCGGATCGATAGTCACTTTTTGGCCTTGCGAGTAAAAGGTTCTTAGGTCAATCAGATACCCGTCGGGAACGGGGTCGGCCGCGAAATCCCCCATATCAACGCCCATATCATTTTCACATTGGGCTATTGTAGATGCTGTTAACGCAACCGTGTCTGAATAACCGCCAGGGTCAGAATAAAAACTTGAATTCACTACATCGCCCCCTCCTCCCGGAATGGCCTCTTCCGTGTTTATTTCAAAACCATTTATTATATCTTCTTCACCATCGGGTACACATAAAGTGTAGTAAAACGTGTTGACATAAATCTCACCGGGAACAATAGTTGATTGTTGTACTTTAAATCCTCCGCTATTATCAGACCAATTGTCCGTTAAAGTCCGGTAACTGGGTGTGTAAACCCATTGGACTATTGTATAAGTAACACAAAACTCATTCGCGCTTTTCAATGTTGGAGTGCCTGTTTTTCTAATTGAAGTTAACTTATGGGTTGGGAGTCCATTTGTGTATTTTAGAGCACTCAACATATTCCAATCGAGTCGGTGATATAATGCAATACCGGAGAAATCAGGTTCCTTTTTCAGGTAAGTGTTATGGTTGAGTTTGCTATCACTGGTTCCTTCATTAGCAGTCAAAGTCAAAATAAAAGCTCTTTTTTCTTTATTTACCTTCTGCTTAATTGTAACGTAGTACGAAAGAGACTGGATTCTCCTTAAATCTTCATCTTTCTTAAATTCTGCCAAATTAGGTTCGAAACTGAACCCATATCTCCTTTCTGCCTTTAAAGGAGTTAGAATAATTTCTTCTTTTTCATTCTCTTCATAGACCGAATTTTTCCAATCTCCTTCAAGCTGCATTTTCTTTTGCCCGGAAGTAGCTGATTTAAGTAGAATTAATTCACTTAACTGTTCGTTGATGAACGCTTTTGCCTCCTCAATCGTTAGTGTCGAGCATTTTTCTTCCGACGAAATCATTTCCAACCGCTCACTGCAAGCGCTGAAGAAAAAGATAATTGCCAGAGAAATGCATAAAATCCATATTTTTTTCATTCTTCTTTTTTAAAATTGATAAATAATGTTTGTTTTACAATTCTCAAAAGTCCCTTAATTAATACTGTAAGGTGCACTACATAAGGCCGACCCGTTTTTGAAAGATGGAAAGGCTCCAACTCTTGGCCGCACCGGCAGGCCGTATCCCGGCAAGTTTTCGAAGACTCAGGCAGGGAGATAAAACCCGGTGCGGCCTACTACACGAATTTATTGATGCTCATTGGTGTCTGCTTTTGTTGTTTTGTTTAAAGATTGTGTGCTTATTGTTCTCCGAACCGTTTTTAACCAGAATGCACCTATTGGAAAGTCAAAGGGGTGGTTCCTAAAATTTGATTTGGAGAAATAATTCGATTGAACTAAAATAGGACAATTATTATGAATAGCAAAATATCTTTACCCCCCCCCCTAAAATTATTAAAATTTTAACCATCAGATTAGTAGTATTTTACGGGAAAAATAACAAAATATATTCTATAACATATAGAAATGTGGGTTACCTTGTCGCCGCCGATCAACCACTTGCTTTTTACCCAAACGCTTGCTGCTTTGCCCTGCTTTTGACGGCATGATGTTTTTATCCGGAGAATGATTTATTTTGCAACCGGTTTCAAACAGGCACATTCAGTTCATCCTGAAAAGAAACAGCAGTTCGAAATGAACTTAACACGTTGATTCGTAGTTTATATTCAAAAAAAAATCAGATGGTCAATCCAATAATCAGCCGTTCGTATCCCGACAAAAAAGCCCTGATCACCTCGCAGGGAAGTGTAACCTACCCTCAGCTGCTTCGGTACGTGGAGCAATTTGCCCGGCTTTTCGGCGGAAAAGGCTACACCAAAGTGGCCATTTATGCCGAAAACAGTCCGGCATGGATTTATGCTTTTTACGCGGCTTTGCAAAACAACTGTATCGCTGTTCCGATCGATTTTCTGGCTTCGGCTGAAGATGTGGCTTACATCATCGACGATTGCCGGCCAGAATTGCTTTTTACCAGCGCCGAGATGGCCGAATCATTGGCCAAAGTCGATCAGAAAACCACGCACAAACCCAAGATTGTAGTTTTTGGCGACGTTGTTTTAAACGAAACTTCGCCGGAAAGTGCGTGGCAGGGCCCGGATGATAATGAAACGACAGCCGTAATTATTTATACTTCAGGAACAACGGGAAGCCCCAAAGGGGTAATGCTTTCGTACACCAATTTGCTGGCCAACATGAAAGCCGTTATCGAATGCGGAATTTTTACTCCCGACCGGCAGGTAATGATCTTCCTGCCGCTGCACCATGTTTTCCCGCTGGTGGGATCGCTCATGGTTTCGCTGTACGTGGGAACAACCATTCCGATTGTACCATCGATGCAATCGGCCGATTTGATGAAAACCTTTGCCGACAATGAAGTGGGCGTTTTCCTGGGAGTACCGCGTTTGTACGAACTGATGTATCGCGGTATAAAAGCTAAGATTGAACAAAGCGCAATTGCCAAAGGCCTGCTTTGGCTGGTCATAAAAACCGGCAACCGCAAGCTGGGAAAAAAGATTTTCAAGAAAGTGCATCAGGGTTTTGGCGGACACCTGCAATACATGATTGCCGGAGGTGCTGCCCTGAACAAAGAAGTGGGCACGTTTTTTTATGCGCTGGGATTCGACATCATGGAAGGTTTCGGGATGACTGAAGCAGCACCTATGATTACTTTTCCCCGGCCAGGCCATATCCGCATCGGATCTACCGGACAAGCCCTGCCCGGAATGACTATCGAAATACGCGAGGGCGAGATTGTGGCTAAAGGGGCAAACGTAATGAAAGGTTACTACAACCGTCCCGAAGAAACTGCCGAAGTAGTAATCGATGGTTGGCTGCATTCGGGCGATTTGGGCTACCTCGATATAGACGGATTCCTGTACATTACCGGCCGTAAAAAGGATATTATCGTGCTACCCAACGGTAAAAACATCAATCCGGTGGAAGTGGAAACCAAGCTTGAAGGGTTTTCAAAGGCCATTAAGGAAGCTGGGGTTTTCATGCACAACGAAATGCTTCATGCGGTGATTGTTCCCGATTATGGTTTTCTGTCAGAAAACGGTGTGACTGATGTTACCCAGTATTTCCGCGACACCGTGATTTCGCCGTTCAATGCCGAGATGAGCTCCTACAAACGGATCATGCAGTTTACGCTGGTCCAAACTGATCTTCCGCGTACCCGACTGGCTAAGTTGCAGCGGTTTAAACTGGTCGAGCTGCTCGAGCAAAAGGAAACAAAGAAAGCGGCCACCGACGAACCAACAACCTCGGAATATCGTGCCATCAAATCGTTTATTGAAAGTCAGGTGGACATGGATATTTTGCCCGACCACCATTTGGTATTCGACATTTCGATGGATTCGCTGGGCAAACTGAGCCTGATCGATTACATCGAAAAAAGCTTCGGGATTAAATTTGAAGAAGAACAATTGCTCAAATTTCCATCTATCAGGAAGATTGCCGAACACATTCAAAACAACAAGCTTTTCCACAAAACCGATCACGAAGGAACCACCTGGTCGGGTGGCCTGAAAGAAGATGCGGATGTTATTCTACCGAAAGGCTCTATTTTCCTGGGCCCGATTGTTCGATCTGTTCGCGGAGTGTTCCGCTTGTTTTTTAAGTTTGAAGCAAAAGGGATGGAGAACATTCCCGATGGTCCGTGTTTTTTTGCTCCCAACCACGAAACCAAACTCGACGCTTTTCTGGTGTTGTCGTACCTCGGTAACGACACCCTTCGCAACACTTTTTCATATGCCAAAAAAGATCATGTAAAAAGCTGGATACGCCGATACCTGGCCCGAAACAGCAATGTGATTGTGATGGACTTATCGAAAGAACTGAAAAATTCGATTCATAAAATGGCTGAGGTGGTGAAGCAAGGAAAGAAAATTCTGATTTTTCCGGAAGGCACCCGCACGCTGACCGGCGAAATGGGGCAGTTCAAGAAAACCTATGCGATTTTGGCCTCCGAATTAAATGTACCGGTTGTTCCGGTGGTCATCAACGGAGCTTTCGAGGCCATGTCGTCGGGAGCAAAGAAGATTAAGCGGGGAGCACAGATTACCATTGAATATTTACCTGCCGTTTATCCTGAAGGAAAAACTCCGGAAGAATTAAATGAATTGGTGAAAATGAGGATTGTGGAAGCGAAAAAATAGTTGTTGTGTATTATTCTTTTGTTTGCAGGCTGTCTTGTTGAATCGGCGTATTCATCCAGTATTTCTGAGTGCCGGCGTATTGTGAAACGCAGTTCTGTATCATCGGAATGTTTTGCATGAAGCAATTTCCAATGAAGGTGACGGGCTGGTTAAATTCCTGAACAAATAATTCGCGAAACTGGTAAAATTCCAGGTTTCGTCTTCGTCCGAGGATTTTGCCATTAATGTCTTTAATTTTTCCTATCTGAACTGAGAGATTTGGAGCCAGTGTATGGGTTTCTTCGGAAAAGAGATTTAGAATGACTTTCTTCCCGGATACCTTGACAGATTTAATTCTTACCTTCTTGTCCTTAAAAGCAATTTCATAAGAGTTTTTATTCGAGGCAGAAATGCTGTCGGGTGTATGATTGAATTTAATTACAACTTTTGAATTGGTTGTTTCAACCGGATCAAGTTCATAGTTGATCAACCTGAAATAAGTTGTATCAGCCGCGTCAACCACATTGAAAATATTGTTGAAGGAAATGTATTTCAGTTCCATTTTTGAATCTTCCGATTTGGCCGGCCCATATTCAATGTTGATGTCGAACATCTTTTTTTGCGTATTTTCTTTCATTACATAAAATCCCGAGTAATTCAGCTTGTGTATAGAATAAGTAAGAGGTTGAATATAAATATCACCCTTAATGAGAAGCGAGTCACTTGTCAGATAATTCTTTGCAGTGAAACTGATTTTATAAAGCATCAGATCATTATTATAAACGGGAGTTGAATTTGAAAAGACATGGTTGGAAAGAAAATCTTTAGAAAAGGTATTGACAAATGAAAAGGTTTTTGATCGGAACCTTCGTATGGGATCGTGGTTCATCAGGATAAACAGTTCATTTCCACCTTGGTCGGGAAGCGAACCATACTTGATAAATTTATTGGCATTTTCATTTTCCGAAATCAGGAAATCGTAATAGGGCGACAATTCCATTCTCCTGAAATCTGTATTTTCCTTAAAAGCAAGTAACCAGAACCTGTTCTCCAGAGATGAAGTATTTATGCCTTTGTCTTGTGTTTGAACAATGGCTTCGTTTAAGTTGTAATAAATCTTGTCCTTTTTCTGGTAATCGCGGTAATACGAAATATAGTTATTTGGTTGAGCCAGGTAGTTTTCAGGAATATTCTTGATGGCTTTTCGGATAATGGCTCTTGAATTCATTTTTTTTGCCGATGCAACTACATCCACTTCCATTAGTTTGACATCGATCGGCTTCAGGTATATGGTATTTGTAGTATTTCCCCTAAGGTTCTTAAAGGGGAAGGAATACCGCCGGTATCCGATAAATGTGACAATCAGGCTATCATTCCGAAAAGATGGATTGTCGGAAATTTTAAAGTCACCATCGGCATTTGAGAATACGCCAAGCTTATTGTTTTTGAGGACGATGCTTGCAAACGGCAACGGTTCTTTGGTCTTAAAATCGATTACTTTGCCAACCAGCAACTGATGTGACTGAGCGTAAGCCTGAGCATTGATGAGCCAGAAAAAAATGAAAAAAAACCAGATGAATTGATTTTTCATGAAGGGCAATGATTGGTGGAATAAAAGTCGCAGACGGCGATTAACCGACTTTTAAAATTAAGTTAATTCAGTCGGTCTTCAAAATTTTGGAGAAACAAAATAAGTCAATTTGGCAATCTGGCTTACTCTTTCTTCTTCAGCGCAATCACATTGGGGATCTTCCAGAAGTGGTCGTTGTCGTCGTTGTCGCAGGTATTCGAAACATAGCTGCCGTATTTGGCAATCACCGTGTCGCCGGTGTTGATGTAAAAGCTGGCTTCGGGGCCACCCTCCAGATAAACCGTAGTCCGGATACCAAGCGGCAAGCCTTGCAAAAACCGGATCATGGTTTTGTGGGTGTAAGGTGAGCGAGTAAATACAAAGTACAGGTTGCCAGTCATGTCGGTAGCAGCCACCACCATGCTGCACGACTGATCGGGCCGCTTGGAAAATTCCATCGCAGTTCCGTCGCAGCTCATCATGCGCATTCCCTGGCAAAGCGAATGGTATTCGTGTCGTACTTTTTCCCAATCCTGACAGGTAATGTCGATAATTTCGAAAGGCTGCTTTTGCTTGTCTTTGGGATGCATGGCCAGAATGGCGTTGTAGTAAGAGCTTTTCACCGAGTTATTCAGGTGATTGTAGTTTTTCATGTAACCCTTGTTCGACTGAGCCTTATTGTACTTATACATGCCCGTATTCACAATCACGTTTTTGCCAAATTCTTCAGCCCATTCGGGTGCTGTTCGCGGGTGCTGGCCTCGTTCCGAAGCCAAAAGAAACTCAAAATCGAACTGACGGGAATCAATTTTCAGGATCGAAAGTTTGGAATCGTTCACCACCGATTTTTCAGGAGCATCGATTTCAGCATATTGCAAACCGTTCATCAGGTTTTTCCACCGAATTTCTTTCATCCACGGTTCCTGCGCCATGAGCGACAGGCCATTCAGAAAAAAGCAAACGATAACAAAAAAACTGAGTTTAGCTGTTTTGGGCATCGGTGAAATCGAATTTCGAGTTTTTGAAGGGGAACATGTCAAACAATTCGCCGGAATAGTAAAACTCGTAAGCCACTGCACCAAACGAATAGCGCTTGCCTTTGATGTTGATTCCCGAACCGCCCACCATCGGATTTTCCTTGGGAACAGAAACTTCGAACCCGATGTTGTACAAAGTGGCGAGTATTTCTGGTCGTTCGTTAATCGGATAGCCCGAGCGCTCCCATTGCTTCATGATTTGCTTTACATTGAGAGCGGCATACAGGTACGAGTAAAAATGGTTGTCGTACGAAGTGAGCCGTTTAAACCGTTCCTGCTGAACGTGCGGAGTCTGAAAATCGAGCAGATTCTCGTACTGCTTGCCCAGGTAAAAAATGGAGGTGCTGTCCTTTAGGTTTTTCTCGATGGTTTGAGCCGTGGGCACTTTAATTCCGGTTACTCCGAGCGAAAAGGTGGTTTCAACCGAAAGGATTTTCAGCGGTCCGATCCATTTTTTGTAGGCTTCGCGGCTCGAATTAAACAAACGAATCTGCTCACCCACCAAAACAGCTACAATCAGTCGCGGCTCCACGCCGGTGAGGATGGCTGCCGAATCAATCAAATGTTTGTCTTTGGCCACTGCAAGTTTAAAATCCTGCCATTCAGGAATATTCATCCATTCAAAAACACTTTTGGTTTTAACAGATGCCTGTTTGTCGTCGGAGTTTGCTTCAAAATTGCTTATTTCTTCGTGGTAGGCGGTGTTGTTTTGCATGTAGAGGTTGACGGCCTCAATCATGCGCTGTGCCTCCTTCAGGTTATGACTTTGATAATATGCATTCTGTATGTAGTAGGCATTGGCTGGGTGGTATTTGCTCAGGACAGAAAGGCTGTGAAGCAGCCGTGCTTCGTCAAAATTAACCTGACTGTTGTCTTCGTTTGTACTTTTCCCGTATTTGTCTTTGATTTCCTGAAAATACCGGTCGTTGATGTCAACAACACCCGGATCGTTGGTCAAATGGAATTTTACAGCAAAAAATCCCATGGTTAAAACCATTCCTATCCCTGTAAAAATTACCGCAACTCCAATTCCTAAAACCTTCAAAATCTTGCGGAAAGCAATATTTTTCATTTCTAATTTTCCCTCCCTGAACTTTGCGGCAAATGTATAAAAAGGTGTTATAGTTTGTTAAAAGGCCGATGTCTTTTAACAGAAAATGCAGAAATAAGTAACGAAAAAGTTAACTTCGCAACCCGTTCAAATTTTTGAGCTAAGTATTAACCCAAATTTTGAAGATGAAAATAACCGAAATAACACTGGCAATTGGCATGATGCTTTCATTGAGCAGTCTTGCGCAGGAGCCACTTCCGGCTACAATTAATCCTATAAACGAAACTTTTCAGATCGATACCATTGCTCCCCACGAGGAGCTGGAGGTTGATTCCCTGAAAACGTTGGATGAAACACTCTACAAAAATATCTGGAACTCCACCCAAATTCATTATCCGGCAAATACGCTTCCCGGGAAAACGGATACCATTGCCATTACTTTTTTGAGTAGTCCTGAAACCAGGTATGTTCACCCATATAAAGGGAAAGTCCTTTCGAAATACGGACTTCGCCACGGACGCATACATACCGGAACCGACATTAAACTTGTTTCAGGCGATACCGTGAGATGTGCTTTTGATGGTCGGGTTCGTCTGGCCAAGCGATTTAGCGGATATGGAAATCTTGTTTTGGTTCGTCACAGCAATGGATTGGAAACAGTCTACAGCCATTTGAAGGCCATTAAAGTAGCGGTAAACGACACGTTGAAAGCCGGCGATTTAATTGGACTCGGAGGTCGCACCGGCAGGGCAACAACCGATCACCTCCATTTCGAAACCCGCTTGTTTGGTCAGCCTTTCGACTCGAATAAATACATCGATTTTGAGAACGGTTGTCTGCGAACAGATAAAATTTATTACGCCAACAAACGATTTGAGATTGATCTGGCTAATTTCAAAAAGAAATTGACACAGGCTGAAGCCTTAGCTTCAGGTGAAGGAACCCGGCATGTTATCCGGAAAGGCGATAATCTGTCGACGATTGCCCGGAGATACCACACTACCGTGAAGAAGATTTGTGTGGCCAATAAAATCACTGCTCAAACAACACTGAAGATTGGCAGGGTGCTCATGATAAACTAAGTAAAACACATATCAAAATGAAAACGGGGTGATCAGCCAAAGCTGTCACCCCGTTTGATATTTCAGGAATTGATTGATTTATTCCACCACGATTTCATCGACAAACAGCCAAACCGGTTTTCCTTCGGCCGCATGACCCTTCGGCCCCTTGCCAAAATTGCGCACGGCTATTTTTACAAAACCTGCATTGGTCGGATTGATCGTCAACGTCAGTTCTTTCCGGCTTTTTTCTCCTGAAAGCGGATCGCCATCGCTAAGCACTTCTCCCACTTTCTCAAATTTTTGTCCGTCTTCTGAGACAAAGAACTCAACCTTTTTCGGCAGGAAAATCCACGAACCAACACTTTGAAGCGTTCCGACCGACAATTTGCTGATTTCGGTTGTCCCCTGCAAGTCGATGATCACTTCCATATCGGTTCCGTTCCATGCCTGCCATTCGCCATCGCTGTGATTGGTGCTTCCCTGGATTCCGTTCACCAATGTATATTCACCTGTTCCCTGGTAGTTCGGGCTATACGGAATGAGGTATTTGATGGGCTTCACGGTAGCTTTGTTGAGGTTGAACAACTGGCTGAGCACCTTTTCAGCAGGAGCTTCATTGATCGTTGTCACCGCTTTCAGCGTGGTGGTTTGTTCGATTAAAACCGGCTCACTGTATTTGGGCGATTCGACGGTGGGCTCGGTTCCGTCGGTGGTATAGTGAATTTCCACTCCGGAAAGTTCGCCTTGCAGGCTAACAGCCAGTTGCTTTTTCTCCGGATTGAATGACGATTGGGCAGTCACTTTGTAAGCGCTCTTCGAATAATTGATTCCCAGTTCGTCGTAGCGTTTCATGAATTGCTGAATACGGCGCGAAAAATCCTCCCAGTTGCGGGTTTCTTTTGGGCTCCACAGAGCTTCTGCTAACGCGCCAATTCGCGGAAAGGTCATGTACTCGGCGTGTTTCAGGTTCGGCACATATTCCGTCCACAAGTTTGCCTGACCACCTAGGATGTGTTTGGCAGCTTCGGCGTCGAGTTCTTCAGGAACCGGGCTAAAACCATACACTTTGCTCAACGGGTTGTAACCGCCAATGGCCAGCGGTTCCTGATCCATCGGACCCTGATAATGATCGAAATAGCAGGGTGTTCCCGGAGTCATTACCACGTCGTGACCCTGTTTGGCAGCTTCAATTCCGCCTTGGATTCCCCGCCAGCTCATCACGGTGGCTTTTGGTGGCAGTCCGCCTTCCAGAATTTCATCCCAGCCCAGCAAAACGCGGTCTTTCGAGTTAATGAACTTTTCAATTCGCTTGATGAAATAGCTCTGCAGTTCATTGATTTCTTTCAGATTTTCGGCTTTCATCCGTTTGCGGCAGTCGGGGCATTTTTCCCATTCGGTTTTGGTGGCTTCGTCGCCGCCAATGTGAATGTATTTCGAGGGAAACAAGTTGATCACTTCGGTCAGGATGTCTTCCAGGAAGAGGAATGTCGAATCTTTTCCGGCGCAATAAATATCGGTGATGGGCCAAACGCCCCCGGGAGGAACGGTAAATGGTCCGCCGGTACACGAATATGGCGGATAGGCTGCCAAAGCTGAAGTTACGTGAGCCGGCATTTCAATTTCAGGAACAATGGTGATGAATCGCTTTTGCGCATAGGCCACCATTTCTTTGATATCTTCCTGAGTATAAAATCCGCCATAAGTGGCCTTTTCTCCAGGCTCCTGTTTGGGGCGCGAATTCCAGTGCTTGTCTTCGCGGTCAACCCGCCACGCGCCCACTTCAGTAAGTTTCGGGTATTTTTTGATTTCGATTCGCCAGCCCTGGTCATCGACCAAATGCAGATGCAGGGTGTTAATTTTGTGCAAAGCCAGATTATCAATCATACGCAAAACATCTTCCTTCGGGAAGAAATGACGCGAAACATCGAGCATAAAACCGCGCCATTTAAACGCCGGGCTGTCGGTAATGCTCATTACCGGAATCAGCCATTCCACCTTTTCCTGCTTGCGGTCGCGTTCAACTTCAACCGGCAGCAACTGCCTGATGGTTTGCATGGCATAGAAAAAACCGGCAGGTTTGGCTGCCTTAACTTCAATTCGATTTTTCTGAATATCAACTGAGTAAGCTTCCGGAGCCATCAAAGGCTCGGTTTTGAAAATGATTTTATTCGATCCTTCGTTGCCTCCAACGATGACCTGTAATTTCCATCCGCTTACTTTTTCGAACGAATCGGCAAACTGACTGGCAATAATCTGCTGGTCAACGTTTTCAACAATGAATTTGGTTCCTTTTTTCAGCCTGAACGATGATTCTCCCAAACTCATTTTTTGCACCTGTGGTATGAGAGTGATTTCATCTTCAGTAAAAGTTTTGGCCGGCTGGCATCCCCAGAATCCGAGGCAGCAAAGCAAAACGAGAACTGATGTAATTCGTTGTTTCATTGTCGTTTTAATTTGATTTTATACTGCCAAGATAAAACAATTTCTTTTTGCAATCATTATTTATTGTAATAACTTTAAGTAAGTTTGTAAAAAAATTTAAAAAGTATAAACTTTACTTTCCTCATTCTTCAGAGGAAGACCGATCGATCAACGGAAATTTCAAAACCTAACGAAAACGATATGAAACGCATCCGGATTTTATTCATGATAACGATGTTGTCGGCGCTGACAACTTGGGCTCAGCACGAAGAACAAGTGTACATACCCGATCCAAATCCGCGTATTCAGCAACGGATCGACCAATGGCAGGACATCAAATTTGGCTTGCTCATGCACTGGGGACCCTACAGCCAGTGGGGAATTGTCGAATCGTGGTCGATTTGTCCCGAAGACGAAGACTGGTGCGTGCCCGACACCGTGAAGGATTATTTCAGATACAAAGCAAAGTACGAAAGCTTGGGAAAGACGTT
>Ga0172367_10003528_pt1 | contig 20187 bp, 19 predicted proteins | sample Lak10m_FD_114542 | JGI IMG/M metagenome (GOLD analysis project Ga0172367, IMG submission 114542) | Freshwater microbial communities from Kabuno Bay, South-Kivu, Congo - kab_022012_10m | ecosystem: Environmental > Aquatic > Freshwater > Lake | place: Democratic Republic of the Congo: South-Kivu...
AATGCGCAGCGACTGGATTTCGCTCTCCAACGAATTCATCGACCGATTGATGTTCGACGGCCTGATTGATGACTGAGCGTTCGCTCGTCGCGAACAATCTTGGGGTCGCAGCGGGCACTCTTGCATCACGTGTCACAGGCTTGGCGCGACTCATCGTCTTTGCTGCGGTGATCGGCCAAACGGCCCTCGCTGACGCGTTCGATGTCGGCAACAATGCTCCGAACGTGATCTATGAGTTGCTCCTCGGCGGCACCTTGGCTGCCAGCCTGGTTCCGCTCTTCGTGGGCTTGTACGAACGAACCGACCGAAACGGCATCGCCGCGGTCTTCGGCACCGGTCTGGTGGCGCTGTCGGGCCTTACCGCGCTCGCCGTGGTTGCCGCGCCGGCGGTGTTCCGCCTGTACGCACTGTCACCGGCGGGCGATGCGACACAGTTTCGGTCGATTGGCACGGCACTCACGCGGGTGTTCTTGTTGCAGATTTTCTTCTACGGGCTCAACGCCGTTGCCGCTGCTGCGCTGAATGCGCGCGGCAAGTTCTACGCCGCAGCATGGGCACCTGTGGCCGCCAATCTCGTCGCCATCGCGGCGCTACTCGCCATTCGAAACGACCCTCGCATCGCATCGATCTCCCTCGCTGACGCGACGGCGGGTTCACGCTTGTACTGGTGGTTCACGCTCGGCCCCACACTCGGCATCGCTGCTATGGCACTCATCGTCGTCGGTGCTGCCGTGCGCGCCGGCGCTCTCCCGATGCCCCGTTTCGAGCCCAGCAATGCAGCGGTCCGACAACTCACTCGCGTGTCAGGTTGGGCGATTGGCTACATCGCCGCCAACCAATTCGCGCTCATCGTGGTGAAGAACCTGGCCGAACCTGGTTCGGGTGGTCTCGACGCATACGCCAAAGCGATGACCATCTTTCAGTTGCCACATGGCTTGCTTGCCGTCACGATCGCCACGACGGCGACGCCCTTGCTCGCCCGCGCCGCCGCCAAACACGACTCTGCGGAGTTCAACGCCCAGTTCACACGAGGTGCACGACAGACGGTGATGCTCACCCTGGTGCCGAGCATCGTGCTGCTTGCCCTTGCCGAACCAATCGTGCGACTGGCGCTCGGTTGGGGTGCTTTCGCTGATGACGCCGTCGTGACGACGGCCCGAGCCCTCAGCGGGCTTTCAATTGGATTGGTGGGATTCTCGCTGTATCTCTTCGTGCTGCGCGGCTTCTATAGCCACGGTGACACCCGAACACCGTTTGTCATCAACTGTGTGGAGAACTTCTTGAACATCGTGCTCGCCTTTGCGTTGGTTGATCGATTCGGAGTGCACGGTTTGGGCCTCGCGTTCGCCATTGCCTACCTCGTTTCGGCCATCATCGCGCTCGAAGTGCTGCACCGCGCACACGGCACACCACGGTTGGGTGGGCTGTTGTTCGCGCGTCAGTAAACGATGAGATCGTCGCGGTGAATCAGCTCCGCCGGCACGTCGTCGGGTGACTCACTGCTCTTTTTGCCCGCTGCGGCTGAGGCAACGCGAGCATCTACTCGCACCAAGCCTCGGGCGACGAGCACCCCGGCTTCATCGAGCACATCAACGACGTCACCGGCCGAAAAGTCGCCACTGACCTGCACCACACCTGCGTGCAGCAGCGACACACCACGCGACACCAGGGCATTGCGCGCACCAGAATCGACCGTTACATGCCCGGCGGGCTGTGCAGCAAAGGCAATCCACAACTTGCGCGCAGTGAGGCTGCGATCATGGGCCGTAAAGGTCGTGCCGACGCCGGGAACCGCTTCAACTGCTTCGCGTAACACCTTGGGGCGCTTGGCAGCGGCAATCACCGTACGCACACCCGACCAACTGGCGATGCGAGCGGCCGCCAACTTCGACGCCATGCCTCCGCTACCCACGCCGCTGGATGTGCTGCCGGCGCGCACCGTCATGAGTTCGTCATCGGCCGCCACATGCGCCACCAACGATGCATTCGGGTCGACTGTCGGATCAGCCGTGTAGAGACCGGCGGTGTCGGTGAGCAACACCAACAAGTCGGCGCTCACACTGTGGGCGACGAGTGCGGCGATGCGGTCATTGTCGCCGAAGCGAATCTCATCGCTGGCGATCGCGTCATTCTCGTTGATGATCGGCACACACCCGAGCTCGAGCAGACGCAACATGGTGTGTCGGGCGTGCAAGTACTGCGCTCGATCGATGAAGTCGTTGGGCACGAGCAACACCTGAGCACCGACGAGATGGTGTTTGTCGAGGGCAACGTTGTAATGCCCCATCAAGCGACTCTGACCTGCCGCAGCAAGAGCCTGCAGTGTCGCGGTATCGGTTGGCCGTTCGGCAAAGCCGAGTGCCGAGACACCTCCGGCCACTGCCCCACTCGTCACCACCAGCACTTCGTGACCGTCGTTGCGCAAGTCAGCCACCTGTGTGCACAACGCCTCGACCATCGCAACACTGATCGCACCACCGGCATCGGTGATCGACGACGTGCCGATCTTGGCAACGACCCGCATCAGATGCAACCTTGCTCGACTGCGGCCATGCTCAACCAATCTCCGGTGTGTATTCGAAACTGAATTCCTTGATGTGGATGGTCGCACCTTCCTTGGCGCCGGCCCGCGCCAAGAGGCGTGGCACACCGAGGCCACTCAGACGATCGTCAATGTAGTTGAGGGCGTCAGGCGAGTTCACATCACTCAGCGCCACGGCCCGCTCGACAGAACGGCCATGCAGACGAAACTCGTTGTCGCCGATCTTCTCGATACGGGTGCCTTCCGGTTCGGGACGCAAGGTGATCTCGGTGTCGTCCACCGCCGGCACACTGCGCGCTTCCTGCACGAGCACCGCCAATGCGCCGAGCACATCCTTGACGCCGGCACCGGTAACCGACGACATACTGCGATGACTTAACGCGTCCCATGCGGCCTTGGTATGCGGGTCGACGGAGTCGAGTTTCGTGCCGACGATCAAGCGTGGGCGCTCAAGTAGTTCGGGTCGATACGCCTCGAGTTCGCGCAGCAGCACTTCCACTTGTTCTTCGGGCGAGACGCCCTCCATCGATACGAGGTCAGCGAGAATACACAACACGCGAGCACGCTCGATGTGTCGCAGGAACTGAATACCAAGCCCGCGACCCTCTGATGCGCCCTCGATGAGCCCCGGAATGTCGGCGATGACGAATTCCGTTTCGGCATCGATGCGCACGACGCCGAGGTGGGGCTCCAACGTGGTGAATGGATAGTTGGCGATCTTCGGCTTCGCAGCCGACACCGACGAAATGAACGTGCTCTTGCCGGCGTTCGGGTAGCCGACAAGGGCGACATCGGCCATCAACTTCAATTCCAGTTTCAGCCAACGCTCGGGGCCGTGCTCGCCTTGTTCGGCGAACTTCGGAGCGCGGCGCTTGTTGGTGAGGAATCGGGCGTTGCCGCGGCCGCCTTGCCCACCAGGGATTGCTTGCCAGCGGATTCCGTGGGTGCGCAAGTCGGCGAGAATCTCGCCGGAGTACATATCGCGCACGATGGTGCCTTCCGGTACTTTCACCTCCATGTCGCGTCCACGACGACCGTGCAGGTCTTTACCCATGCCCGACACGCCGTCTTCGCCCTTGCGATGCGGGTGATCACGAAACGCCACGAGTGACGCCACGTTGTGGTCGGCGATCAACCACACGGCTCCACCGTCACCACCGTCTCCACCGTTCGGGCCGCCGTACACCACGGGCCCTTCTCGACGAAAACTCACGCAGCCAGCGCCGCCGTCGCCACCGCGCACGTTGAGTTGCGCCTCATCAACGAAGCCGCTCATAGTTGATGAACTCCTGGTGACGAATCGTGCCGAAGTGGTGGGTCTTTCACGCTACAAGCGCAGACCCATTGCGTATCGTTGACGCATGACATCGCGCGCCGAATCATGGGCATCGACGATGCAAGGCCACACCGCAGACGGCAACGTTCGCTTCGCACATGCCGACTCGTGGGCCGGAACCGGTCAACTCGACCTCGCACCTCGTGAAGCGCGCGAAGGCCACGAAGATGATGTGCTGGCACCGCATGCCACACGCTCGTTTGGCGCCGGCAACCGCGCCGTTCAAGAAGAACCCGATCCGTTTCGCACCTGTTTTGAGCGTGATCGCGACCGCATCTTGCACGCGTCATCATTTCGCCGCCTGGCTGGAAAGACCCAGGTGTTCGTATTCCCCGAGGATCACCAGCGCACGCGGCTTACCCACGCGCTCGAAGTGGCCCAGGTAGCGGTGTCGATCTCCCGCGCGCTCGGGCTCAATGTCGCACTCACCGAAGCCATCGCCCTGGGGCACGACTGCGGGCATGGCCCGGGCGGGCACGCCAGCGAGGACGCACTCTCTCCGTACGTGCCGGGCGGCTACGACCACGCCGTGTGGGGCGCGGACGTTGCACTGGCCTCGCTCAACCTCTGTACCGAAACGCTCGACGGCATTCGTAATCACTCGTGGTCTCGACCCGCACCGGCAACACCTGAAGGCGAAGTGGTGTCGTGGGCCGACCGAATCGCGTACGTGTGCCACGACTTCGAGGATGCAGTGTCGACCGGCATCGTCGACCCGAACGACTTGCCCGATCTCGTGCGCGGCCATTGTGGTGTTACTCGTGGTTCGCAGCTCCGCGCGTTCATCACCGCGATGATCGAAGCCACGAGACTAGGCGGACGTATCGGCATGACCAGCGGCACCGCCGATGCACTCGCCGCGTTTCGCAAGTTCAACTACGACAATATCTACATGCGCGAGGCGTCGCGCGCACAGGCCCGAGCCGTGGTTGATCTGCTTCGCGCCCTCGTGGAGCACTATCACACGCATCCTGAACACATGGCGGCAGCCTTCGAATCCGGGGTTGGGGCTTCACGCAGTGACGAAGCGCTACTACAGGCCGTTACGTACGTCGGTGGCATGACCGATCGATTCGCTTGCCGTCAAGGTCTGGCGTTGCTCAACTACGACCCAGCCCGCCTACCGCAAGGCATCGACGTCTAGTCAAGTCATCCTGAGCGCATCGTCTAGCGTGACCGAGCGTGAAACGGCGGATGTGGATTGACACCGACACTGCAAGCGACGACGTTGTCGCACTGATTCTTGCGCTCAAGCACCCGGACATCGAGGTCGTCGGCATGTCCATCGTGGCCGGCAACGTTCCGCTCGAGATGGCCGTGCAGAATGCGTTGATCACCGTGGAGCGATGCGGTGCCAGCACTCCCGTGCACGCGGGAGCGGCAAAACCGCTCGCCCGCGCTCTTGAGTCTGCTCAGTACGTACACGGCGAAGACGGCATGGGCGACATCGGGCTCGATCTGCATGGCAGGGTGCCGACCTCGCACGATGGCATCGGTGCGATGATTGAGATCTTCCGCAGCAACCCGGGACAAATCGAGCTCGTGACGCTCGGACCGCTCACCAACGTGGCGGTTGCCGTGCGCAGCGAGCCACACTTCGTCTCGTGGGTGAAACGCTGCGTCTGCATGGCAGGCACCGGCATATTGCCCGGCAATGTGACACCGCTCTCGGAGTTCAATGTGTGGGCCGACCCGGAGGCCGCCCATGTGGTGTACAACTCAGGTCTACATATCGAGATGGTCGGCTGGGACGTCAGTCGGCAGGATGCGGTCATCATGGACGATTTCGCTGCCGAGCTTCGAGCCTTGTCGCCACTCGGGGAGTTTGCCATCGACATTCAGCGCCACGTGCGCGAGTTCTGTCATTCGGTAACGCAGATCAAAGGGTTCGATTTTCCCGACCCGATTGCAATGTGCGTTGCAATTGACGACTCCATCATCACCAAGGAAGAAACGCACTACGTCGATGTCATCTTGAGCGAGAACGATGCGCGAGGCCAGACGATGGTGGACTGGCTCGGAGTGACGAAGAAACCGGCGAGCACCCGGGTGGTGTTAGGAGTGGATCGGGTTCGTTTCCAGCACATGCTGCGCGCAGCACTGCGCGCCTAGACGAGCGATTTAAGCGACCGGCAGTACGTCAACGACCTTGCGGCCGCGACGCTGCCCGAACTTCACTGCACCATCGACGAGCGAGAACAGCGAATCGTCGCTGGCCCGCCGGACATTCTTGCCGGGGTGCACCTTGGTGCCGCGCTGGCGCACGATGATGCTGCCCGCGGTAATCTTCGTGCCGTCGAACACCTTGACGCCGAGGCGTTGCGCATTTGAATCGCGGCCGTTCTTGGTTGAGCCGCCGCCCTTGGTCTTTGACATGATTCAGCCTTTCGCGATTGCGGTGATTGTGACGACGCTGTAGCGCTGGCGATGTCCGAAACGGCGACGCTGGTTGGTACGGCGCTTGTAGGTGAAGCCGTCCACCTTGTCGCCCGCCTCTTCGCCGACGATGGTGGCGGTCACGCTCGCCTTCGCCAATTCGCTCGGAGTGGAGAGCACGCTGGCACCGTCAACGACGAGTACTGGACGGAAGGAAACACTGGATCCGGCGGCGCCGTCGAGCAGTTCGACGCGCAGCGTCTGGCCGCTCGTGACCTTCTCTTGCTTGCCCCCGGTGGCGATTACTGCGTACATAACGGCTCCCTACCCTATCGGGCGCCCTCGGGTAGGTCGGCACCAGGTTGCACCTTGGCTTCATCTTCGAGCAGCGCCCGGTCGACGATCACGCCGCGCCCGTGGCACGCCTGGCAGGTATCGGCGAACGCCGTGAGCAGCCCCTCACCGATGCGTTTGCGGGTCATCTGCACAAGACCAAGCTCTGAGATATCGAACACCTGCGTGCGGGTCTTGTCGCGCGCGAGCGCCCGACGGAAGGTCTCCACCACCTTGCGGCGGTTCTCCTTCACTTCCATGTCAATGAAGTCGATCACGATGATGCCGCCGATGTCGCGGAGGCGCAACTGGTGGGCAATCTCTTCGGCAGCTTCGAGATTGTTGCCGAGCACGGTCTCTTCGAGGTTCGACTTACCGACGTTCTTGCCGGTGTTCACGTCGATGACCGTGAGGGCCTCGGTGTGCTCGATCACGAGCGAGCCACCCGACGGCAGCCACACCTTGCGGTCAAGCGCCTTGCGAAGCTGCTCCATCACGCGGTGCTGTTCAAACAGCGGGAAACCTTGCTCGTCTTCGTCCCAGTATTCGACGCGGTCGACGAACTCGGGGTTGAAGTCGAGGATGTATTCGCGTACTTCTTCGTACAGCGCGCGGTCGTCGATGACGATGCCTCGGTAATCGCTGCTGAACTCTTCACGAATAACTCGAACGGCGAGTGACGGCTCACGGTACAGGAGGCTCGGCTGAGTCGTCTTGGCGGCTTGCTCCTTGATCGACTCCCAACGGGCGACGAGCTGCCTCATGTCGGTAGCCAGTTCGTGCTCCGTCGCGTTCTCGGCCGCAGTGCGCACGATGAGTCCGTGCTGTTCGGGCTTCACTCGGTCGAGTACCGCGCGTAGGCGGCGGCGCTCGGCTTCGGGCAGCCGCTTGGAAATTCCGTAGGTCTTCGAATCGGGAATCAGCACCACGAACCGACCCGGCAGCGACACCTCTTGGGTGAGACGCGCTCCTTTTTCGCCGATCGGGTTCTTGGTCACCTGGCAGAGGATCAACTGCCCGCGCTTCAATACGTGCTCGATGCGCGGCTCGGGCCCTTGCTCGACCACGTCTTCCTTGTCGAATTGCACGTCGCCGCGATAGAGCACCGCGTTCTTGGGGGTCGCGATGTCGACGAACGCAGCCTCCATACCCGGCAAGACGTTTTGCACCTTGCCGAGATAGATGTTGCCGTGAATCTGCGACACGTCGTCGGCTGGTCGGCTTACGTAATGCTCGATCAGGCTGCGGCCTTCGAGCATGGCCACCTGGGTCAAGTCGTTGCGCACGTGCACGCACATGAGATAGCGGCCGAGCGGTCGACCGTCGCGTTCTTTGCCACGCCGGCGAGCGATGAGTTCGGCGTCGATTTCTTCGGCGGTGCGCTCGGGCTGGCGGCCACCACGCTCAGAGCGCCTGCGGCCGCCTTCGCCACGGCGCTCGCCGCCACGGTTGCGGTTGCGGCCACCGCGGCGCCGGCGACGATTGCGCGACGGACGCGATTCTTGGCCGCCGTTGCGGTCGTCGCCACTGCGCTCGTCGCCACTGCGCTGGTCGCCACTGCGCTCGTCGCCATTGTGGTCACGGTCGTTGCGGTCACGGTCGTTGCGGTCGCCACCACCAGCACGCTCCTCGCCGCGCTCGTCGCCCTCTGCGTTCGGCGCACGAAAGGCACGACCTGGTGGCGGCGGAATCGACGGGCGACCCTCGCGTGGCGGGTCGGGCAATTCCACGGGTGAGCGTTCGCTCTCGCCGAATTCGTTCGTCATGTCAAGACCTTTCCGTTGGGCAGCAGGCCCGCGCCGTACGCGCCGGACTCGCCGTGCCGTGGCGCGGTGCGCATCTCTCCCATTGCGCTCGCACGCTCGTGCGTATGTCAAAACTCGTTGCCGGGTGATCCCGACCTGCTTAGATGCTACCGCGGGGGTGGCTATGCCGCGCGGCGCATTGCGATGCTCTGCACGAGCCCGAGCATGATCGCCCAGGCGACGGTATGCGACCCGCCATAGGAGATGAACGGCAGCGGCAAACCCGACACCGGGGTGATACCGATGGTCATTCCGATGTTCTGGAAGATCTGCCAGGCCAAAGTGGCGAACACGCCAGCAACGACGAACTTACCGAACGGCGAGTTGGCGTTGCGTCCCACCAGCCACACCCGAAACAGCACGAACGAAAAGAGCCCGAGGACCACCACACAACCGACGAGACCGAACTGCTCGCCGATCGCCGAGAACGGGAAGTCCGTCGATTGCACCGGTATGAAACGTCCGTTGGTGAGTTCGCCCTGCAGGTAGCCCTTGCCGAAGTATCCGCCCGCGGCAACCGCGCGTTTGGCGTAGCGCACTTGCAACACGAGATTCTGCAGGTCGGCATTGGTGGTGTTGTTCTGGTTCCAGAGCGCGGTGAAACGCTCGAGCTGGTAGTCACGCACGAGACCCGCCCACACCGACGCGACGAACGACAAGACCGCCATCACCGACACTCCAATGAAGTGCCGACGCTGCGTACCAGCGACGACGAGCACACCAAGCACGCCAGCCGCAACGGTCATCGCCGAGCCGAAGTCGGGCTGGAAGAAGATGAGGAGGAATGGAATACCCGCCAAAACCAACGCTCGCACGAATTCGTCGTAGGGCATCTTGCGGGTAATCGACTCGGCGAACCACGCTGCAAGCACGAGCACGACGACTGGCTTCATCACCTCGGCGGGCTGCACGGAGACCACGCCAAGATTGAAAGACAGCTTCGTCTCGCCGCTGGTGTAGCTCCACAGCCACAGCACCACCAGTGAAAACGTCGTCGGAAAGTAGAACCACATCGACTTGCCACGTAACCAGTCGTGGCCGAGGAACATGACGAAGAACAATGCGCCGGCAGCGATGATCACGAAAATCACCTGGCGCTGGGTGAAGTAATACGGGTCGGCACCGCGCAGGGCGAGTCGCCGGCTGGTCGTCGCATAGATGTTGAACACTCCGATCACAATCAATGCGAGAGTCGCAGCGAGCATCGACCAGTCGACGTTGCGCCACGGGTCGAGCAGGCTGGCCGATCCGCGCGGATCGCCCGGGCGTTGGCGTACTCGGAAGGCAATCGACATATCAGTCCCGTGCGTCCAGTGCAGTGCTGACGAGGCACACCGGGTTGCGAAGCCGAGTGGAGGCAGCGGCAGCGTTGCTGGCTGTGTCAAGCGGATCCGCTGGCATGAGGTCGTCGACTCGCCACGCTTTGCTCAACGCGAGAAACACGCACTTCACCACTGGCGCCGCCGCAGTGGCACCGTAACCAGACTTCTCCAAGTACGCGAACGCGCTGTAGGGCTGCGTCGTGTCGAGGCTGAACGCACCGAATGCCGACGAGTCGTTCCACGGCAGGTTGTTGAAGCCCTGTGCAGTGCCGGTCTTGCCGGCGATTGGCATCCCCGAATAGTTACGGAAGAGGTTTTCACCGGTGGTCTTGTGGTAGTAGTCGAAATCGACGCCCGGGCCCGTGATCACGCGCCGCAGTCCAGCGATGATCGGGTCGCGCACGTCGTCACGCATCGGAATCTTTGTTCGCTCGGCCTCCTGCGACACTCGCCGCACCACCGTGGCGTTGGCGAGGTCAGCGAGTCCGGCCGACTTGTTCTTCGTGCCGGGCGACAACTCCGAGCGCACCACGCGCGGTTCGTAGATGATGCCGCCGTTGGCGAGTGCTGCATATGCGTTCGCCATCTGCAGCGGATTGGCCGACAAGAGACCCTGACCAATCGAGAACAACACGTTGTCGCCGACATAGTAAGCGCGGCCTGCATCTTCGGCGATGGCGCCGATGCTCGCGAGGTATTTCTTGTATGCGGCGTTGGGAATCGTGCCCGCGAACTCGAACGGCAAGTCGACGTTGGTCGGCGAGCCGAAGCCGAAGCGGCGCACCTCGCGCTCGAGCACCGGCTGATATCCGCGCTCTGTCAGAATCTGCTCGCCGATCTTGTAAAAAAACGTATCGCTCGACACTGCGAGCGCAGCCTCTACATCTACTTCGCCGTAACGGCACGGTGCGCCCGTCGCGCGACAGATGGCGTTGCGAAACACACACTTCACGCCCTGGTCGCAGCGTTCTTTGGGGATGCTCTCGAGCTTGTAAGTGCCTCGATCGTCGAAGGAATAATCCGCGCCGCCCGGCAACTGGCCAGAATTGAGTGCGGCGTATGCGACGAAAGGCTTGAATGACGACCCCAGGTTGTAGCGGCCCGATACCGCACGATTGACGAGAATCGACCGGTCAGGGTCGTCGGTGCGCGGGAACACCTGGGCGAACTTTTCCGAGTCGACGTTGGCCGTGAACCATCGGGCGTCAAAGCGCGGGTACGACGCCATCGCCACCACCTCACCCGTCTTGTGGTTGAGCACGACTACGGAGCCAGCAGGCGCTTTGAAGTAGTTGATTTCTTCGTACTGCGGGTCGGGAATGCCCTCGGGCAGCATCACCTGCGACGCCTCGTTGCGCTGACGCACAAGCAGCTGAGTTTCGAGCGCCTGCTCGGCAAACTGCTGCAATTTGAAGTCGATCGACAACTGCAGGTCGTTACCAGGCTGCGGCTCGACGCGCTCGAGCACGCTCTTCACGCGACCCACCGCATCGACTTCATAGCGCACGAAACCCGGCGTCCCTCGCAGCGCGACTTCGTAACTCAGCTCCACTCCGTAGAGCCCGACACGCTCGTTCGGGTCGTAGCCGAGCGACTTGTAGTACGACGCTGTCTCCTTTTGGATAGCGCCGAGGAACCCGATCACGTGGCTGCCGACGGCACCATACGGATAGATACGACGCCACTCTTCTTTGATCACCACGCCCGGATAGTCCTCGATGCGCTCCATGATGAAGGCAGCTTGTTCTTCGGAGATGTCGAAGGCGAGCGGCAACTCCTTCAGCTCGTCATATCGCTTGTCGTCGTAGCGCGTGTAGAGCCGCTCGATCGGGGTGTTGAGCGGACCCGACAGGCGCTTGAACATCTCGAGCCGGTCTTGTGGGTCTCTGATGACTTGTCGGTTGATCGTAGCGACGATTACGCGCTTGTTGTCGGCGACAACTCGGCCGTTCACGTCGAAGATGCGCCCGCGCTCGGGCACGAGTTTCACGATTCGTGACTGCACGGCTTTGATGATTTGCTCGGTTTCATCCCTGGTCACCGACTGCAAGAACCAAATGCGCGACAGCAGCAATACGAGCAGCACGATTGCCGACACGCCGACGAACGACCAGCGGCGCTGCAGCGAGTCAGTCGCCACGACCGCCTCTTTCACCCAGTGTCCAGCGAGTGACCGGCATCAACGGCAGCGCGAAGATCAACGAGCCGACGAACGTCACGAGCGCCACTCCGATGATTCGATACTGCAACCAGCCGCTCAAGCCCACGACCGATTTCATCACGGGCAAAAAGACTTCGCCGAACGCCGCGGCCACGCTCGCTGCCAGCACGCGCAACCACCACGTCGGCTCGCGGAAAGGTCGCACCAAGAGCGACGCGAGCGCACCGACGACGCCGAATACGAGTGCGGTGATGCCAAGCGGTGTGGCGAGCACCGCGTCATACATGAATCCGACGACGAGACCGGTCACTGCGCCGACCCGCACGTCATGGGTGGCACCCGCAGATGCGACGAAGATGGCGATCATCTGCACTGCGTAGCCGAACGGCCGAATCTGACCAAACAGCGTGGTCTGCAGCGAAAGTACCACCAGCCCGACGAGCACGAGCCGGAACCACCGGCTTGCGACCATTCGCAGCAGCCAATCAAGCATCGCTACTTCTCCACCTCGGTAATCGGTTGGTATAGCAGCACGCGCAGGAACGAGAGGTTCGTGAGATCGGCAACGAGGTCGATTTCGAGGATCGGCCCCGCCGTACCGAGCCGCTCCACCACACGCGACACCACACCGATCACGACGTCGGGCGGGGCGAGGCTGCGAGAACCACCGGCCGACACGATTGGTGCGCCAACTTCGATTGACGAAGCACGCGTGCTGGCATCAAGAAAGCGCACGATCGGCTTGGTACCTGGGCCGCGACCCTCGAGCACGCCGGTCTCGCGCACTGCCAACTGGCTGGCAATCGGCACAGCTATGTTGCTCGCGCCGCCCGCAACCACCTCGGGCGGCAATGTGGTGGTGCCCGGCGTGAAACCCTTGATGGTGGTGGTCGTGGTCGACGTCGACGAGGTACTGCTGGTGTCGGTGGTCTCGAGCACCGAATCGACAGTCGGCGCGTCCTCTACCGGCAACGGCGGCAGGGTCACCGGCGTGCGGCTCGACATCGTCACCACCTTCACCGAAAGTGCGTAGTCGGGGTCGGAGATGAGCATGACGAGGGCGCGATCGCCGAACACTTCGGTGACCTTTCCGATGAGCCCGGCGGCATTGAGTACCGGCATACCGACCTTGATGCCCGATTTGGAGCCTTGGTTGATCTCCACCGTCTGCGAGAAGTTGGTTGGTGTCTCACCGATTACCTGCGCAGTCACGGAGTTGATGCCGGCCAACGTCGGCAAACCGTTCAAGGCGAGCAGTTCTTGCGAAAGTCGTACCGATGCAGCCGCAGCGACGGCGGCACCTTCTTGCAGCGCCACTTGCTCGCGTAGTCGCGCATTCTCGTCGACTACGTCGTCATATTCGCGGAATGATCGCCATGCGTTACCTAGCGGGCGCGTGACGACTCGCGCGACGTCTTCGACCGGCGAGAACACCGTGCCGAACACGCGACGAACGCGCGACGTGGAGTTTGAGTCGGCGAGATCGAGGGTGATGAGAAACACCGCCGCCAACCCGAGCAGAATAATCGCCCGAGTCAGTGTTGTTTGCTTGCGTACCACGCCTCGTCAGCCCGCCGCGCTACTCGTCGTCCGATTGCGCTGTGAGACCCTTCATCGCGTCGAGATTCTCGAGCGTGAGCCCGCCGCCGAGCACGACCGACAGCAACGGGTCGGGTGCGATCATCGTGGTGATGCCCGTTTCGTGAATCATGCGCTCCGTAAAACCGGTGAGCAGTGCTCCCCCACCCGAGAGGGTGATGCCGTTGCTGATGACGTCTGCGGCAAGTTCGGGTGGCGTGCGCTCGAGCGTGGCTTTCACCACGTCGATGATGGTCGAAATCGGCACGTCGATTGCCGCACGAATCTCTTCGGTAGTGACTTCTTGCATGCGCGGCAGGCCGGTGGTGATGTCACGTCCGCCGACGTCGGCAGTCAGTTCCTGCTCGAGCGGCCACGCCGAACCCAGTTGGATCTTGACTTCTTCGGCGGTGTTGTCGCCGATATCAAGGTTGAATTCTTTCTTGAACATGGCGACGATTGCGTCGTTGATCTCGTCGCCCGCCACGCGGCACGACGCAGCCGTGACGATGCCACCCAGCGAGATAACCGCGACCTCGGTGGTGCCGCCGCCGATGTCGACGATGAGATTGGCGCTCGGCTCGCTCACTGGCAGCCCCGCGCCGATCGCAGCGGCCATTGGCTCTTCGATCACGTACACGGGCCGACGCGCTCCGGCAAACTCGGCGGCGTCTTGCACTGCGCGGCGCTCCACGCCGGTGATTTCTGACGGCACACACACGATCATTCGCGGCTTGCTGAACCGGCTGGTGTGCACCTGGCGAATGAACTCGCGCAGCATCTGCTCGCACAGGTCGAAGTCTGCGATGACACCGTCCTTGAGCGGGCGCACCACGCGGATGTTGCGCGGGGCGCGACCCCACATGCGCTTGGCTTCGTGGCCGATAGCCACGACTTGCCCGGTCGTAGTATCAAGCGCGACGGTGCTCGGTTCGTCGAGCACGATGCCTTCACCCTTGATGAAGATGAGCGTGTTCGCGGTGCCGAGGTCGATGGCGATGTCACGCGAGAGCGAGATCGGGTTGGTTCCGGCCACGATGTCGCCTCAGAGCCCGGGGAAGAAGATCTGAATTTCCCTCTCGGCGGATGCAGCCGAGTCGCTGCCGTGGATGAGATTCTCGGTGAAGATGGTGCCGAGGTCGCCGCGAATGGTGCCCGGTGCCGCGGCGCGCGGGTTGGTGGCACCCATCATCGACCGCACGACTTCCCACGTGTCGTCCGGACCGTTGACCACCATCGCCACCACGGGGCCGCGCGCCATGAATGCGACGAGATCAGCGTAAAAGCCCTTGCCCTGATGTTCGACGTAGTGGCGCGCGAGGATGTCGGCGTCGAGCGTTCGCAGCTGCATAGCCGAGATGGTGAGGCCTTTGCGCTCGAATCGCGAGACGATTTCGCCCACCAGACGTCGCTCGACCGAATCGGGTTTGAGCAGCACGAGAGTGCGGTTGGTTTGCGCTGACGACGCCACGCGTCAAGGCTACCGCTAGGGCACGAGGTCACGCAGCACGGGTCGTGCTGCGCCGACCACGTACAACGAGCCAGCCACGAGCAGAGCATCTTCAGCTCGCAGCGACCGGTACGCAATCGAGATCGCCGACGCCACATCATCGGCGACGATGACTTCGTCACTACCGACCTCGCGTGCAGCGGCTGCCACGGTTTCGGCGGAAGTGCCTCGCGGTGTCGGAGCCGTGCAACAGATCACTTGGTCAAACTCGTCGGCGCGTAGCGCACCCAATAGTTCGTGCGGTTCGCGACTCTTCAGCATGCCGACCACCAGCACACGACGCCCTTCCACTTGGAAATCGTTGAAGAACACATCGGCGCACACCTCTGCCCCGCCCACGTTGTGTGCGCCGTCGACGACGGCGAGCGGCTGGTGACCGATCACCTCGAATCGTCCCGGCATGGTGACAGATGCGAAACCTTCTTCCAGCACCGCGCGTGAAATCTCGTGCTCGAAGAACTCTTCGACCGCGGTTATGGCGACTGCGGCGTTGTCGCCTTGGTGAGCGCCGTGCAGCGGCACGAAGACCGCGTCGTAGCGCCCGCGCGTGGTGCGCACATCCACCAAACGCCCGCCTACGGCGAGCTCGTTCGCTGCGAGTTCAAAGTGTCGATTTCGCACGACATGCCGCTGGCACGCTGCGCCAGCGAAAATTACCTCGAGCTCTGGCCGCGTCTCGCCCTGCACGAACACGCTGCCTGGCTTCACGATGCCGACTTTCTCGCGCGCGATGTGCGCGTGGGTGGGACCGGCGAACTCGGTGTGGTCGAGCGACACGTTCGTGAGTACCGCCACGTCGCTTTGCACCACGTTGGTCGCATCCCAACGACCGAGTAGACCAACTTCGATGACACCCACGTCGACGGCGCTGTCGGCGAACCATCGGAAAGCAACAGCGGTCAACACCTCGAAGTAACTCAGCCGGGCGCCGACCAGTGGCTCCAGGTCGGCGATCGCCAGCACGTTCGTGGCGAGTTCGTCGTCGCTGATCGGTTCGCCGTTCAGCATCATTCGTTCGTTCACGCGCTCCAGGTGCGGACTCGTATAGGTGCCCACACGCAGACCGTGAGCCATCAGCAGCTTGGTGACCATCTGGCTTGTGGAACCCTTGCCGTTGGTGCCCGTCACGTGGATGGTGCGGTACGCCAGGTGAGGGTCGCCGAGCAGTTGCACTAGCCGCTCGATGTTGGCTGTGCTCGGCGAGTCGATGCGCCCCGTCTTTTCGTACACCGAATGAGCGTCGAGATACGCAAACGCCCGCTCAATGTTGGTCTGCGGCATGCCGAGAACGGTAGTAGAGAAGGGCTACGACGCGGCGCGCTTTTGCTTTGCGACACGCGGCGATCGCGTGGTGACTTTCGGCGCGGCTTTCGCGGTGACGCAGTTGGCGTCGATGACCACCTTGGCCACGTCGGTGCGGCCCGGCAGGTCGTACATCGAGTCGAGCAGCACGTCTTCGAGAATCGCACGCAGACCGCGCGCACCCGTACCGCGCACGAGTGCCGCGTCGGCGATGGCCGCCAGCGCCTCGGGCGTGATGTCGAGCTCGACGTCTTCGAATTGGAAGAACTTCTGGTATTGCTTCACGAGCGCGTTCTTTGGCTCGGTGAGAATCTGCACGAGCGCGTCTTTCTTCAGCGCGTGTACCGCGCCGATCATCGGCAGTCGGCCGACGAACTCGGGAATCATCCCGAACTTGAGCAGATCTTCGGGCAGCACTCGCGCAAACAAATCGCCCGGGTCGCGATCCTTCTTCGACTTCACGGTGGCGTGGAAGCCGACACCCTTGTCGCCGAGTCGCGACCCAATGATTTGGTCGAGGCCCGCGAATGCTCCGCCCACGATGAAGAGCACGTTGGTGGTATCGATTTGGATGAACTCCTGGTGCGGGTGCTTGCGCCCGCCCTGCGGCGGCACCGATGCGACGGTGCCTTCGAGGATCTTGAGCAGCGCCTGTTGCACTCCCTCGCCGGACACGTCGCGGGTGATCGACGGGTTCTCGCTCTTGCGGGCAATCTTGTCGATTTCGTCGATGTAGACGATGCCCATCTCCGCGCGTGCCACGTCGAAGTCGGCGGCCTGCAGCAGCTTCAGAAGGATGTTCTCAACATCTTCGCCGACGTAGCCCGCCTCGGTGAGCGCAGTGGCATCGGCGATGGCGAACGGCACGTTGAGCATGCGCGCCAGCGTCTGGGCCATGTGGGTCTTGCCGCAGCCAGTCGGGCCAAGGAGCAAGATGTTGCTCTTTTGCAGCTCGACTTCGTCGCGACGCAGCTTCTTGCCTTGCGCGTACTTGAGGCGTCGGTAGTGGTTGAACACCGCGACGGCGAGCACCTTCTTGGCGGCGTCTTGACCGACCACGAAATCATCGAGGAATGCACGAATCTCGCGCGGAGTCGGCACGTTGTCAAGCCCGAGGCTCTTTGTGTCGTCGACCTCGTCGTAGATGATTTCGTTGCAGAGTTCAATGCACTCGTTGCAGATGTAGACCGATGGCCCAGCAATGAGTTTCTTGACTTGCTTCTGCGTCTTTGCGCAGAACGAGCACTTGACGAGTTCTGCGGTGTCTCCGAACTTCGCCATGCGCGCGACCTACTTGATCGGCCCGCTGCGGTCAACAGCGCTGCGCACCGAAATCACCTCGTCGATCACGCCGTACTCCTTGGCTTCTTGCGCCTCCATCACGAAGTCGCGGTCGGTGTCGGCATGCACGCGCTCGATGGTCTGGCCGGTGTGCTTGGCAACGATTTGTTCGAGCAGGTCGCGCATGCGCAAGATTTCTCTGGCCGCAATCTCGAGATCGGTAACCTGCCCATAGCCGACCTGTCCGTAGGGCTGGTGCAGCAAGATGCGTGCGTGCGGAAGCGCGAGACGTTTACCCTTGGTGCCCGCAGCGAGCAGTACCGCCGCCGCCGACGCAGCTTGGCCGAGGCAGATGGTGGCGATGTCGTTCTTGATGAATTGCATCGTGTCGTAAATCGCGAACAACGCCGTGATGTCGCCACCCGGGCTATTGATGTAGATGTTGATGTCTTTGTCGGGGTTCTCGCTCTCCAGGTGGATGAGCTGGGCGCACACGAGGTTGGCGATGGTGTCGTCAATCGGCGTGCCGAGGAAGATGATGTTCTCTTTGAGCAGGCGGCTATAGAGGTCGTATACACGCTCGCCACGGCTCGTCACTTCGGTGACGTTGGGAACGTAATAGTTCGAGAAGTTCATGACTTGATCATGCATCGGCGGACTCGTCGTCCACCGTACTGGTCGCCTCGTCACTGGTGTTGGATTCGTCACCGAGTGCCGCGCCTGCGCCGGTATCGGCGACTGCGCTTATGTCGACACCGTCGCCGAGCAACGTATCGGTTGTGATTTGCTTGCCTTCGGCGTCAACATACGTGACTTCGCGCACGAGCCATTCGAGTGCTTTTGACTTACGAATCTGTGCCTTCAGGTCGCCGATTGCATCGTTCTTTTCGTACAACGAGCGCACGCGCTTGGGCTTCACGCCAGCACGAACAGCAATCCTCTCGATTTCGTCGTTGACGGCCTTTTCGTCGGCGACACAATTGCGGTCGAGCGCGATTGCTCTCAGCGCGAGATCGACGCGCACCGCTTTGCGCGACTGCTCACGCAACTGCTCGATGAATTGTTCTTCGGTCTGCCCGGTGATCTGCAAGAACTGCGCAATGGCGAGGCCCTGCCGCTGGAACGTCTCCACCGTGTTGCGCACGCGCGATCGGAGGTCGCCCTCGACCATCGGTTTGGGCAGTTCGATGTCGACGAGTTTCACCAACTCATCGGTGACGCGATCGACGACCGAGTTGCGTGCCTGGTTGAGCCGTGACGCACTCATGCGCTCGGTGATCGCTGCACGCCACGTGGCAACTGAGTCGAACTCGCTGAACGTCTCGGTAACCCACTGGTCGTTGGCGTCGGGAAGAGCGAGTTCTTGCACCTTCACGACCTTCACGGTGAAATCGGCTTCGTCTTCATTGCCGTTGGGCACAGCCTTGAACTTCTTTTCATCGCCAGCACTCATACCGGTGATTTCTTCGTCGAAGCCCTGAGCCACCCAACCGCGGCCGACTTCATACAACCACGCCTCCACGTTGAGTCCCGGCACGGGCGTGTCGCCTCGCGTCGCCGACAAATCGAGCGTCACCTGGTCGCCACTCGCGATCGGTCGCGCCACCTCGACGAGCGTGCCATGACGCTTGCGTTCGTTGGTCATCACCTCTTCGACCTCGGCATCTGTCGCTGTCACCGAACCAATCTCAACTCGCAGACCTGCATAGCCCGCGACGGTCACGACGGGGCGCACCTCCATCTCACAGTGGAATGAGATCGGGCCGCCCTCATCTTCGGCACCGTGAACGTGTTCAACCTTGGGCGTTGCGATGATGTCGATGTCGTGTTCTTTCACGGCTTGCGCGAGGTACTTGGGCACGGCGTCTTCGATTGCTTGTGCACGGGCCGCTTTCTTGCCTTCGGTCCCGAGATGAGCCTCGATCACTCGGCGTGGGGCCTTGCCCGGACGGAAACCCGGGATACGCACCTGCCGCGCGAGCTTGCGGAACGCGATTTCGATATCGGTCTCAAACGTCGTGGCGTCGACTGCGATGTCGACCTTTACTTTGTTGCCGTCCAGTTGTTCGATCGTGCTTTGCATGAGTCAAGAAGGCTACAAGTGACATACTGAGTGCATGCCGTTCTGGAAGCCTCACGCCCTCGCCAAGCCCCACGAAGGACAACTTGACCTGCGCATCGGCGACAAAGTGTCGACCACGGTGGAGCTGCCCGGCGTTGCCATCGGCAGCGAGGGTCGCGTGATTCTCGCCAATGGGTTCCAATGGCAGCGCTACTGGGTGCGATTCGCAGACGGCACCGAGGTGAGCGATCTTGATCATCGCCATCTGGCGCCGCTCGGCAAGGCGAAGAAGCGATTGGCGAAGGCCGCCAAGCGCGCCAAATAATCCGCGCGCCCAGATGACAACAGCCCCCGGCCATCGCGGGCGCTTCCCTGGCGCACAGGGCGAATGGGCCCGCTTCGACGGCCCCGCCGGCACGCAGATGGTGGACGTTGCCATTCGTGCGACCAGCGATGGGTCATCGAGCGGCAACAACGCGAATACACACGGCGAGTTCGCCGCCGCGCATGCCACCGACGCTCTGCTGGAGCGGGCGCGCAGCGTCGTCGCGCGATTGCTCGACGCCGACCCGAGCGGTG
>Ga0172367_10003531_pt1 | contig 20171 bp, 19 predicted proteins | sample Lak10m_FD_114542 | JGI IMG/M metagenome (GOLD analysis project Ga0172367, IMG submission 114542) | Freshwater microbial communities from Kabuno Bay, South-Kivu, Congo - kab_022012_10m | ecosystem: Environmental > Aquatic > Freshwater > Lake | place: Democratic Republic of the Congo: South-Kivu...
AGTAACGCCAATTACATTATCGAGTTCATCTACTTTATCAAACTGTTCAATTGTCATTTCTAAAGTATAGTTCAATATCCAAAAATTAAAAAAGCTCATCTCTTTAATGAGCTCGTGGCTAGGGCGGAGGGATTCGAACCCCCGAATGCCAGTACCAAAAACTGGTGCCTTACCACTTGGCGACGCCCTATTAATGCATGGTTACCTGTGGTTAATGTAACAGAACAATTTTAACGTAAAATCAAGTTTCTGACAATGCTCTTAAGGTGTTGAGTAAACAGTAGAATCTAATTTGGTATAGTAGTAGCGTAACGCATATGCATATCATTAATCACAAAAATTATTCAAGAGCTCCTAAACGAATTAAAAAACGTTCTGTAGGACGCTCTTTTTCTGTATTACTGACACTGCTATTACTGGCATATCTCGCACTCATTGTTGTTCGTCTCTTTATGCCCTTGCCTGCCGTTAAGGCGCTTCCTTCTGCTCCCTCTGCTGTGAATGGAACTATGAACATAACCTGGCCAGCATACGGTCAGTCTGCTGTAGGTTCATTGGATAGCGGACTATTAAGCGCGAGTTTAGACACAGCGCCTCGACCTATAGCGAGCACCGCTAAAACATTGACCGCCCTCGCCGTACTCCGTAAAAAACCGTTAGGCCCCAATGAACAAGGCCCAACTATTACACTTACCATTGCAGATGTCGACATTTATGATAAATACGTCTCCAAAGACGGATCTGTTGTTAAGGTTGCGATTGGGGAAACAATTACCGAGCGCCAAGCATTGGAAGCCTTGATGCTTCCATCCGCAAACAACATGGCCGAAACTATAGCAATATGGGCCTTTGGATCAGTCCGGCAATACAACGAGTATGCAAATACACTGGCACTCTCGCTTGGCATGAAAAATACGACCATTACGGATCCGAGCGGCTTTAATCCTACAACGAAAAGCACGGCGAGTGATTTAGTGCTTCTTGGGCGTGCAGCTATGGAAGACCCGGTATTATCTGAAATTGTTGGTCTGAAGCGTGCTACGATTCCAGTTCAGGGTGAAATCACATCCACAAACTATCTACTTGGTCGCAGCGGTATCAACGGCATTAAGACTGGTACGACAGACCAGGCAGGTGGCTGCTATCTGGTGTCTGCAACACGAGCAATGCCAGACGGTACAACTAAGACGCTCATTGCTGCTATCCTTGGCGCACCTGACAAGCCGAAAGCAATGGCTGATTCATCGCCACTACTACAGTCATTAGAACAAAACTATATACAAAGCACAGTTGTACAGTCGGGTCAGAAGATTGGGTTGTACGATGTGCCATGGCAAGGTAAAGTAAGCGTTCTGTCTCAAAATACTCTGAGCGCCTACGGATGGGCCGGCACGAAATATCAAGCTGAAGTACAGCTTTCCGAGGTTCAGCTACCTGCATCTAAAGGCCAAACCGTCGGTACCGTGAAGGTCGGTACAAAAACAACTGGCCAAGCAGTGCTAGCATCGAGTATCGAACAACCTAGTTTTAGCTGGAAACTGCGGCGGGCTGCTCGATTCTGGTAAGGCTATTGCGCGTTAAAGAAATCTTCCATTGTGCGATTCGTATCATGTAGCTCAGTAGCAAGCTCAGTCCCAACGTAACGTAGATGCCATGGTTCATAGTCATATCCTGTTTCAGCTTCTTTACCGTTTAGATAGCGAATAATGAAGCCGTATCTGTGGGCATTTTGTTGTAGCCATATACCCGCTTTGGTGTCACCAAAAGATTTCTCCAGTGTGCAGTCTTTGTTCAGTTCGCACACATCAAAGGCATAGCCAGTCTGATGCTCGCTTGTTCCTGGTTTAGCACTGGTCTTGTCTGCAAATTCTTGACCGCCCTGCTCCACGTAGCTTTGGTAGAGTTGTCGCTGATATTCTTCTGATCGGTAGCCACTCGCAAATAACAATGGATTACCTGCTTTTTCAGCTGCTGCGAAAAGATCCTCAATATTTTTTGTAATGGTGCCGTTCACTTTCATTGATTCATTGTCGCGGTCAAGCCGTAGCGTAACATTTGGGATTGAAAGACTCGGTGGTATGTAGCCAGAAGGAAGCGGACGTTTCTTATTGACGATCCACCAGATACTGCCCGGCTCAGTTGTGCTATGAAGTTGCGTATTAATGCTCAAGATACTCTTTTTTTGATTTCGATCGTCGCGTATTCGTATGACTGCACCGCGTATCAAGTACATGCCTCCAATAAAGAGGGCGATGAGAATTAGTGGTATGCGAATATCGCGAGTTTTCATACTACCAGTATACCCGAACGTACTATATTTTTAGCTTGGCTTTTTCTCTGTTATGAAGTACATTTTAAGGAGTAATGTCGAAAAAAGTACTTGATCCAGCAAATTACATTTCACCGCTGACTATGAATGGTCTTCATGGGCGCATGTTACATTTGCCTGCACCAAAACATAAGAAACGAGAGATTCTGCTCATTTACGGCATGCACGCTAGTATTGAACGGATCTTTGGCATAGCAGAAACCTTAAACCGATACGGTGCCGTGACTGTCCCCGATCTTCCAGGGTGTGGTGGTATGGATGCCTTTTATAAGATTGGAGAAAAGCCATCCATAGACAATATGGCAGATTACCTCGCTTCATTCATTAAGCTCAAGTACCGACGCAAAAAAGTAACTATTCTGGGGATGTCACTTGGTTTTGCGATAGTTACTCGAATGCTACAGCGTTTTCCTGAGTTAGTGAACCGCGTTGAACTTGTAGTAAGCATTGTTGGATTTGTAAATCATGAAGAGTTTATATTCAAGAAAAAGAATTTTCTGTTTCTCCGATATGGATCAAGCTTCTTTTCCAATTACCTCCCTGCCTTGTTCGTGAAACATGTTGCACTACGCCCAGCCTTTATTCGTATGACATATAACCGTATGGCTGATACTCATGTCAAAATGAAGGATGCAGATGTCGAAGAACGTAATCGCCGCATCGACTTCGAAATTACCCTATGGCAGATCAATGACATTCGAACATATATGGACACAGCTGTCAGTATGTTTACACTTGATTTGTGTAACGAACAAATTGCAATGCCGGTTATTCATCTGCAAGTTGCAGAAGACCGATATTTCAATAACCATATGGTCGAGCAGCATCTAAACGTAATATATTCTAAAGTAAATGTTATCCATGCTCACATGAAACAGCATGCACCAACTGTCATTGCAAATACCAAAGAAGCGAGCTCACTAATTCCAGCCCAATTACGACGCATTCTAAATGCTCCGTCTCTCAACGACCCTAAAAAATAATCATCCAAGATAGGCTATAATAGTAGGAATATGCGTATTGCCTTAGTGTGTCCGTATAACTATTTTCGACCTGGTGGTGTACAAGCATGTATTCAGGCACTATCTACTGAACTAACCGACCGTGGTCATTATGTCCGGGTAATCATTGCGCGCCCTAAAAAAGTTCCGGCTCATATTGACGCCAACATTATTATGATTGGAGGCTCAACTGAGTTTCAAACTCCATTTGCAACAAAAGCCGATCTCAGTATGAGTAAGTCGGGAGATGCTATTGAAGATGTGCTGGAACGTGAAAAGTTTGACGTCATTCATTATCACGAGCCAGGAATCCCACTGCTGAGCATGCAGGTCATAGGAAAGTCTACTTGCGCCAATGTGGGAACCATGCATGCCACACTACCTGAAAGCATGGTAAGTAAATCATTTGAGAAGCTTATGATGCCGTTTGCAAAATTTATTGAACCGCGTCTGCATGTTGTAACTGCTGTGTCAGAAGTTGCTAAAGAAGCGGCCCTAACTTATGGACCGAATCGTGCAATCGACATTGTTCCAAATGGGATACGTATTAAAGACTATATGCCGAAAAAGAGGCATGTTTCCGGTAAAAAGAAATCAATCGTTGCTATTGGACGTCTTGAAAAACGCAAAGGCATGAAATACTTGCTCGACGCCTATGCACTACTTCGCCAAACATACCCGGACGTAACCTTAACTATTGCTGGAGATGGAGGCCTTCGTGAAAGTCTTGAAGCGCGTGTCGAAAAATACGCTATTCCAGGTGTGAAATTTGTGGGCTTTGTGTCTGACGAAGAAAAGATCCGTCTCATGCAGCAAGCAGATGTATACTGTAGTCCTGCAATATATGGTGAAAGCTTTGGTATCGTGCTGCTAGAAGCAATGGCTGCTGGTGCTGTCATCGTCGCTGGAAATAATCCAGGCTATAGCGGTGTTTTGACAGGTAAAGGTAAATTAAGTCTTGTAAATCCTAAAAATGTGGACGATTTTGCACAGCGACTTGAACTGCTCCTGTACGATGAAGATATGCGAGACCTTATGCTTGAGTGGTCCCGAGAATATGTAAAGCAATTTGATTTCCCTAAGATTGTTGACCAGTATGAACGGATGTATAAAAAAGCAATTGCGATCAAGAAAAAGACGAAGTCATGAAAATCTGTTTTGTATTGGATGATGGCCTTGATCGTCCAGATGGCGTACAACAATACATTCTCACACTTGGTGACTGGTATAAATCAAAGGGGCACGAGGTGCACTATATAGTTGGTGAAACCGCCCGCCAGGATATTTCTCATGTGCACGTGCTGTCACGAAACATGCAGGTGCGATTTAATAAGAATCGTCTGGCAATGCCGCTGTTTGCATCTCGAAAAAAAATCAGGTCAGTGCTACAAAAAGAACAGTTTGACGTACTTCATGTACAGATGCCCTATAGTCCACAGTTCGTGGCACAGGTGATTCGATCTGCGCCTGCACGTACTGCAATTATTGGCACGTTTCACATTCTGCCATCAGGAGGACTGCAACGAATTGGGTCGCAAATCTTAAGTCAACTACTCTCCGGTTCTTTGATACGAATTGATGCAGTGTACGCAGTGTCTCCTGCTGCTCAAGCGTTTGCAAAGCATTATATGAATATTGATTCACGTGTGCTACCGAACGCTGTAGATCTTTCAAGTTGTCAGTCTGGTCAGGAATTGAAAAAATATGCCAAGACCAAGAACGTTGTTTTCTTGGGTCGATTGGTTGAACGTAAAGGCGCTCTTGAGCTCGTCAAAGCCATTCATACACTTGTGAAGACAGAGAGGTTTTCAGGTAGGCAATTAATTCTCTGTGGCACCGGGCCAATGGAGTCCAAGATTAATCGCTATATTACATCTCACAATCTAGAGAGATATGTCACATGTCCAGGATTCATTGCGGAAAAAGATAAGAAAAACTATTTCGCTACAGCTGATGTAACGGTGCTCCCAAGTAAATATGGTGAAAGCTTTGGTATCGTTGTTGTTGAAGCGATTGCATCAGGGTCCCGCGTGGTTCTTGGGGGTGATAACCCAGGATACCGGTATGTACTCAATGATATAGAAGATACGTTAGTGAATCCCTCTGATACTGATACGTTTGCTGACAAAATCGATACATTGCTCAGTAATGAGACACGTTCTACAGAATTAGGTTCTGCGCAAAGAAAGTATATTGCTCAATTTAATGTGTCAGCTGTTGGAGCTACACTTCTCAAAGACTACAAGGCAATACTTGCAAAGAAGCACATAAAGTTTGATAATTATACTCATGAGTAAGCCGTCAAAGGTAGAGTTAACTATATCTAATCGTACTATCATCCGTTTCATCCTTATGATTCTTGGCACATTTCTGGCAATTCGTGTTTTCGTTGAGGTATCTAATGCTCTCGTTCTTGTCGCTATTTCTGTATTTCTTGCAATTGCTTTAAATCCAGTAATTGAAACGATTAGCAAACATCTTCGCATTAAAAGTCGTGCTGCTGCTACAGGCATCGCATACATGAGTGTCCTTACAGTACTAGTTGGCATGTTCCTTGTAATTATCCCCCCACTTGTCAGTGAGACCGGAACGTTTGTAAGCACCTTGCCTGAAACGGTATCACAGATCAAAAAGCCAGATACTTCTGTTGGCCGTTTGATAAATCGCTACAAACTTGAGGACAACGTCGATACACTGTCAAACACTCTGCGTGATAAGGTACGAAATCTGCCGCAACCGGTGCTCTCTAATGCTGGCCGGATAGGGTCAACTGTTGTATCACTCATTGCCGTGCTTGTGATGACGTTCATGATGATCGTTGAAGGACCAAAATGGCTGGATCGTTTTTGGAAGCTACAACCAAAATCGAAGCGTGAACATAATCAAAGAATAGCTCGTCAGATGTATTTAGTTATTACTGGCTTTGTAAATGGGCAACTCGTTGTGGCTTCAATCGCAGCATTTTTTGCACTTATTGCAATGCTAATTGCTTCGAACATACTAAATGTTTCGGTGAATGCTGTTGGCTTAGCTGGGGTGGTATGTCTCACAGGACTCATTCCAATGTTTGGTAATGCTGCCGGTTCCCTGATTGTAGTTGCAGTGTGTGCGCTGACGTCACTGCCGTTGGCTATTGTTATGGCTTTGTTCTTCTTGGTATATCAACAAATTGAAAACATGACAATTCAGCCAGTCATTCAATCACGTAAGAGCGAGCTAACTCCACTTATTGTCTTTATAGCTGCACTTATTGGATTAAGCTTCGGGGGCCTTTTAGGAGCGATTGTAGCTATCCCGGCAGCAGGGTGTCTCAAGGTACTTCTTAATGATTACTATCGATCACAAATAGCGAAACACGCTTAGGCGCGGCTCCAGACGTATCCATACGGACTGTCTCGAACTTCGATTCCCTGCTCTATGAGTTCATCTCGAATGCGATCTGATTCTTTCCAATCCTGATTTTTACGGGCTGCTTCACGTTGTTCGAGTAATGCGCGCTGTGAACCAGTAATATCTTCTGAACTTGCAAGATCAAGTCCAAGCACGCTATCCAGCCAGTCAATAAAGTCAATAAAATTGGTACTGTAAGCAATAAGATTCGTCATCGCTTTTGTTTCGAGCTGACTTAAGACAGCAAGTGCTTCAGGACTATTAAGATCATCCTGTAGCGCTGCACGCATTGCTTCTAGCGTATCATCTACTTCAGCTTGCGAGACACCGTTATCTTGAAGCTGGAAGCGTAAATCTGCGAATGCTTGCAGACTTTTGCGACGTTGTTTTGCTGCCTCAATGTTGTCCCAACTAAAATTACTTTCGTTATGGTACGTGCTTTGGAGCATGAGTAATCTAAAATCGAGTGGTGCATAGCCTTTGTCTTGTAGCGTTGCAAGCGTATATATGTTGCCAAGACTCTTACTCATTTTGTGGCCATCTACTTTTATGAAGTTTCTATGTATCCAGTAGTGTACAAATGGCTTACCGGTGAGTGATTCAGTTTGTGCAATTTCATTCGTGTGATGCACAGGTATGTGGTCAATGCCTCCAGTGTGAATGTCGATCGTGTCGCCAAGCAGTTCTCGGATCATAGCAGAACACTCAATGTGCCACCCAGGAAAGCCAACACCCCAAGGGCTTTCCCATTCCATATCACGTTGCTCATCTTTAGGTGAGAACTTCCAGAGCGCAAAGTCGGTCACATTTCGTTTGTCATTGTCGTCGACGCGAGCGCCAGACTGCAGACCTTCTATATCAAGCCGGGCAAGCTTACCGTAGTCGTCTAGTTTACTGGTATCAAAGTAAATTCCTTCTTCTGGGATTTTATACGTAAATCCACGATCTTCAAGTCCTTGTATGAAATCAATTTGCTGCTGAATAAAATCAGTGGCTCTTGGCATGTGCGTTGGACGCATAATATTGAGCAGCTTCATGTCGTCCTCGGCTCGATTGATGTAGTGCTGTGCAACATCCCATGCAGATTTCTGTTCACGCTTGGATGCTTTGACCATCTTATCTTCTCCCGTATCTTCATCGCTTACGAGGTGTCCAACATCTGTATAGTTTTCGACGTGGGTAACATCGTAGCCTGCATCTTTCAGAACTCGAGCGAGCAAGTCCCATACAATATAGACTGACCAGTTTCCAATATGCGGTTCGTCGTAAACCGTGAGGCCACAGCTATACACTGAAACTTTGCCTTCCTCCAAAGGTACAAACGCCTCTTTGCTCCTGGTCATTGTATTGTAGAGTTGCATTACTGCTGTGCTCCAAGCAAGTGTGTTGCTTCTTTAATGAGTTCAGTTTTTAATTCGTCAAACTTCCAATCGAATGTTTTGAATCCTGCAGCATTAGCGTGGCCTCCACCACCAAAATGTTCAGATAGTTTTCCAGCAAATGGCGCGCCGTGGTTGCTTCGCAGTTTTCCAGTGATTTTACCATCTGGATACAGTTTAAGAACGACAGAAACCTTGACGTCTTCTGCAACACGTAGTTCTTCAAGTGCGAGGACCGCAGGGTTATAGAGTGGACTATACTTTTGAATTTCATCCCATGGAATCGTAACGAGTGCTAGCTGATTGTCTGCATAATATTCAATGCGCTGAAGTAACTTACCTTTATAGGCAATGATCTCAAGTGGCTTAACCATGCTTTCACGTCGCTTATTCTCTAGCGCTGCAAGATTAGCTCCATGCTCAACAAGTTCAGCAAGGGTATGTACGCTGCGTGCAGTTACTGCATCAACAGTGAGTCCAAGAGAATCGGATAAAACGGATGCAGCAAGCAGGTTGGCGGCATCACTTGAAACTTCCCAAGAAAGTTGCTTGGCAAGCAGGTAAATAACTTCTCCTGTTGCAACCGCAGTATCATCTACGAGTGCGGTATTAGTAATCGGTACATTGTTTTCAGTTTTATGGTGATCAAGGATTATCATTGGGCGCGTACGCAAAGCTCCCATTTGATTTGTTTTTCCAAGTTGTTCTAAAAGCGTTGCGCTCGAACAATCAACAAGAATAGAAAGATCAAAGTCATTAGGCAGATCTTTAGAAACCCGATCGTGCCCTGGAATGTAATGCATATAGGAAGATATATCGACACCGCAGTATAGACTCACGGTCTTACCCATATCACCAAGAATGTGTTCCAGTGCTATTGCGCTTGCAAGACTATCTCCATCTGGATTGTCTGCCTGTAGAATCACGATGTTATTTGCACCGCTAATTATTTTTTGTATATCGTTTGCTTGCGTGTAGGTCATAGTGATTGTCTGCCTTCTAGTGCTCGGCTGAGCGTAATTTGATCAGCATACTCCAAGTCTACACCAACCGGTAAGCCTCGTGCTAGACGAGTAATACGCACTGGTAGATCTTGAAGTTGTTGTTGTATATAAAGTGCCGTCGACTCTCCTTCTACTCCGGCATTGGTAGCGAGTATTATTTCCTCAACACCATCTTCTTTAACACGGGAAATAAGTTCACGAATATGTAGCTGGTCAGGACCAATGCCGTCAATTGGTGAGATAAGACCACCAAGCACGTGATACGTGCCCTTAAACTCATTGGTTTTTTCAAGCGCTACAAGGTCAAATGGCTCTGCAACGACAGCGATGAGTTTTTTGTTTCGACTTGGATCAGTGTAGAGATCTGACAATTCCTTGCCATGCTCAACAAGTGCAAATGTCTTTTTGCAGTAGCCGATTTTTCCGTGCAACTGCGTAAGTGCATCACTAAGTTTGTGTGCCGTATGCTGGTCGTTGCGTAATATGAAATATGCATAGCGTTCTGCAGTCTTTGGGCCAACTCCAGGTAGCATACCAAAGGCATCAATAAGGTCATCAAGAGCTGGAGGTAGTATATGCATAGGTTTGTTTGTTTTCTAGTGAAAAATTAGAGTCCGAGATCGCCAAGAGCACCCATAAATGGCTGCATCTTTTCTGCGGCAATTTTTTGTGATTGGGATATCGCTTCTTTAACTGCGTCTTCAATCCAGCGTTCAAGCACACGAATATCGTCAAGATCTACGGCTTCAGGATCAATGTGTATGCGTTTTATTTTCTGTTCGCCAGTTATTTCAACTTTAACGGCACCATCACCCTGTTCAACAGTAATGATTTGCTTCTGCAACTCTTTTTGCAGTTTCTTAACTTTCATCAACATTTTTGCTTGGTCAAAACGACTCATACTTCTCCTTTGTTATACCTAGTAGTATACCAACAGATGTAGCGGTTAGCTAGAGCATGAGTTGTAACTATTTCAGTATATTTCTTGGAGCGGGTTTTGTAGGCTGGATACTGTAGAATGTTTTTGTAACTGGTGAACGAGCCCAGGCAATGAAGTAGCTCTTAAGATTATAAAAGGCTGCCGTAAAGACTACGAAAGTAATCATTGCCCATGCAATAGAGCGTGCTATAGGATTGTTTGGGAACACAGTAAACCACTGGTTCATAAGGTATGCTATACCACTCGCAGCGACAAGGTATACAAATGGTATAAGAATTTCTATGCCAACTGAACCGCCAAGAGCAACAAGAATACATGCTAATGAAATGGTGCCAAGTAAGAATCGAACTCGGTCTAATTGCCTCTCATTAACATAGAAGTTATATATACCAAGGACAACCATTACGCTGGTAAAGATGTCTAGGATTGGCATACGTCCAACATGGCGTATTGGGTTTGAGCTATTCATAATGAAAAGGTGCAGCGGGATGTTTATAAGATTTTTTGGAAAATTAATAAGATTAGTGAAAGGTCGAGTTGTGAATCCAAAATAGGACTGTAGTAAGTATGGATTTTGTATAAAGGTGTAGATGAGCGGTGCAAGAAGGATGAGTAGTCCGATGAGAAGGACTATTGCTAGTCCTCTATTGTGATTCACTGCATCGCGGATCTTATGTCGCTGTACAATAGTACCAAAAATTACAAACCATATAAGACCCGGAACATACAGTAGCCAAAGCGTGAGTCCAAACCCTGCAATGAGGAGTGTACGATGGAATCGGTTGTTAATTATCAAACTTCCAAAAGCAACCACCCCAATGAGACTGAGGCTCATAATGCTGGTCGTTGCCGAACGTGCAGCAAAAACAAACCATCCAGAGGTTGCTAAAAGTATTGTTGCGAGTAAGCTAACTCTAAAGCTGAACCACTTACGTGCCGCATAGAAAAACAAGTACACGACTGCAAGGCCCATGATAACCGAAATACTGCGCATAGCTATAAAGCCAGTGTGCGCCAGTTTGCCCATGAGATATTGAAAAATCTTATGTGGTGCATACATTGGATCAGTAAGAATAGCATTCACTGTACTCGATGCGGTTATTGCGGCTTTTTCCTGCAAACTAAATCCCGGTAGTAAGTAACGTAGTCTATATGTCAGTGTGATGACTGCACCAAGAAATACTGCCGAGAAGCCCATGACTGGGTTAAGAATCTCTGATCGAATGAGTCGAGCGGTTTGTTTAACTTCCATAATGTATACGCTAAAGTATACCACGCTCAGACGTGGTATTTAAGTCTAAGCAAATGGGTCACTATGCCGTGTATCAACACTTCTAAATCGCTGCTTTTCGCGGTCAAAGTAGAGTTCTACAGCACCCGTTGGACCGTTACGATGTTTTTTAATGAAGATGTCCATAATGTTTTTGCGTTCAGATTCCGGATTGTAATAATCTTCGCGGTACAAGAATGCCACGACGTCAGCATCTTGCTCAATAGATCCAGATTCACGAAGGTCCTGAAGCTGTGGAATTTGTGGAGTACGACTTTCCACGCTTCGACTTAACTGACTAAGAGCAATAAGCGGTACATTCAATTCTCTGGCGATTCCTTTAAGGCCGCGTGAGATCGCTGATATTTCTTGTACACGGTTGCCGTCTGATGCAAAGCGTGAACCACCGCTCATGAGCTGCAGGTAGTCAACGATAATAAGACCTAGTGGTCTAATATGAGATTCGCGTCGTGCTTTTGTACGAAGATCACTTACTGTAATACCGGGAGTATCATCAATAAAGATTTGCGCTTCAGATAATGAACCCATGGCATGGCCGATTTTCTCAAAGTCACTATCAGTAAGGTTTCCAGTTCTCAGCGCCCAAGCATCAACACCTGATTCAGTAGCGAGCATGCGGTCAACGAGCTGTTCTTTGCTCATTTCAAGACTAAATATAAGTACTGGTTCTTTAGCCTTTAGAGCAATACTATGAGCGAGTCCAAGAGACATTGCGGTCTTACCCATTGAGGGGCGAGCAGCAAGAATAAAGAGGTCAGAACGCTGTAGTCCAGCCAAAATGTTATCAAGATCCTTGAAGCCCGTGGGAATTCCCCGGAGTTTTCCCTTATCTTTATGGAGCTCATCGAGTCGATCGAAACTTTCACTTAAAACTGACTCAACACTCGAAATGTCTTGCTTGACATGTTTCTGGCTGACTTCAAAGAGCCGTGTTTCTGCCTCTTCAATAAGTTCCTGCAAATTGCGCTCTTCGTTGTAGCTAAGTGTTACCGTATCTTGTGCAACTTGAATGAGTCGCCGACGCATAGCTTTTTGAGAAACAATTTCAGCGTATTGTTCAACATGTGCTGCAGTTGGTACAAAGTTAGTAAGCTGCGTAAGATAGGCTGCGCCACCAACAAAATCTATAAAACCAGTACTTTTGAGTTGATCGGATAGGGTTAACACGTCAATAGGACTATGCTTTTCATACAGTTGGGTAATTGCTTCGTAAATGCGTCCATTTCGTTCATCGTAAAAATCAGCAGCTGTAATAATATCTGCAATCTTTACAATGGCATCTGAATCAATCAGTATAGCTCCCAGTAAGCTGGCTTCAGCATCGGTATTTTGTGGCGGTATGATTGGTTGCTTGTTGTCCATAACTATGAACCTGATTCTAGCACTTCACTACCTTCAAAAATATTGCTTATGGCATCAATATTTACAGCTTTTGGTTTTTCAGTGAGCCCGCAGACAATTGCGATAGTTTGGTCCGTATGTTTTTTGACGATTTCTTCAATGACCTTTTTATTCTTCGGCTCATTAATTTGCTTCTGATGAAACGGAAATTTAAAGAGCAACTCAATAGTATTATTAGAGTAATTCATTTGTGCCATACGTAAGATGCCGTAAATCGTGATATTAGTCTTTTTTATATCCGCAACAATAATTAGCCAAAGCTCATCACTAAATGAAAATTGTTCCGTTGACGCATCATTTTTTTTATTAGTCTCTTTTGGTTTTTCTGCTTTGGCTTCTTTTGGTATTGGCTGAAGAGCTTCTTTTTTAGGGGGTTTAGCAGCTGTGGATTGCTTGACGTGTACTGTCGCCGCTGCCTGCTGATGAGTTACCGGCTGCAGATTGCCTTGGAAGATATATTCAATAAGAACAACTTCAAGGTATTTGTCTGGATTGAAACTAACAGGCACATCAATGAGGGCTTTAAGTAATCCGGTTATTGCAAGACTCTGATAGGATTGGTCCGTGTAGATTCGATCGCGAATTGCACCAGCTAGTTGCTTTGCAATATCTGCTCCCGCAATTCCATGGGCGTGTAGCGCACCGAGAAGCTCTGAGACGTCGCTGAGACTTCCATTTTGTAGTGCTGTTAGTAATTGATCTAATATCTCGTCTGAAACGACACCTAAAAGTCGTTCGATTTGTATGCTATTTATATCACCTTGAATACTTTGCACCTGGTCAAGCAGACTAATACTGTCTCTAAAACTTCCACGGCCATGTTGAGCAATAAGTTGCAATGCTGGCGTATCAATTGAAATCTTTTCCTTCTTGGCAATAGTTTTCAGTTGCTTGACGAGCGTGTCGCTACTTATTGGTTTAAATGTATAATGCTGCGTGCGGCTCACGATAGTGTCTGGAAGTTTATGTGCTTCAGTGGTTGCCAGAATAAAAACAACATGTGCCGGTGGCTCTTCAAGCGTTTTTAAAAGCGCATTAAACGCTTCTTTAGTGAGCATATGGACTTCGTCGATAATATAGATTTTATACTTGAGTTGAGATGGTAGTACATGAACTTTGTCACGTAGGTCTCGAATCTCGTCTATACGACGGTTGCTCGCAGCGTCTATTTCAATAATGTCCATATATGAAGATGACTCATCATATGGCACGGCGTTAAGTTCGTAGGCAAGAATGCGAGCAATACTCGTCTTTCCAACGCCACGAGGACCCGTTAGCAGGTAAGCATGGCTAATAGTATTGTTTTTGATCGCATTACGAAGTGTGTCAGTAATATGTTCCTGACCAAAAATCTCGTCCAATGTCTGAGGACGGTATTTACGATATAATGCTCTCCCCATAGTCTATATAGTATAGCCCAACAGAGTATAAAATACCGTTGTATTTATGTGTCTAATTAGAGTGCAGCTTCGAGTGCGGCCCATTCTGCATTTGGGTCTTCTTCTGGAACGTTTACACTGACTTGGTCACCTGGTTTAGCTTTAAAGTATGTGACGCTTGCAAGCAGTACACGGTATGAGTGGTCGCCGACAACGACAAAGTAGTGTCCTTCACGAAGTTCAAGAGTACCAACCAGTTGACGTCTAGCTATTGGACCGATCTGCTTGTATAAGAAAGTACCGTCATCCGCAATAGTTAATTTCAGGATATCACCTTGAACGAGCTTAGATTTACTCGCATAGTTAGCGGGTACTGGATACATCTTGCCATCAGATCCTACCATGTTCTGGCCGTCAAAAACTCCTTCGATAATCTTACCGAGGCTTTCATCTTTAGTTGATGTAAGTACCATTGGATCATCGCCTACAAGACTAATTAATAGTTCCTTAGCTGCAGCAAGGCTAGTTTCAGCCTCCTGTATCAGACTACGCATTCTTTTTATTTGTTTCTCTGGAACCTCTGCCATTTTTGTCTCTCCGAAGTAGTATTTTTGACTACCTTTACGCCTAAAAATACCACGTGGGCCATATTAAGTCAAAACTAATATAATAAAACTGTGGATAAGTGTAAAAAAAGAGACCACATCTGTGGCCTCTTAGTTTTTTTGTAGAAACGTATTACGCGAGTTCTACAGTAGCGCCTGCTTCTTCGAGGGCTTTTTTAGCTGCTTCAGCGTCTTCTTTCTTTGCTTTTTCAAGCACAGTCTTTGGAGCGCCGTCTACGATAGCTTTAGCTTCACCTAGACCAAGTCCAGTGATGTCTTTTACAGCCTTAATAGCTGCAACTTTTTGTGCACCAGCGTCTTTAAGAATAACGTCATATTCGCTCTTCTCTTCTGCTGCTGGAGCTGCGTCTGCTGCAGGACCTGCAACTGCAACTGCTGCTGCAGCTGGTTCAATGCCGTACTCATCCTTTAGGATTGTACTAAGTTCGTTTACTTCAAGAACAGTAAGGTTAACAAGCTGTTCTGCAAATTTTTTGAGATCTGCCATTTAATATTCCTTTCGATTAATTAGCGGCTTTCGCTTCAATTGCTTGAAGGAGTCCGTGTAGGTTACCGGCAAGTCCACTCATTACACCATTCACTGGTCCGTTGAGTGTATTGATAATGCCAGCGATAAGTTGAGTCTTGCTTGGTAGTGTTGCGAGCGCAGTAACTTCTTCAGCACTCATGAATGTTCCATCGGCGCTAATTGCACCAACGAACTTAAGTGTTGGATTAGTTTTTGCGAAAGCAGCAATAGCTTTAGCAGGAGCAACTTCATCAGTCGTGTTAAAAGCGTACAGCAATTGACCCTTAAGTTCGCTGACATCAGCTCCCTTTAGTGTTTCGTTTGCTTCAACAGCTTTAATAACAAGTCTGTTTTTTACTACCTTGACGACTGTGCCATCATTCTTCGCTTCACTCCGAAGCTTCTGAAGTGCCTTTACAGTTGTGCCTTGGTAAGCTGCAACGACTGTCAATTTAGAATCATTCAATAGTGAAGATACTTCATCGACAACGTTTTGTTTCTTATCTTTTGTTAGTGCCATGTTGGCTCCTCTTAGATTTTTAGTCAAATCGACCTATTTGACACGTTACCGCTTAAAAACAAAATGTCTTTGGACGTAGTATCCAAAGACATCTGATCAAAGCATGAAACAAGTAGTTTCTACCTCGGTAGCATATTAAGCATTAACTGCTGCTACTGTCTTTGGTAACGATAGATTCATTGTACGTCATCTACCACTGTTTTGTCAACAGACTAGGCTGGTAAATTTGCTCTAAATTCGCTTACCTGATGCATGATTTGCGGCTCTTCATGTGCCGGTTCTGTGCCAGCGTACGGAATAACCACGCGGGCGATTTTCCGTATCGTTTCCTCTGAAATAGTAGTATCTTGCATTATTTCGCGTGTTGGTTCGTGTTCTTGCATTATCTTCTCCATATTATAAAAGCCTCAATTGCTGAGGCCATGATTGTCTGGGCTGTGCTATGACGATTAGTTCGTCTTGGCCCCAGCGAAACTGAAGCACAGCCCTTTAAGGCTGAGGAGGAGTCCAAGTGTCTGTAACTGTGCTTTTTGCATACTTAATATATAGCAAAGTCCGAATATGAGTGCAAGAATCGCTTTTTACGAATCCATTTGTTTAAGTTTAAACTGCGTATATTTTTCGGCAGCTAGGCGAGTGAGTTCTTCATCTTCATCATTATTGACGAATATCATAGCATCCGCGAGCATTGGGTGGATTTCAGCGAGCTTCTCATGCATTTGGAGAACAAGTTTACGATATCCAGGGTGCCCTTGTGGGCTCGTACGAAGCTCATTAAAATGGAACGCTTCTCGTGCGTTATACGTCATCTTCCAACGCATACGATGCCCGAGTAGCGTTGCATACTGTGCGTCGAGTTCATGGCCTGCAGCTTGTAAGACGCTATGGAGCCTGAGACTAATGTCGAAACAGTCTTCAAATAACTCTGTAAGTTCTGCTTCCTCAACAAGATCTGGTATTTCATACCCGTAGCGAGGTGTTAAATATTGCCATTCCATGTCGTCTACCATACGGTGACGCTGCAGATCTCTAAATATGCCGTAATCACACACTAAGTCCCAGCTATAGTGTGCGTTCTCAATTGCTCTGCCCGGCTTATGTCGGCGATTCAATCGTTCTCCCATGTATGCCTGGAATACAGATGACTTCTGTGCGTAATCCCATGAGTCAACTTCGTGTTTAATTTCTTTCAGTGAAAGATGACTGTGCTCATAGAGCATGTCAGGCACAAGATCGAGCTCATTACGTGGCCAGACGTTTGTGAGACGAACGGGGTCTTCATATTGACCATATTGCTGTGGCAATAATTCCTGTGCAATTGTTTCTACAGATTTTCGTGTATTAGCTCGATATGCAATCGTTGCTCCACCACGAGCTGGCTTATCTGCACGTTCTAAGAATGTCGGTATAACTTTACGCGCTTCGTCTAACAGCTGTTGCCCGACGTTTTGCGCTTCTTTTAGTTCATCACTCAGTAGATGCATGATAAGACTTTCCAATGCCTGACCGGATGCATAGATTCCGACAGTAGACTGAGTTGAGACAGGAAGGACAGGTCGAATTACATCGCAGGCTTGAGCTCGTACTGCGCCTTTCCATGCCATATCGCGTTCTGACGCGGGTGTCGTAGACTTGTCGGCAATATACTTCGTGAGGTGATGCACCATCAGTGAATATTTATCAAAGATGCTATCCATTGCCTTCATGTAAGTTAGTTTGAGATTTGCATCGAAATGCTCTGGGATATGGTATCGATAATTTCCATTTTCATCTTTTTGATCAAAGTATATATATCGGGTAGATTGTTCTAAATATGCTGCAAGCCTTCCCCATTCTAGTTTTTTAGTGAGTAAATTAGAGGCCTTTTCAACCACAAGGTGCAGCCCAACAAGTTGTTGCACCGAATCATCGCCGTACGCTGTAATAACGCGCTGAAGTAGCTTTTCATCTTTACCTGCAGCGCCTGCGAATTCATCAAGTATTGTTACACGCATATCGTCACTTCTACGACTCAGCCTCGCCATCGCCGCAGCGATCATAGTTGGGCTCAGCGTTTCTCTAAACACGTAGACGTTATCAGTACTACTCGTGACTGATGTATCAAGAAAATCTTTACCGAGTGGCGTAATTGCATAGTGACCATTTTCTGTTTTTTTAATATACGGATTAGCTTCAATAGCCTTAGTTTTTAGCTGTGGTTCACTATTGTATGGAATGAGTGGCAGAAGCGGTTGTACGGTATTCCACAAGATGTCACTAATTGAATCAATATCCATGAGCTGACCACTGCGTACGCAGTCAATCCTCTGGAAATCTCGTGGGAATAGTTGACACAGGTCATCATAGACCTGCACTGATTTTTGTAAATGACCAAGGTCAGCCTCATGGATATCGCGCTTTTTATCGGTATACGATCGTTCTTCCTTGTTATCTACAAGCTTTTGAGCAGTTTCTGCAGGAACACGAAGCACTATGTTCTTATGAGGTCGGGGAATTTTGAGCATCATGAACTCAAGATTATCGAGCCATATAAAATAACCACGACGTTCTTCGTCGTTTTGGAACTTTGTTCCCTGATGGGCCATGTTAGAACCAGTGAATCGATTCGCTAATACAATCTTACCTTCAGCGAGCGCTTTCCGTATGGCGTTAGATGCTTGAAATCGATCAAGTGCGTAGAATAGTGAGCCAGTATAAGGACCGACGTCTTCAGCGCTTCCGTAATTTCCGTTTAGGTATTGTTTTACAAAGTAGCTCGAGTCGTGTTCATACTGCGGAAAATCAAACGTAACAACGTCGTATCCTTCGCGGGTGAGTCGATCCGCAAGAATCTTGAACTGTGTTCCCTTGCCTGATCCATCTGTGCCTTCTATGACGAGAAAAAGTCCTGTAGTGTCCTGCATTGTTATCCTTCCCCCACCACAGTTACGTTATTGAACATGTATGACTACTTTAAAAGTCCTTTTATTGGTTTAGGTTTATGACGTACATCTTTATGAGCGCGTGGCAACATTTGGGATGGCTTCCAGTCTGCGATAATGTCTTCGAGCTTGTCACTGGCTTTTGTTTGGTATTTGCCACTCAACTTCTTGTACTCTTGGTCGACAGGTCCAGTTTCGTAAAAGACAAGTTGAGCTATGCGTTCACCAACAGGCAGAACAACGCTCTCGTGCTGATTCATATTATAGATTTCCATTGTCCAGCGGTTAATGTAGCCTGGATCACCCCAGCCTGCGTCAAGGCATACTGCTACACCATTACGGCCCCACGTGCTACGTGCTTGCATAGTGCTCGTTCCCGGGGCTTTGATACCAATAAACTCATGTGTGTGAGCCAGAATTCGTTCGTGCGGACGTAAAACAATGATTGGATGGTCTGCGGGAATGTTCTCAAATAGTCGACGTCCATGCTTCTTGGCCCACTTCTCGTGAATTTCTGCCTGTTGTGGTTCGCCAAAATACGCATGTACCGCTTTTTCATCAAAAGGGTTATAGAATGCACCTTGGCTAGGTCGTTCTGTTCGATAGAACCAATCACCAAGCGTCACATCGATACTACTTCCAGCTATATGTTCTGCAACATATGGATGAAAGACAATGTGGCCCTCTTTTATCGCTTCTTTAATCTGAATATTGCTATATACTCCCAAAAAGTTTCCCTCATCAATTAGAAGGTATTGTACAGAAAAAATTGCACTATCTACAAGAGTATAGTGCAATATTACAACTAAAAATTATTTAGTTTATAGAATTTATTGTGCAGCAACTTTAATGCTTGGGCCCATTGTTGTTGCTATATACATAGAACGAACATAGTTACCCTTTACACTTGCAGGTTTTGCAGCTTTTACACTAGCAATAACTGCATCTGCGTTTTGTTGTAGTTTCTTTTCGCCGAAACTTACTTTACCGATACCGAGATGTACGATACCAGTGCTATCTACACGGTACTCAACGCGTCCGCCCTTAGATTCTTTGACAGCCTTAGCAACGTTAGTTGTGACTGTACCGCTCTTAGGGTTAGGCATGAGACCACGTGGACCAAGCAAACGAGCGAACTTACCAAGCTTTGCCATGAGTGTTGGCATTGCAACAAGAACGTCAAATTCAATCACGCCCTTATTAAGTGCGTTTGTAATTGTTTCTGTTCCAACAATGTCAGCACCTGCTGCTTTCGCTTTTTCTGCATCATCACCATCTGCAAATACTGCCACACGAACGGTACGGCCTGTTCCTGCAGGAAGTGTAAGGTTACCACGAATGTTTTGATCAGCGTGTCGAGGATCTACGCCAAGACGAATGTGCATTTCAACAGTAGCGTCAAATTTTACGGGGCTGCTTTTCGTAGCAAGTACGAGAGCTTCGTTAAGACTGTATTCTTTGTCTACTTCAACAAGCTTGTGA
>Ga0172367_10003532_pt1 | contig 20165 bp, 19 predicted proteins | sample Lak10m_FD_114542 | JGI IMG/M metagenome (GOLD analysis project Ga0172367, IMG submission 114542) | Freshwater microbial communities from Kabuno Bay, South-Kivu, Congo - kab_022012_10m | ecosystem: Environmental > Aquatic > Freshwater > Lake | place: Democratic Republic of the Congo: South-Kivu...
CTACGTGATACGCAGTATAATGCGTCTTCTCACGTAGACTCATACCACCTTGTAAACATGCTGAAGGATGCAGAGCCTATGGATTTAGGTCCTGTAGACATTTGGGCCATGACTCAAAAAGTTGAAATGCCCCTTTATCAAATGTCATCCTTTGGTGGTAAGAATGTTATCAACGTTGATAATGTAAGAGGAGAGTACAAGTGGCAAACACCTGTAGCTCAAGATCTTCCTTATATCATCGAAGATATCGAACCTGCAAATCTTGCTAAAGGTCTTGATGGCACTACATTCAAAATCAAACTTAATAAGCGTGAATTTGGACATGGTGATATCATTACTTATGACAAGTACAATGGTGTCGAACTTTACATTGTACCTGATGAAGATATCCTTCCTATTGGAGATGGATTCATCTATACAGTACAACTTGTAAACAATGACAACTATCGTTTCCTAGACAATGCTTATTTGTCTAATGGTACTAAATTCTTCCGTAAGTCATCTGCAAGAGGAGAATATGGTGAGCGTTTCTCTGATATTCAAACTAAATCAGGGTTCCGTGAATTCTATAACTTCGTAGGAGGTGCAGAAGCTCACGTTCACTATTCAGTATCTTCTCGTGCTGACATGATGATGAAGGGTGGAATGAATGCAGATGGTACAGTTCCTGTAACTGAGATTTGGCGTAACTTTGATAAAACTATGGATCCAGCTATCTCTAACATTGAGGATATGGTGGCTAAAATGGGTAAAGATTACGTTAAGCGTGCAGTAGCTAATGGAGATTTATCTCGTACATTCCTTACTTCTCTGGAAGCAGCACACTTGACTAAGATTGCTACTGACATTGAGACTTACTTAATGTGGGGTCATGGAGGTAGAGTACGTCAAGATGGTCCAGATGATATTAGATTATCTGTAGGTCTTTGGAAGCAGCTTGATAGTTCATTTAAGCGTGTATATAACAAATCTAGTTTCTCTCTTGAGTTGTTCCGTTCTGAGCTTTATAACTTCTATGCAGGTCGTGTAGAATTTCAAGGTCCAGATCCTAAACGTCAACTTGTAGTACAAACAGGTATTGGTGGTATGCGTATGGTAAATGAGGCTATTAAACGTGAAGCTGCATCTTCTAACCTTTCTATCCTTGCTGCTGACATTGGTGCTATCACTAACAAAGGTATGGATCTAGGATTTGGATTTGCTTACACTAGCTATGTGATTCCTTTCCTTGCTAACGTTAAGTTTGTACTTAACCCTGCATTTGATAACATCCATACTAATGATATTGAAAACCCTATCATTGATGGTAATCCATTGTCTTCTTACTCATTCATTATCTTTGATATCACTGATAATACTAATGACAACATCTACTTGTTGAAATTGCAGTGGGATAATCAATTGAAATGGTGGTATCAAAATGGTACTATGGATTATATGGGTAAAACTCAAGGGTTTAACTCATCTGGGCAATTCAATGGGTATCGTGTATACATGACTCAAACAATGCCTGCAATCTGGGTTAAGGACCCTACTAAAGTCCTTAAGATTGTTATGAGAAACCCAATTACAGGTGGATCATTCTAATATGTCAATCTAAGATGGGGAGGGGATTTTCCTCTCCCCTATTTTTAAACAATAAAACCAACAAATCATGAATTTTACATCAGTTACAACAGGACCTAGTTTTTCAGGCCCTATTTCAATTAAGCCTATTATAAACCCTGAAGGAGATAACATGGGTCTACAAAATTATAATATGGCAGTATTTCCTGGCACATTTCAAGAAGAGCAGATTGCATGTCTTGAAAAGAATGGTGTTAAGAGATATATTACAGGTCTTAATGAATTTGCTCCAGAAGTAAAGAACATTAAAGACATAGAACAAAGAGAAGCTGTTATTAAAGAAATTAGAGAAACAGTAGCTCAGCTAGAGAAAGAACTAGCTTCTAACTTTATTGATCCAACAAGTGAGAACTTTTGGAATGAAGTAAAATTGCTTAAACCTGATAATGATGAATTCTGGTCTAAGATTACTGTAAGATGTGGTAATGAGCCACTTTTCCTTAATCCTAAGAATGATCCATTTGATCTGATTAAATTAAAGGCAATAGAAGCAGGAGGATTTTCCATTGTTGCTAAGAGTTGGGAAGATGCACAAAATGCAGCTAGACCACCTAAATTTTATTTAGATAAAACAATTGATAGCGTTGCTTCAAGAACTCAAACTAAGAAACTTCGTAACAAAGCTCTTAGTGAACTTGATAAACTGTATAATAAAAACATTAACAAGCTTATGTATGTATGTAAGATTGTTGATGCTCACAGTGCACAGTATCGTAAGTCAACTCCTATTGATATCATGTATGAAAACATGGATGCTTATATTAATGGAGAAGGTATTGAGCGTAATGAGCTTAGAGCTGCAGAAACATTCTTGAAAACAGTAGATCTAGATATGGAAACATTGAAATTGAAAGCTGTAGTAAAAGATGCTAGTTTCTATAAGGTTCTAGCGCCACGCGCAGATGGTATGATATACCACATTCCTACAGGAACCATGATGGGTAGAAACTCATCAGAGGTAGTAGAGTATTTAAAAAATCCGCTAAATGAAAATATTTTAGTAGAAATTTTACGTACAGTAGAGGAAATGTGGAAAGAATAATGTATATTATTATATAAACATTTAATTGATTAGAGTCATGGCAAAAATGGAAATGGTGAAAAAAGATGGTAAAATGGTACCTTCTTTTGCAGCTGATGGAAAAGGTAAAATGAAAAAAGGTGGCAAAGCTCCTAAGAAGAACTATGGTGGTAAAACTATGTCTAAAGGAGGTAAAGTCATGAAATCAGGAGGATCTAAAAAAAGCTGTTAATTATGAAATGCGCAAATGAAAAAGTAGTTGCATGTAAAAAACCTACAGGACGTGTAGGAGGTACAAATGCACCAGTATATGCAGAAAAAAATCCTACTCGTTATACAGGAGGAAAAAATGCAGGAGCTATTCCTAAAAAAGGCCAAGGAAGATAATGCCAAAAGATGCATGCTATAATAAAGTAAAAGCACAGTACGCTGTGTTTCCTTCTGCAAGGGCTTCTCAAGCTATTGCTAAATGTCGTAAAGGCTCAGGTAAAGTAAGAAAAACTAAAGAAGGTTCAGAACTTAAAAGATGGCAAGCAGAGAAATGGCAAGATACTAAATCAGGTAAACCTTGTGGGGCAGGTGGTAAGAATGAATACTGCCGCCCTACTAAAAGGGTTTCATCTAAGACACCAAAAACTAAAAGTGAAATTTCTCCTTCTAAACTAGCTGCTAAGAAAGCAGAGAAATCTAGAGTAGGTATGGGAAGAAGAGTAAGTAAAGTATGAGATTATGGCAACAAAAAAAGTTACAACAAAAAAATCTTTAAAAAAGGCGCAATCAGGATTAAGTATTGAACAAGCTAAAAAAGAAAGAGATGTTATCATCAAACGTCAAGATGCTATAACAAGAGAACAAGATTTGAAAGCTGCAATGGATGATGTAGACTATTATAAATCAAGAGTAGATGATTTAAGAAAAGTTCAAAAAGCTTATCCTCGTGTAAACAGGTTTAATGAACTTAAAAATGAGTATAATAAAAAAGCAGTAGAAGCTAATAAAGAAAAGGTAAATCTTAATGCTGCTAAATATCAAAAAACTGGAGGGTCTACAAAAATGAAAAAAGGTGGATCTACAGGAGATAAGAAGTGGATACAGAAAGCTACAGCTTCAATTAAACGTAGAGGTACTGAAGGCAAATGCACTCCTATTACTAAACCAGGTTGTACAGGTAGAGCAAAGGCATTAGCTAAGACTTTTAAGAAAATGGCAAAGAATAGATAATTATGGCAAAGAGTAGCGCACAACAAGCAGCAATAGCTATCTCAATGAAGAAAGCTGGTAAGAAACCTAAGTCTTTAACAAAGGCTCAAAAAGGTATATCTGTAAAACCTACAGCAGATAGCACTTTAATCTTTCACAATAAAGTAAAAGATGAATTTAAAAAACAAGCCGATTTAGTAAGAAAAACTAGAAATACAGGTATTTCTTTAGATGATGTTTATAAAAGTAAAGAATTTACAGAATCTAGAAAAAGACAAGTTGAAGCGCAAAATAATCAAAAAAGACAAATAAATAAAGGTAAACCAGGATATGATAAAAATGGTTTTCCAATTAAAAAGTCAACAACTAAAAAGAAAGGATAATGGCAAAGACAGCTAATGATCCTAACTCAAGGATTAACAAGTCTTTGAGAAAGTGGAATTGTTAATTTATATATAAGATGAAAAAAACTGTAAAAAAAGTTGTAGCTAAAAAAACAATGGTAAAATCTAAAAAGAAATAAGTCATGAAAAAAGCAGGTTGTATGTCATGTGGAGGAAGCATGAGTAAAGGAGGAACTAAAAAGCCTGTTATGCGTGGTGGTGGTAAAATTGCTACCAAATCTACTGCTAGCTTTCCTTCTGTATCTACTAAATCAGGTGTAGGTGCTAAGAAAAAATATCAAGTTGGTGGTTCAACTTCTAAATGTGGACCTGGAGGTAAATGTAAAGAAGGTAACTACAATAAAGGTAGAGGTACTGGAGGTGCAAAAACTGGTATATTTCAAAAAATAAGAAATGTTGTTAACCCTGGTCGATTAAAATTAAAATAACCATGGCAAAGGAAAAGAAAGCTAAAATGCCTAAGCTTGGATCAGGAGAAAGATTTAAAGCTCTTTCCTCTAAGATTCAAAAGTCAGGTAAATCAAAAGAGGCTGCTGATGCTATTGCTGCAGCTATTGGTAGAAAGAAATATGGTAAGAGTAAGTTTCAAAAGCTTGCTGCAAAAGGTAAATAATAATGAATAATATTACTATACAGTTAAAGGTTAAGGAACGTCTTAATAAGCTTGACAGTCAGGATTATGATAATCTTGAAGACTGGCAAATTATAGAAGCCTTTAATAAAGGTATGGTAGATTGGTGTCGTAGAAACTTACATGGTAATAACTTATATAAAACAGGTGACGAAGCTTCTAAGAGAAGAATAGATGACCTACAAGTATTACTTACTGAGATTCCTATTCCAATGGTAAAACAAGATTTATATTATGAATCTCAAGGTTTACCACAAAATTATTTTGAATGGAAACGCGTTAGTGCTAAATCTAAAACTAAATGCTGTGCAGATCGCAGAATGGTTATTTATTTAGCTGAAGAAGGTAACGTAGATACATTACTAAGAGATGAATATAAGAAACCTAGTTTTGAGTGGGGAGAAACATTCTGTACACTTAAAGATGGTAATCTTAGAATTTATACCAATAATGATTTTGATGTTCAGGATGCTAGATTAAGTTATTATAGACAACCTAGAAGAATTCAAATTATTGGTGTAGTAGATCCATATACTAACCAGGTATCTACTGTAGAAGTAGAATCTGAATTTAAAGATGATATAAATGAGCTCTTCGTAGATGAAGCAGCTAAGATTATAGCAGGAGATATAGAATCAATCAATCAAATATCAATACAGGATAATTCCGTAGAAAATAACAACTAATGCAAGCACCTAGAATTTTAAAGAGAGATGTTCCATCTACAAAGGTAATAAGTAGACCTGAACCTATTGTTGAAGCACCTCAACCACAACCTACTCAAGATAGAGGAGTTGGAGGAAGTTCATTGGATACTATGGTTGCTGCTTGTGCTGTGGAACTTATGAATGCTAGAAATAGTTTTCATAAGTTACATCTTAAAGTAACTGGAGAAGGTTCATATGCAGCTCATATTGCTATTCAAGATTTTTATGATGGTCTTCCAGGACATGCAGATACTTTAGTAGAAGGATATCAAGGTGCTGCAGAAAAAATCTTAGACTGTAAATATGTTACTCCTAGAACACTTGAAACAGTTGCAGATGGTGTAGCTTACTTGAGAGATATTTATGCTATGATAAATAAACTTCAAGGTCAGCTGCCTTATTCAGAAATAGTAAATAACTTAGATTTAGTAAAAGATTCAATTAATTCTACTAAATATAAATTACTTTTCTTAAAATAAATTTGGATATTAGAGATTTATTCTCTATATTATATATGTATATTTTTATTTATTAACCAAAACAAAACACAATGGCTTATTTTAATCACGCATTCAGAAAGGCTTTCCTTGCAACAGGAGACTCTTATAGTGCACAAAGTTTTACAGACCCTGTACTAGCAAATACTACGTACACCATTTCTTCTAATGAGGGGTACCTAACAACTACAGGTGTACCTACTTACATGTTGAATGAGATGTCTAAGTTTAGAGAGCAGTTTCCATATTCTGGTCCAACAGATCTTTCTACATGGACAAGTGGGTATGTAGGAATCTTTGATCCTAAAACTAATCAATCTATTCTTCCAGACAACTGTTGTAATATTTACCTTGCAGGATCTGCGATCTATACTAACGATAAGATTGGTCCTTTCCACGGAGGTTATACTGAGACTAACAAGTCTAAGATGATTAACCCACGTTATGTACAACAATTGTATACTGTTGATCCATGTCTTCCAATTAATGAGGTACTTCACGTAGGTTCTACATTCTGGACTGCAGGTGGTGGTATTACAAATTTTTCTACTTCAGGTGTTCTTGGACCTTTTGCCCCTAACTTAGTTAATGAACTTATTGACTTTACAGGTTCTGCAACAGGAATAGGTGCACAAATAATTATTTCTACAGATGGTGCTGGTGTCGTAACTAGCTCTAACATTGTAGAAAATAGTGGAATTATTGGAAAAGACTATCAAGTAGGAGATGTACTTACAGTTGTTGGAGATGGTGGTAGCTTCGAACTTACAGTAATTGCTGTAACATCTCCAGGTGTGGATCCACTTACAGGTTCTGGTGGTGCATCTTGTTGCAAAGAGTTCTTGTGTGGTGAAACTTACTACCTACGTGTAGATATCAAAGGTTCTCCTGCACTTCGTTTCTTGAATCACAATGCATACTATAATGCTGAAGCATATACAGGATGCTGCCCTGCAGGATCTATAGCTCCAACGCCTGTAGATTCTACTGAAGTAATGATCCTTTGGGCTAATGCTCTTCTTGGTTATGAGCTTGTATCTCCTTTCATTAGAATTGTTATTCAAGATGAGGCGGGTGTATTCTGGTATGCTCCAGGTACTCCTGCTGCTGATCTTGTAGCATTAGGTGGTAATACATGGGATAACTATGTATCTGCAGGACACACTCCAGGTGCATGTGCAGGACTTATTATCCAAGGTGCTTATGTAGATACTAAATTTGGAGATTGTACTTTCCAAGTAACTGACTTCTATGAAAGAGAGCCAGTTAAGGTTTATGCTTCTGAAGTAGATCTTAACGGTGATCCATGTACATTTGAAGGAATTTGTTCAGTACATGAGTGTCTTGCTACACAAGGACAAGGATTTGGTGAAACAGTTCTACGTGAATTGATTCTTTCTGAGTCTTATCGTCAGAACTTCCTTGCTAGCAATGATCTTCGTATTCGTGAGATTACTCAAGGAAATCAATTGGTTTCTGCAATTAATCGTAATGCACTTTACCACAAAACATATTTGTTGCATAGTGTACCTCGTTTCAATAACCCTACAGGTGTATTTGATAATGATCGTTACTTGCTTGAAGTTATCTCATTATCTCCACTTACTACATTTGTAAATACATTAAATCAGTGGTTATCTAATTGTGGAACTGAATGTGCATTTGAGGCATTCCAATGTGAAACTAGTTGTTCCTCAATTATTTTCCCTCCGATTCCATCTAAGGGCAAGAAATAATTAATTCTTTAAACTAGAAAAGGGGAGAGAGAGTGATGTGCTCCTCTCCCCTTTCTTATTAAATTAGCATATGGCAAATCATGTTTTAAGCTTAGAGGTTCCTGATGTAATGAATCCTTGTATCATTAAAATTTTTGATACAAGTGTTTATACACCATCAATACCTGTAGTATGTCCTATATTAACTATTACAGTACCTGGTTTTGTATATTCATCAGAAATCACTGTATTACCTAATTTTAATGCTACAATTACAGCATGTGATTTAGGTCTTCAGACTACAGGATGTAATTTATCTGAGTATGCTAATTTGCCTGATGGAGTATATGTTATTAAGTATAGTGTATCTCCTAATGAATTCGTATTTGTAGAATATAATCATCTACGTATTACACAAGCACTTAATAAGTACTATAAAATATTATGTCAATTAGATGTATCAGATTGCGAACCTAGAAAGGAAGTTGAATCTAAACTTAATCATCTACATAAAATTAAAATGTATTTAGAAGCAGCAAAAGCTAAAGTAGAAGTATGTCATGAGCCTGATAAAGGAATGCGTATATATAAGTATGCTGTAAAGCTTCTAAATAAGATGGATTGTATTAACTGTTAATAATAAAGCCAATGTTAATTTGCCCAAACTGCAAAACCAAGCTTACATGTGGTTGTCAAAAAAGAAAAGCATCAGATGGTACAACTATCTGTAGTAATTGTGTAAGAGCTTATGAAAGTAAGTTATCTAGAAAAGGAGTTAAGGCTATTATACCAGATCCTGTAGAGGCACCGAAAAAGTTTTCACCTGAGCAGTTTGAAGAAGCAAAAACTAAATGGTCTTCTCTGTTTAAAATAAATAAAGATTAAGATGTCAACATGTACGTATTATAGTTTTACTCCTTGCTGTGGCGGAGAACCTATTGTTTTTAAAACTAAAGATGCGTCAGATGTTGTTGTAGTATTTCCAACAGTACCTGGTGTTTATGTTTATGAAGGACTAACGTACTGTGATCATTTAGGTAATTGTTTAAATAATGATACTGCATATACCTTACAACAAATACCTTATGTAGGAAGTTGTGAAGAATTAGAATCTACATATGTGCCTTGCCCATATATAACAGATTTTAGAGATTTTGCAGGAGAACCTAAAGTATACGCAGATTGTGAGTCTGCTATAAGAGAAGTAAAAGTAAAATGTGCACAAGCATATCAATTTGTTTCTTGTTGTACTGGTGAAACTTCAGTGTATACATTTAGTGATGATGATGGAACACTAATAGATTCTGGATCAACCTATACTATTATATTTGATCCTAATGATTTTACAACAACTGGTTGTTATACAATAACTAAAATAGAAGTAGAAAATCCCAACATACTTCCTGTTTTAGATCCTGGTGTTATTTTAGGCAAAGTTGATGACTGTAATGATGCAACATGTCAATTATTATGTGATCCATGTTTATGCTATAAATTTGAATTTCCAGGCGGATCTAATTTCCCAAGTGTAACTGCTATCACATGTGATTTTCAACTTGTCACTATTACAATTAATGAATCAGGAGAGGTTATTATATTTCTTAATCCTGAAGTTTCTCAGTTACTTGTTGGAGGAATATGTCTTAGATACTACCAAGAAAATACTATAGGTTTTGATATTACAGAAACAGGAGAATGTGATATAGTATATTGGAACGCTTCAGGGTCAGAAATTAACTGCCCTATCTACTATAAAATTATAAATTGTAAAGATCCTCTAGAAGAGTACTGTGTTACTAACGATTTATCTGTTGAATTTGCTAATAATGAAATTATAACTATAGTAGGTCAACCTGGTAAATGCTGGAGAATAGAACAAATAGATCAATGTGTAAGTCCAATTACAATTATTTATACAATTACTAATGGGTCTTGTGAAGAGTGTACTCTTAAAGTAGATGGTAATTTTGAATTAATTAACTGTAACGACTTATCTCAAATCATATATACTAGTACAGATCTAACTGTATTTGTTGGGTATTATATATCTCTAGTAGAATATCCTGATGATTGTTGGTATGTAAAAGCAATTGTAGGTACAATTCCTAGTGATGTACCTGTTACTATAAAGGATTCATTTATTACATGTAATGATTGCTCTAAGCAATACTATATACTTGAAGATTGTAATATTGATGATCCTGAGTTACCAATTATAACAGGAACTGATTTATCAGCATATGTTGGACAAATAGTTACTCTTAACTCATGTCCTGAAATATGTTGGATTGTTAATGAAACTGATATTACTGCAGATAATCAGATTGTGCATGTAGAGAATAACTACGCTACATGTGAGTTGTGTGCACCTGTACCACCACAACCTGAGCCTCCAGTATATAAATATAAATCAGTAAAACCTGGATATAATACCCCTGGATGTTCTCCTGAAAAGTATGAAGAATACATGTGTAATTTTTCAGAAGCAATGTACAGACATGTTATGAGAGATGCATATGGTATTGAACCATGTTGTGGAGATGATGATATAAAGTGGCAAATTAAGAAGGAGCTAATTCAGCTAAAAGCAATTACAGATCCTGATTATAATTGTACTATTTCTACAGGCTGTGAATGCACAACTTCTTCACCTGGATTAAGTCAATCAAATTGTGAATCCTAATATCTTGTAAATGTTAAATATTTTAAGTATATTATAAGTATGAAGCCCATTAATTTAAATAAAGAAACATGTAATCCAATATCAAGTAATTGTGTGATATGGCAAGGACCTGATATTCCATGTATCAAACTTTGTAAAGGAGACACAGTTTCTGATGTTGTATTTAAACTTGCAACAGAGCTATGCGAAATATTAGATGTACTTGATGTTCAGAATTATGATATATCTTGTTTTAATATTAATGCATGTGCTCCACAAAACTTTCAACAGCTAATTCAACTTATTATTGATAAGATATGTGAATTACAAGATGTTGCACCTTCACCTGTACCTGGAGATTCAGGATGTCCTGATTGTCTAGTTACTGTAGCTTCATGTTTTGAGGATGAGTTTCCTAGTGGTAATGCTCAGCTATTAGATTATGTACGTGAAATCGCTTCTCGTATATGTACCATAGTATTACAGATAGGAGGGCTTCAATCATCAGTAGCAATTCTAAATACTAAAGTTGCAATACTAGAAAGTTATTTCCCATTACCTGCTCCAACAGAAGTAAATATTACACCTGACTGTGTACTACCTTCAGTACCTACACCAGTAAGTGTAGTAGTAACTGCTTTAGAAGCTGCGTTTTGTTCTTTGATACAGGTTACAGGAGATGACATAGCATTATACAATACTATTATTTCTCAATGTGTAGCTGATGCAGATCCACGTAAAGATGGTGGAGGACCTATGTCATCTATTCCAGGTTGGACTTCATCACCTGTAGCAACCATAGCTCAGTCTATTACTAACCTATGGTTAACAGCATGTGATTTAAGATCTATGATTTTACCTACTCTAGCTGTAACTGATACGCAAACAGTTGATCTTACATTATCTGCGGGGCCTGCTTATTCCCTAAGTGCTAAAGTAGTAGATACAGGATGGGTTGATCTTAATGGGTTTGATTACTATACAGCAGGTATGGCATCATCAAAACCACAATGTAGAAGAATTGGTAATACTATTCACTTTAGAGGAACTGTTATTACACCTATGAGTTCTACTGCTGATAACTTAACATTAATACCACTTACAGCTAGTACTCTATATAATAGTCAAGCTGTACCTTACGTATTTGGAGGAATAGATGGTACATACGGTAATGGTGTACAAATTAATAGTAATGGTGCTATTTTATTTAATCAGAACAATAACTGTATACCTACATCTGTATGGAATGCATCTATAGATAGTTCTTACACATTAGGTTGGATTATTGGTACTAGACAAATAGATGTGAATATTTCTAATGGTACAGCATTAACTGCAGCTTTAAAAGTAAGTGTAACATCAGGAGGTGTTATATCTGTAGCTGTTGTTAAAGATATTGAACTATCTACTACAAAACCTGCAGGTGTATTAGGAGCAGCTCCGCTTAGATTTATTACAAGTAATGTAGAAGCTGGTGAACCAATTCCTAGTTACATATCATTGGATAGTAATGTACATAATGCATCTAGTCAAACTGTAGTAGGAACAGGATATATCTCAGGTACTACATTTACTCAAGTAACAGGCATTTTCTATGCTGGTCAAAAATTAGAAGGTTCAGGTATCCTAGAAGATACTTTTATACTAATTGAAACAGCACCTGGAGTATTTACTGTAAATAAATCTCAAGTAGTAGGTTCTGCACCAAGTCCAGTTCCTATAAAAGGAATATTCCCTGTTACATATTCTACTCAGTTAGAGACTTCTGGAGGTGGTATTGTAAATAACTTAACATGGCCTTTCTCTTGTGATGCTTCTGATGAAAGAGAAATTGGTGGATTTGCATTTAACATAGATGGTTTAACAGCTTTTATAGCTCCTTAATATTTAAAAAATGGCAACAAACGATTGTAATAAAGCAAAACCTTGTGGGTGTGAAGATGAACCATTAATGTCTCTTCCTCCATGTAATCCTATAGATTGTCCAGATCCTATACCATGTTCTGAAGTTATTAATTCAGACTGTGTAATATATACAGGACCTAATATTACTTGTGATCAAGATACTGTTGTAGCAACGGGAGATACTGTAGCAGAAGCTTTAAATGATATTGTAGATTATTTCTGTGATAATTCAGGAGGACAATTAACAGTAGTAGCGGCAGGTGATAATATTCAAGTTACTTCAAATACAGTAGGTAATGTAACCACCTATACTGTAAACGGTAAAGAAGCGATTGTAGCAGCTGGTGATAATATAATTGTAACATCAAACACGGTAGGCAATGATACTACCTACACTGTGAATGGTAAAGAAGCAATTGTAACGGCAGGAACTAATGTTACTGTAACATCAAATACAGTGGGTAATGATACTACATATACTGTAAACGCAGCGTGCCCTATAGATGTAGAAATAGTAAGAGCTGGACAAGATCCTGCATACTTTGAAGCAGTAGTAACGGGAGGTACAGCACCGTATACATATACATGGTCATTCCCAAGTACACATAATAATGACAGTGCATCTCCTAATAACTCAATGTATGAATTATCTCCTATAATGGGTTTTCCTGAAAGAATGTGGGCAACAATAAATGCAGGAGTAGCTAATGTATTTGATGCTTGTACATCATCTGATGCAGGTAGAGCAGCATTATTAAAAGTAGTAGTAACAGATGCTAATGGATGTAAAGCAAAAGACTTCCATTTAATAACACGAGTATTGTGTGCTTAAGATATATCGCAGTTTGTTGGTTTAATCTGTGATTGACAAGGAACCCTGAGTATAACCGCTCAGGGTTTTTCTTATTTTAGTATATTTGTTTATCTAGAGTATTTTTCGTATATTATAAATAATAGGTAATGGCAAAACAATTTAAGAAACCAGACTTAAATGCACCAAGATTCAGAGAAAAGTGTATTTATGTTTTAAATGTGCATTTGTATAAAAGGTTTAAACAAAAGTTTCCTGAATACGATGTATCATATCAAGACTTTAGAAATATTGTCAGAACTTATAACGAGCAGTTAGCTGAAGGCATAATTGAACATAGAGATGGTGTAGAGTTACCAGAGGGTCTAGGATACATCTTTATAGGCAGTTGTCCACAGTTAAATAAACGTGTTAACATAGATTATAAAAAATCATCTCAGTATGGTATTATCACTACCCATAGAAATTGGGAATCTGATAATAAAGTAATGAAGATATTTTTTACTAATAATCATGTTAAGTACAAACTTAAAAATAAACAGATCTGGACCTTTGCTGCTAACAGAGATTTTAAAAGAAAAGCATCAAAGAACTATGTAGAAGATTGGAATAAGTACATCTACATAAATAATAATAAAAAGATCTCGATGTTATTTAAGGAAGCAATGAATAAGAGAACTTTAAAGTTTCAGAAAAATCTTAAAGTATCTTCAGAATATAACGAATTCGATATATAAAATGACTACAATTAACGAAGCAGTATCTAGAGTACGTAACAGTGTAAAAGCTGTTAAGGAGGATGTATTCATGACAGATAGATATATCTATAGTGTTATTTTAAAATATGCCAAACTCTTAATACGTAGACAAGATAATGAGAATAAGATATTTAAAGTACAATCACTATTTAAAACATTACCTTGTGTAGAGCTAGTAGAAGTAGATAGAGTTGAAGCTTGTTGTGAGGGAATTAAATCAGGTTGTACTATTATGCGTACTAAGTACAAAATACCTGGAGTTATGGAAGGAGCCTTTGGGCCTATTATTAGAACTGTTTCTTCTATAGATGGATCTCAACTTGTTTATAGAACATACCCTACTATATATACTCGTCTTACTAAGACATCTGGATTTAAATACAACAAAAGTAAATACTACTGGTATCTTAATGGATACTTATATATTCCTAATGCAATGTGGGAAGGTGTAAGTATTACAGCATTATTTGAAGAAAACATTTCTGTTTATTCTTGTGATGAAGAAGATGATTGTACAATAGCACAAGAAAGACAAATGCCAGTACCTGATTACTTATTTGCAGAGATAGAGCAATATGCTTTAAAAGAACTATTAACTACTGGTTCAGTACCTGCAGATGGATCTGATGACTCACAAAATGCACTTAGATAATGAGCTACAATTATACTTTAAAATATAGAACCTTTGATGATCTCCTTGCAGATGTAGCAGTAGATTTTGAAAAGTATGATCTAGAAAGCATGTTGCTTCCACAGCAACTTATTAAAGTTGCTAAGAGAATCAACTATGATTTAGGTCTAAGAATATTTCAAACAAACGAGGCAGTACTAGAAATAGAAAAGGGTAGAGCTAAACTACCTGATAATTTCTATGTATTAAACTTTGCTCTACTATGTGGAGAGTATGAGGAGAAAGTATTACTTCCTCAAGGTACCCATGTAGAAGAGAGGCTTCTTACTCCTGAGTATAAATATCAACCTGCAACTATTGATACATGTACTGATCAAGTAGCTACCCCACATTGTCAAACATGTAATGCTACAACTGATCCCTGTAATTGTACAGTACCTACTCCATGTGTACAACTAGATTGTAAGGGTAATGAATATACGCTAGTGCAGATACTTAGCTATGCTACTAGGAAATATAAGTTTCTTAAACAAATTAAGATGCTTGCTAACCCTATGTCTGTAGATTGTGATTGCCCTAACTTGTATTGGGATAGCCCATATACAGGATGGATAAAGGATGGTTACATATATACTAATTTTCCTACAGGACATTTGTATATAAACTATCAGGGTATGCTAGAAGATGCTGATGGTAATCTATTGATTCCTGATCATGATCTTCTTAATGAATACTATGAGTATGCATTTAAGCAGCGTATCCTAGAAAATCTTATTATGAATGATGAACCTGTAGCTCAAGCTAAGATACAGATAGTAGAAGCAAGATATAGAGAGGCACGTAATAAGGCGCGTAGCTTTGTTAGTACACCTAACTATGCAGAGCTTAAGAAACTATTTGAATCAAATAGAAAAGCTATGTACTATAAGTACTACGATATGTTTAAGAGTTATCCTGGTCCTTATGGATCACATAGGGGAGTATAATATTGATTTAATATGGCAAAGAAAACAACTGGTAAGCGTGGAGCTAATCAGAATACTTCTGATACTAAAGCTGCGGGGTTTAGTAAAAATCTAGTAGAAGATGTATCTAACTACTTACTTGATGATAGCTCATGGACTCAAGCAAGAAATGCTATTAATAACTCTAAGAGTGGTGATCTAGGTTCACTAGGTAATGAGCCTGCTAATACTCTATGTATAGAGATAAAAGATCAACAAACAGGATCTCCTTTAACGATCATAGGTACAATACACACAAAAGCTGATGCATGGATTGTGTTTAGTACTGATGATAGTAACCATGAAATTGGAATCTTCAAGGAGGAAAGCTGTACGTATTATAAAGTTGCAGGAGGTACGTGTCTAAATTTCAGTAGAGCAAAACTAATTACAGGTGTATCTAAGCAGAACTTTGAGTGTAAGTATGATATCTATTGGTCTGATGCTAATAATCCTGACAGGTATATTTCTCTTGACGTAGATACTCCTTCTAATAATGATCCTTCTAGTGATACTACTGCGGTACCATGGGTACAGAACTGCGTAGATGAGAATGGTAATACTCCTTCTAGTCCATTCTATCCTATAGGATGTATTACTTGTACCAATACGAATCAACTAGATTGTGAGAGATTACGATTAGAACCCCTTATAGAACAACCCTGCCTTAGATTAGAACGTGGTGCATCAGGAGGTTTGATGCCTAATGGTTCTTACTTTGCAGTTATAGCATATACTGTACAAGAACAAAGAGTGACAGATTACTGCATTCCTTCCAACATACAACCACTCTTTATTCATCAAAATACAGCATCCTCGCTTGACATCTATATTGATAAGATAGATGAGAAAAAATTTGATGAATTTGAATTAGTTCTTGTACAGTTTTTTAATCAACAGACAGTAGCTACTAAAGTAGGTATTTACAGTACTCGACAGAAAAAGATTACTCTTGACTATGTAGATCCTACATGGGTACAGATATCTAAAAATCTTATATCTCTTAGAACATCTATTGTAGATAAATCAGATGCAATATTTGAAACAGGGCCTTATATGTTACGTGTAGGTCCTACAGATAAATTTGATTTTAACTACCAGCCATTAGCTAATCAGATTAGAACTAAATGGATTAATGTAGAGTATCCTGAAACTTATTACAAGGATGGAGGTAATAACACAGGATATCTACGTGATGAAGTATACTCTTTCTTTATTAGATGGATTTATAATACAGGAGATAAGTCTGCATCATATCATATACCAGGTAGACCTGCTAAGAGTACAGATTCAGCTATTATATCAGGAGTATCAAATATTATTAATGCAGAACCTGAACTTACTGCAGGTATACCATTAGTAGATATACAGAACTGGCAGGTAAACAACACTGCTGTATTAACTCCTGGATCACTAACAGGTACAACTACTGCTGATGGAGGTACTATTATTAGTGAAGGATACATGGGTTATTGGGAATCTACAGAGATATATCCTGATGACAAACCTGATGTATGGAATGCTTCTACACATCCATGGTCACAAGTAGTCGTTCCTCCATATACAGGAACCTCTAGTTTACAGTATGACCTATGTAATACTCCTATAAGACACCATAGGTTTCCTGATAACCTTACAGATATAAGCCCTACTAGAAGAACTAATCACTTCTATGTAGATGTAAATGGTAATAAGTTTATCAGAATTATGGGTGTAGCATTTGAGAATATCAAACCACCTGTAAGAAATGATGGTGTTCCTATTAATAATATTGTAGGTTATGAAATACTTCGTGGTTCACGAGTAGGTCAAGAAACAATCATTGCTAAGGGAATGATCAATAACATGTTTGAGTTTGAGATTGATGGAGACAATGATGCTAGTACTAACTTAATTACATCACGTAAAGGATTATATCCTAACTATCCATATAACTGTTTACAGCCTGATTACTTTATTTCTAAAGATAAAACAAGTTATGAACCTGCAACAGGTAATACAGGACCTAGCTATAATTCTAGTGCTTATGCTGGATTACATCCTAATGATCAATACTCTCAAAATGTATTCTCATTTCATTCTCCAGATACACAGTTTATAGATCCTTATTTATCTGCTACTGAGTTAAAGATATATGGTGAATTAAATGGTCAAGTAGAAGGCGCATTTGATTATCCTGATGGACACCCTGAGCATAAGTTTATTACAGATGCATCATTTGTAGTAGGTATAATTATTGGATATGGAATTGCAGCTCTTGCTATTAATGGTAATACACAAACTACTAAACATTCAGCAAGTACATTAAATATTGGTTTTGCAGGTCCTGCAGGATTAGCACCAGTAGATGGTGGAGCTGCAGCCAACCTTTATTTTACAGGACTTAATAACTTTGGAATAGCAGTTAATGCTGCTATAGCTGTATTAACACCATTAGCATTAGTAGGTATTCCAGGTGCACAATCTAGTATAGACGCGCTTGAAGCAGCACTAGCTGCTGCATCTAACATATATGTAATACCTGGAACACGTAGTCCTTATACATCTACAACATCAGAAGAAACTCCAGTTATTGCATCAGGAACATTAGGCCAATTAAATAGAGGAATTTTATTTTATAATTATCTAGTTGATGGAGCTAATGCAACAATTAGATTAATTAAAGCGGCATCTAAATATAATCAATATGCACTTCAGTATAATTCTCATTGCTTATATGATTCAATGAGAATATATCAACCTAGTAATAGAAGAAGGTTTATTGAAAACTCTAGATACTTAGAACCATATATACAAGATTTTACAGATCAGTATCGTATAAATAACTTGTATAGATCTAGATGTGTGACTCTTGAAACTAAAGGTTCTGTACAAGACCCAACAAGTACTGATACCTCAAGAGTTACTTTAGGGCAAGCTCCTATGTTTCTTTCTCCAGCAGATAAGTTTAAAGAACCTACAACACCTTTTAATACTGATTCATCTTGTCACTATGTTGCTTTAAAACAAAGAGCACGTAATCAATATGGTCAAATAGAATCTATTACTCAAATACCTGTATCTACATGTTGGACTCCAATTAACAGTAGTGTTACTGGACCATTATTTAATGGTGATACATATGTAGGTAGATATACTGAAAAGAACACAATGTTCTATTTCTACAATTGGTTATATAAACAACCTAATGGTGCTGAGTATAATTATAGATTAAATAAAATGCTTCCTCATTCTTCTTATTGGATGGATACTGAAGAATTTGATTGGTCTGACTTTATTAGTAGTATACTACCCGCAATTGCTTCAGGTAACTTTTTACAAAACATTGTAACACCATCTGATAAGCATTGCTTTGATAGAGATAGTTCAGTTACTGCACAAGGATTTTTTGTAGTTCGTAGAGCATTTATGTATTTGTTTAACTCAGGAGTTAGAGATTTCTATGTAGAATCAAATATAAATGTAGACTTTAGAGATTACGGAGAACAATTATTTGAGCGCTTCTATGATGCATTTAACTATACAGATTTGCAACAACTGTTTAGTATGGAGTATATCAAATCTGGTAACTTCTTTAAGTATGATTTCAGCTTAAGTATTAATAAACTATTTAATAACCTGATATCTTGGGGTACTACACATACAAGAAACTATGATCCAAAAATAGCTGAGGAGTGTTATATATACAGACCTAACAGAGTAATATACTCATTACCTCAATCTCTTGAAAGTAGAAAGGATTACTGGAGAGTATTCTTACCTCTTAACTATAAAGATTTTAGAAGTAAGGTAACATGTATTAAACCAATTAACTTAAATGGTGCTGCTATATTATTTGAGGATTCATCTCCTACCCAGTTTCTAGGAGTTGAGCAATTAAATCTTGAGTCAGGTACTAAAATAACTATTGGTGATGGTGCACTGTTTAGTCAACCATTGCAGTATTTAGATAACTCAGATAGACCTTATGAGTATGGATCTTGTCAGAACTTAAGATCTGTAGTATCTACACCTGTAGGTATTTTCTATATGTCACAGAATCAAGGTAAGATATTTGCAATAGGTGGTAAAGGTATTCAAGAGATATCGTTACCTGGTGGATTAAAATGGTGGTTTGCTAGTTATCTTCCTTATCAGCTTACTGAACAATTCCCTGATTTTGAACTTATAGATAATCCTGTAATAGGTATAGGCTGTCAGGCTATTTATGATAATGAAAACATGCTTATGTATTTCTGTAAGAAAGATTATATTCTTAGAGAAGATAGTCCTTTTACATTAACATATGAGCGTAGAAACTTATTTAGAGTAGATCAAACAAATGAACTTGTAGAACTTGGAGATCCATTATATTTTAGAGACGCATCATGGACTATGAGTTACGATCCTAAAATAGGTCAGTGGGTATCTTATCATGATTGGCATCCTAACCTCCTCATACCAGGTAAAAACACTTTCTTATCTGTATTGAAGAACTCTATATGGTTACATAACAATGCATGTAATCTTTACTGTAACTACTACGGAATAAACTATCCTTTTGAAATAGAGTTCCAAACAGATACTGTACAAGCAGTTACTACAATGCGTAGC
>Ga0172367_10003533_pt1 | contig 20165 bp, 18 predicted proteins | sample Lak10m_FD_114542 | JGI IMG/M metagenome (GOLD analysis project Ga0172367, IMG submission 114542) | Freshwater microbial communities from Kabuno Bay, South-Kivu, Congo - kab_022012_10m | ecosystem: Environmental > Aquatic > Freshwater > Lake | place: Democratic Republic of the Congo: South-Kivu...
AAGATTTGCAAGAGTATTTTCAGTTATTTCAGATCCGGCTTGTGCGATATATTCTAATAGTACAGCGTCAATACCTTCAAGATTATAGTAAGAAACAACGTCGCCTTTTTTTATAAATCTAACAATATTATTAGCAGTAATTAATTTTTTGTTGATAAGAGCATCAAGTCCGATTGTTTGTGTAAGCGGAATGTAATCAACTTTATCTACAAGGGCGATAGCTTTTTTAACACCAAGATGTTTTGCCATAAGACATGAGATTAAATTGGTTTCAGAATCTTCTGTAACTGCAACATAAGCATCAACATCAATTATACCTTCCTGTGCAAGTAAATCAATATCTCTTCCATCACCTTTAATAACTAGCGTGTTTGGTAACTGATCGGCAAGTTCAAATGCTTTTTCCGGATCAGAATCAATAAGTTTAACCGACATTTTATCACTTAGCAAACCTGCAACACGGCGCCCGATTTTACCTCCGCCAAGAATCATAATGTTGTCAAACTTTATATTTTCTTTTCCCGAAAGCTTTAAAATAGTCTCGTGTCCCTGTGGTTTAGAAATTACAAATACCTGATCGTTGGGTAAAAATTTATCACTACCGGAGGGAATAATTGTTTTAAGATTTCTGTGGATCGCAACCGCTCGAAAATCCAGATTGTGATATTGCTGCGCAACTTCAAAAACTTTTTTCTGAATTACGGATGCATTTTTATCTAACCTTATTCCAACAACAGAAAGTTTACCGCCTTCAAAATCAAGTACATCTGTAGCGGCTGTACGATTTATAAGATTTACAGTTTCAATTGCTGCCAGTTCTTCAGGATAGATCATAAAATCTACACCAAGTTCATGAAAGCTTAATCCTGTTTCAGATTCTAAATACTCGCCGTTGGAGATTCTGGCAATGCTTCTTTTTGCACCAAGTTTTTTACCAAGTATGGCGGTAGTTATATTAACCTCTTCAGAAGAAGTAACAGCAACCAGCAAGTCGGCTTTTTCAATTCCCGCTTTTTTAAGAGTGGAAACAGATGTTGATGAACCTTCTATTGTAAGAATATCAGCCATCTGGTCAGTATAACTTAATCTATCATGATCCATATCAATGGCTATGATGTCATGTGATTCACTTGAAAGTTGTTTGGCCAGTTGATAGCCAACATCACCCATACCTGCAATAATAATACGCATAAAAAAATCAATATTTATTTCAATTTAAAGTTAAAAATAAATAAACAAATTAGTTTGATGATTAATAAAAATTGTCAATTGCCGAAAAAAAACAATTCAAAAACAAAACAACTGTTAAAAAAACATTTGAAAATGATATTGACAAATACAAAACGGACCTTTACGTTGGACTCAAGATTTACAAATCTTTTATTGTTTCCGAAAAAATATTTACAGTGGAGAAACTTTATGGCAAAAAGTTTAGTTACAAAGACACTTGACACACAAAACAAAACGAAAAAACTTTCGCTATTCGCTATTCGCTATTCGCTATTCGGAGCCTTATACCTTTATTCCTTATCACCTTCACTACAATTAATGCTCAGGTAATCATAAAAGAAAAAGTGGAGATAAATCCGCAAACAATAAATCCTGAATATGCATTACCAACATTTACACCTTGCGGACCGTGGATAAGTTCTTACGATGAATTCAATCCCTGGCAGGTGGTTTGGAATCAAATATCCTTTTCACCTGATCCTTATCAGCAGATGTTTAATTTTCAGGATAACAGATATGGCCCTGGATTACAGAGAAGAACATATATTCTTGATCCAAACAAAAGCTATAATCTTACAATTCAACAATCAGAGGAGTATGCATATTTTACTTATGGCGGCTTTTATGATGATGTAACAGGTGTTTATGTCCCTTTACAATATGTTGGTACAACATTAAACGGCGTATCTGGTTCAGATCTTGGTGCAACAGGCTGGTTGGATTATGTTAGGGATTATCCCAATGGATTATATAATAATGATTCAAAATATAGAATGAAAATAAAGAGGGATGTACCGCCTGGGACAGAAATAATAATGTCAGTATTTGACGGACAGGAAACGATAAACTATCATACAAGAATAGAAACACCAACCTTTGCAATAGAGAATATAACCGATGAAGACACACTGCTGCATTATTACAGCAGAGAAATAGATTTCCGGTTAAACTTTCAGCAAAGCTCCGGAAGTTGTCAATTAGATGGATATGGAGGTTCGTATCCTTTAGGAATAAAATTTAATGTTGAGATAGTTCAGGGACAGGAATATGGAAATTTATATTATCCAGGAACAGTTGCAGATCCTGAACAATCCGGAACCTCAATAACAAATATTGAAGATGAATATGGTATTGGAATTGCCAACTATACAATTAAATATAAAGCTGATGGAGTTCAGCCGGATAGTTTGAACCCGGGCATAGTAACAATAAGATGTTCTTCAAATGATATAGATATTGCTCCGGTAGAAGTAAGTTTTCCTGTAAAATATAATGAAGACCCGCCGGATGAAGGCGGCTATATAATAGTTAGGCTGGATAAGCAGAGCTACGAACCCGGAGATACAGCAACAACAAACTGTAAATGGTTAACTGCTTATAATGAACTAATGGATTTTCCAGCAGAGCAATCTTTTAATGTTGTTATAACTGGTGGAAGTGAATTTGGGATGCTGCTTGATCCAAACACAGGTACTATAGCAGATAATTTGCAGGGAGTAAGCAACGGATTTAAAGTAATAACTGCAACTTCAACTCCTTATGACAGCGTTGTTATAAGACTAAAAGTAAACACAACTGTAGAAGTGAACAACTCCTCAAGAATGATTACAAATCAAAATCCAAAGTCAGAAATAAAAGAAAACAATGTAGCAGATATTGATGAAAATACCCAAACAATAACACCTGATATTTTCGTTATTGGCGGAGAGGAAATTGTAGGTTTTGGTGATTTGATTGTTAAAAAGGATGGGGATTGGTGTGATAGTTTAATTATTTGTAATTCAACTGAATATTTACCAAATATAATACTTAATCAAGTACCAAATGGTTATAACGGATTTGATATTTGCACTCCAAATGTAGGGCAAATAGAAGGTGTAAATACTTTCTGGACCGATACTTTATATACTTTTGATTTAAGTTTATGTAACAATGATCTAAGACAAAAACTATGGTTTAACATTAATGATAATCACACCCTTAAAGTAAATTATAGCTTAGCAATTTGTGAAGAACATGTTCCAGAAAGCTGTCAATTTATAGATGATTGGACAGGTTTGGCAGATACATTGGATTGTGACGAGCTAGACAATATCTTAACTGCGGCTAGTGGTTATGGGTCTCACGCAACTCCCTGCTATTATTTTAAAAATGTTATTTATGCACATGAACAAGAACATCTAAACGATTATCAGAATACTCTTGATCAAGCGAAAGATGATTTTTTTAATAGAATAGATTTACTCTTTGTACAATGCATAGATTTTGAAAATGAAAACTCAGCAGAAATATTTTTGAAAAATATTCTAGAAAAAGAATTTAGAGATTTCAGAGAAAGAAGTAGAATAGCATTTATAGACTTTTGCAAACAGTATATAAACCAACAGGGAGGTTATGAACAAGTAGTACAGGACAGAACTTCTGTTAAAGAAGCCATTAATGACCAGATTAAATCAATTAATAATGCCTTTGAATGTTCAATTAAACCCTTATATTATTAAGAGGTGCACAATGAAAACTAATAAATCAATAAAAATTATATTATTTTATTTTATCACAATAGTCAATTCATTATCAATATTTTCTCAAACTAGTGACCCTATAATAAGAAAATTAGATAGCCCGAAATATGTTGATCGACTTGATGCATCTGCAACAATTGACGAGCAAAAACTTACACAATATGTTGAAGCTTTAGAATTTAGAATATTTTTACAGGAAGATCCATTTTTAACATATTCATTTTTACGTACTTTGGAAACCTTAAATGCCCCAAATCTCTATAGTATTGCGAAACATTTTATAGATACTATTGATTATTTTCCTAATGCTGAGCAACGACTTGATCTTTTAGCAACTAAAGTTAAAGCAACAGGAATACTGATAAATTTTAATGATTACTCGACGATCAACTATGTATGGGAATTAATTGAAAGGGACAAACCTAATAACAAAGTTACTCCTGGTTTGATTGGCATTTTATACAATCTATTATATATTCAACAATTTGAAGAAAGAGCAAAACAAGAACTACTTTACATTTATAACAGCGAATGGTTTATAAACTCAAATGATAATATATTAAATCCTAGACCCGCAATATTAGGTTCGCTTACTAAAAGATATGGTTTGGGTGTAAAAGATATTTTAATAACCTCATTTTTATATGATCCAGAGAGTTCGATTAATCCAGCAGCTTTAAGATATCTAATAGACCTGAATTACTCAGGACTGGATACTTTGTTAATCTATAAATTATATATGGATTCTGATAGTATTATGCGACCACAAGTTGCTTTAACAATAGCTACTCGACTAAATTCACCAGAAAGATTATACATATTAAAAAATTATAGACCACCGATACAAAATGAACATCGAGCACAAGGAATAGCTACATATGTTGCAGGAGTTAAACCTAAGCAACCAGTTACAGAAAACACAATTGAAAATATTGATACCATAGTATCATTTATCGATAAATTGTTGGCCTACACCTGGCTCGGTGATTTAGCATTCTCCAACGAACAAAAAAACATTTTAACAACAGCCAAAACAAACTTGCAAAACGGAGATTCGCTCGCTTGCAGAGTTCAGGTAAAAGCATTTCAGGATTTGGTGGATAATGTTTACAAAGACTCGCTAAACTCAGACCCGCGTTTTGTAACAATTGAAGGCTGGAAATTTCTTTACTGGAATGCACAATACATTTTAGACAGGCTTCCGGAACCACCGGCAAACCCAAACCTTGTTGTAAACCTAAAAAACAGTTTGGGTAACCAGATACCTGCAAGTAATGTTCAGTATTATGAGGGAAGCTGGAAAGATGCAGTTAACAATGGAGATGGAACATTTACAGTTATAACAACAAAACCCAAAGTTAGTATAAGAGTTTACTATGAGTATGCAAGTCAGCAAGTGGATAATGTTAATGCACATAAGAACACATATACTTTTACAACAGTAAATGTAGCGGTGCAGTTAAAAAATAGTTTGGGAAACCTGATAGACACTGGTACAGTTCAGTACTATGCTGGAGCGTGGAGAAGTTTTGGTACAACATCAAATGGTGTTGCATATAAAGAACTGCTTCCAATCAATTACAGTTTTAGAATGACTTATGAATATTCCAGCATAGACAAACAGCAAAATCTTTCTGCTAATCCAACAGTAGTTTTCCAAACAGTTAATGCAGCAGTGCAACTAAAAAACAGTCTTGGGAATTTTATAGACTTAGGCACAGTTCAATACTATGCCGGTGCGTGGAGAACATTTGGTACAACATCAAACGGTGTTGCTTATAAAGAACTTCTCCCAATCAATTATAGTTTTAGAATGACTTATGAATACGGAAGCATAGATAAGCAGCAAAATCTTTCTGCTGATCCGACAGTAGTTTTCCAGACAGTTAATGCAGCAGTACAATTAAAAAACAGACTTGGTAATCTTATAGATGCAGGAACAGTTCAATATTATGCTGGTGCGTGGAGAACATTCGGTACAACATCAAACGGAGTTGCATATAAAGAACTTCTCCCAATCAATTACAGTTTTAGAATGACTTACGAATACGGCAGCATAGACAAACAACAAAATCTTTCAACTGATCCGACTGTAGTTTTCCATACGGTTAATTCAGCAGTTCAATTAAAAAACAGTTTAGGAAATTTGATAGATCAGGGGACAGTTCAATATTATGCTGGTGCGTGGAGAAGCTTTGGTACAACCTCAAACGGTGTTGCATACAAAGAACTACTTCCAATCAATTACAGTTTTAGAATGACTTACGAATATGTTTCAAAAGATAAACAGCAAAACTTAAGTACAAATCCTGTTGTGGATTTTAACACTGTATTATGTTCTGTAAAAGTAAGCAAGACAAGCAATAATGAACCGATAAATAATGCAGCAGTAAAATATTATGCTGGTGCGTGGAGAAATCTTGGGACAACAAACCAAAGCGGTATTGCAACCAAAGAACTGTTGCCTGCAAACATAAGTTTTAGAGCAACGCTTGGAAATGTAAGTGTTGATAAGCAGCAGGATATTTCTGTAAACAGTCTGGTAGAGATACTGTTAAATGTTCCGTAGCTCAGAATTCATTCTGAGTGTGCATTAAAGAACTCAGTGCTTCTCTGTGTAAAATCTCTGTGTTTCTCCGTGTAATGGATTTGAAGAAATACTTACACAGAGAACCACGGAGAATACACGGAGATACACAGAGAATACAACAATTAAACAATGGAATTATTCCCGAAGGGATGGCAAGCCAAAAATGAAAACAAAAATAATTTTAGTATTAAGCCTATTATCTTCAATTATATCAGCTCAAAACCCATACAGTATTCAGCCAGGTATAAAAAACAATCAAATTGTTCTGGAATTATCTAACATATCATCAACAGAATCAGCAAATAATCTTGAAGTTAAACTAATTAAAAAGTCAGATCACTTAACCTTCAATCAAACAGAAAAATTGATTGAGAATATAACTCAAGGTGAAGAAACAGAATTAGCCTTTACTTTTAATGTTGAATACAATATTGGGAAAACAGAAGCTGATACTATTGAGTTTCTGATTACAGACAACAAAAGTATTTATCAAACAAAACAATTTATATTACAATACTCTGTACCAACAGAATATAAGTTAGAGCAGAATTACCCAAACCCATTTAATCCTGAAACCAGAATCCGGTATCAAGTATCCAGCATCTCTCCAGTAACATTAAAAATTTATGATATACTTGGCAACGAAATTGCAACATTAGTAAATGAGCAAAAAGAGCCGGGATATTATGAAGTAGATTTTTCCGCCACAGGCGGAGCTTTTCAACTTGCAAGCGGGGTTTATATTTACAGGTTGCAGGCAGGTCAATTTGTATCCACAAAGAAAATGATGGTGTTGAAATAGTTCAAACATTATCGAATTTAGTATAAACTAAAAACGCCTCTTACGAGGCGTTTTCTTTTTCTGTTAAACAATAGCTTTTTCTTTTTGATATATTTTTTGGAACTCACGTGGGTTTCTATTCTTCCATCCACCCTTGTGATAAGCATATCCCACAACTAATGGCATTGCAACGGTTGCTTCAGCATAAACCATTTGCTCTGATGATGTTGATACTTTACCCCAGGAACTAGCTTCTTTTAATGTTGATCCTGATAGCGCTCCATCGCGTTCATCTGCAACCGTTATTTGAATTGCGTATTTATGCATCTCAGCATCCTCTTGCAAAATATCTGCAGCAACAACAATATCCTGAGTAAAGTTTTTAGGAACACCACCGCCAATCATTAATAAACCGGTTTCTTTGCTGTGCAATTTTATTTTCGTTAATTCAAGAAAATCTTTACCTGAATCACAGGATACATGATTATCCGGATTTTTATGTTGATGCATTACAAATCCAAATCCCGCAGAGCAATCTGAAAATGCCGGAACGAAGATGGGGACATTCTTTTTGTAAGCAGCATAAACCACAGAATCGTCAACTTTTGGTCCGCCATTTTCATCAAGATACTTTCCAAACTCCCATAAAAATTCTCTCGATGAATAAGCTCCAGGTTTCATGCTATCAAATATAAGAGCTGTTGTATCATCACAAATTCTTAGCTCATCTTCATCAATAAACGTATCATAAATTCTATCGATGTGCAGCTCTCTCATTTCGTTATCATCCACCCACTTTGTGCCTTTGTAATGTTTAAATCCAAGCGCCTCAAAGAAATCCTGATCAACCATAATTGCGCCAGTAGAAACAATAGCATCAACCATGTTATTCATAATCATATCATAAACAACTTTTTTCAAGCCCGCACTAAAAAGACTTCCTGCAAGAGTTAATATAACAGCACAGTCTTTATCTTTTATCATTGTGTCTAAAATATTTGCAGCACGATTTAGATCCCTTGCGGTAAAAGCCATATCAGCCATAGCATCAACAAGTGGAACAACGTTATGCTGTTTTATATTGATATGTTTTACGACATCTTTTAAATAATCTTTTTTCTCGGACATTTTTTGCTCCTTAATGTTTTTGTTTTCTTTCTTGGATTACTCTTAAAAAATATGATTTACTTTAATCATATTCCACTTAATTAAAAAAAGATTTTTGCAAACCTTAATATTCCCTGTTTCCAGGGAACGCGATGAGATACACCGTCTTTATTTTTAAATTCATCTCTATGTTCAACATACCATTTGTAATTTCTTAGCAGAGCATCTTTGTTTGAGAACTTTGGTTTATAACCTAAAATTTTTTCAGCTTTTTCGATCGATACAAAAGAATCCTTTGATGCAGTTTCATAAACCCATTTATAAAGCGGAGAAAGTTTTAATGCTTCTAAAAACTTTAAAGTGTAGATGATTGGTTTTTCCGGCAGACCCACAATCTTCTTTCCAAATCCAGCGTAATCCAAAACTGCCTGATAATCTTCTTTCATTGTAGTGAATTGTTTAGCACCTATGTTAAAAGTATCATTTGCAATTTTTTCATCTAGAGTTGCTGTTAAATAAATTGCGTCACAAAGATCTTCAACATCCAAAAGCTGATAACGATTTTTACCGTTGCCGATCATAGGAAAACCTTTACCATCCTGCGCCCAATCGAAAAGAAGATCAAACACTCCAAGTCTTTCGGGTCCGATAAAAGATTTTGGACGAAGAATAGGAACACACATCCCTTTTTCTCTAAACTTTATGCATTCTTCCTCAGCAAGAATTTTTGCTTTGCCGTAAGGACCAACACCATCAAGTTTATCATTTTCTAATAATGGATGATGATCGGGAATACCATAAACAGCGGTTGATGAAATATGAATGAATCTTTTTATTTTATTTTCATAAGCAGCTTCGATCAGATTTCTAGTTCCATCAATATCTGTAGAAAAAATATCTTCCGGTTTATACAATGGAAGTGCGGCTGCGGTGTGAACAACAATATCCTGTCCAGAAATAGCTTGTTTAACTTTTTGTTTATCTCGGATATCACCGGTTATGATTCTAATCTTATTGTTCATATCCGGATAATCAAACTTGACAATATCAAGTGAAGTTATTTCGTGACCTCTTGAGTGTAAAAATCTTACTAAATTTATTCCGAGGAAACCAGCTCCGCCTGTAATTAGGTACTTCATTTTACTTTACAATTTATTAATAATGTTGAACCAAAATTAGTAATTTTGATTTAGGCATCAAACTAAGCTTTATTATAGAGATGGAAAAACAAGAATCTGAATTAGAAAATATAGATGAGAATAAAAACTGGATTAGAAATTTTTCTATATCAGTAATTCTTCATTTGCTGTTAATTGCAATATTTATTTTCTTTTATGGATTGCAGGATCAGAGAAGTAAAATAAATTCTTTGTTTTTTACTATAGACACTAAAGAGTTTGTAAATCAACAAGATGATTTAGTGGAAGAACAAGTTGATAAATCCTTAGAGCAGGAACAATTATTACCTAATGAACAAAATACTGAAACAGTTCAAGAATTAAAGAAAGTTAGTTTTTCTGATATAGTTGCAGATACCACAAATTTAGATCAGGTATATACTGAACCGACTTTAAATGTTTCAATTAAATATCCAAAGGGCTGGACTTTCATAGATCAAAACAAAAAGAAAAAACTTGATGGAGTAACTTTCTGGGCAAGCGATGGACAGTATAATCCACCACCATATATACATCTTGATGTAGTTAGTAATGATATGTTTATTGAAAAACGTTTTTCCTATAAAATGGAATTAGAAAAATATCAGGCTTATTATAATGATCCGGAAGAAATGCAAGGCTACATGACTCAAATATTTTACATAAGAACCGGAAATGATGAGGATTTTAGATTAAAGTTGATGATAAAAGGAAAAACCGAATTTTCTTCATTTAAACCCAAGTTCTGGGCGATACTTAAATCTTTTAACTTTGGCAGTAGTTTTTTCTAATTACTCAGTGCCGTTTTTAGATGAAATAGTGGACATTGAAGTAAGAGACATTAATAAACTTTATTATTCTTGACTTTTCATCATCTTACCTATATTTTTCCATCCTTTATTTGAAACGATTTAAGGTTTTCGGAGGAAAATTACGTGAAACAGGAAAAATTAACAAAATCAGTAAAAACTGAAGATGCCAATCACAAATGGTTTTTAGTTGATGCTGAAGGACAAGTATTAGGAAGATTAGCTTCGAAAATTGCTATGATTATCAGAGGTAAAAATAAACCTATTTTTACTACTAATACTGATACTGGCGATTTTGTAGTTGTGATAAATGCTGAGAAGGTTAAACTTACTGGCAAAAGAGAAGAATTAAAGGAATACAAAAGACACTCTGGTTATCCCGGCGGTCAAACTACTACTTCCTTTAAAAATATGATAGCAAAGAAACCTGAATTTGTTTTAGAGAATGCTGTTAGAGGAATGTTACCTAAGACTAAATTAGGAAATCAGTTGATAAAAAAATTAAAGGTGTATGCAGGTACAAATCATCCGCATGCAGCACAGCAACCCGAAGCAATTAGTTTAATGGAGAAATGATGGCTGAAAAAATATTTATTGGAAGAAGAAAGACTGCAGTTGCCCGCGTAATCTTAAGAAGTGGAAACGGAAAAATTACCGTTAATGATAAAGAGTTTGAGCATTTCTTTCCACAGTTACTAAGCCGTGAAGACATTCTGCTCCCATTCAGAGCTACCGATACCTTAGGCAAATTTGACGTTCATGCAAAAGTTAATGGCGGTGGAACAACCGGTCAGGCACAATCAGTAAGGTTAGGAATTTCAAGAGCATTGCTTGAAATGAATCCGGAGTACAGAGTTCAATTAAAAGCAGAGGGATTGTTAACAAGAGATCCAAGAATGGTTGAGCGTAAAAAATACGGACAGCCTAAAGCAAGAAAAAGATTTCAGTTTTCTAAAAGATAACCACGGGTTTAAGTACAAGTACAAGTTCAAGTTTTTTCTTGAGCTTGTACCTAAACTTGAACTTTTATTTAATAATCATACTTTCCGATTTACCACCTGTGTCCCATAAAAAAAGGGATGGAAGGTAAAGTTGAAGAAAGTAGAAGAAAAACAGGAGCAATATGAGAAAAGTTGATCTAGTTCAGCTTATAGAAGCTGGTGCACATTTCGGGCATTTAACACGCCGCTGGAACCCCAAAATGAAATCCTACATCTTTATGGAAAAGAATGGGATTCATATAATCGATTTGAAAAAAACTCAAGCCCACTTAACCGAATCTGCAGAAGAACTTGCTAAATTGGTTGCCGATGGTAAGAAAATACTTTTTGTCGGTACAAAAAAACAAGCTAAAAATGTTATCGAAACAGAAGCAAGAAGATGCGGGCAAAACTGGGTGAGTGAAAGATGGCTTGGTGGAATGTTAACAAACTTTGCTACAATCAGAAAAAGTGTTAAGAGATTGAGCAATATCGAGAAGCAGGAAACCGATGGTACTTTTGAAAAGATTACCAAGAAAGAAAGACTATTCCTTACAAGAGAAAAAGACAAACTGAAAAAAGTTCTTGAAGGTGTAGAAACAATGGGTAAACTGCCCGGAGCTTTATTTGTTGTTGATATTAAAAAAGAAGACATTGCAGTTCAGGAAGCACACAGATTAAATATTCCTGTTTTTGCAATTGTAGATACAAATTGTGATCCTGAGGAAGTGGATTATCTTATCCCCGCTAATGATGATGCAGTTAAAACAGTTGAAATAATTACTCAGTATATGGCTGATGCTGTAATTGAAGGTGATTCAAAACTTAAAGAAAAGAAAGCAGAAGAAGTAGCGGAAAAAGAAAGAGTAAAAAAAGAAAAAGATCTGGTTAAAAAAGAAGAGATGAAAAAGAAATCTGAAGCAAAAGCTAAAAAAGATGCTGAGGAAGAAGTTAAACCATCTGAAAAATCTGAATAATAATTCTGATAATATAAATTTTTGAAAGGAAGTGAATTAACTATGGCTATTACGGCTGCACAAGTTAATGAGTTAAGACAAAAAACCGGCGCCGGTATGATGGATTGCAAAAAAGCACTTACAGAATCAAATGGCGATTTTGAAAAAGCTATTGAAATACTAAGAAAAAAAGGTGCTTCAATTGCCTCTAAAAGAGCTGATAAATCTGCCAATGAAGGTATTGTTGTCGCAAAAGTTTCTGCTGATCATAAAAAAGCCGCAATGATTGAAGTTAACTGTGAAACAGATTTTGTTGCTAAGAGTGATGACTTTATAAAATTAGCTAATGAAATTGTTGAGGTAACCTATAAATCCGAGTTATCAAATGCTAAGCAACTGCTTGAAACAGATAAAAATTTGAGCAGCAAAGTTGTTGATGTTATGGGAAAAGTTGGCGAGAAAATAGAAGTTTCGCGAGTGTTAACTGAAAAGGCAGATAATGGTTTGATAGTCGATTACATACATATGGGTTCAAAACTTGGTGTGTTAGTTAAGTTTGATAATGTAACGGCAAATTCTGATGAGTTAGTTGAGATTGGTAAAAACATTGCGATGCAGGTTGCTGCTATGAATCCTATTTGTGTTTACCGAGAGGAAGTACCGACTGAAACAATAGAAAAAGAAATTGATATCTATAAAGAGTTAGCACGCAAAGAAGGCAAACCTGAAAACATTCTTGAAAAGATAGCAACTGGTAAATTGAATAAGTTTTATTCTGAAAATTGTTTGTTTGAACAGGCATACATTAAAGACAGTACAAGTTCTAAGACAGTTGGTAATCTAATTGAAGATTATAATAAGAAGAATAGTTCTCAGGCTAAGATTAGTTTATTTAAGCGTTTCCATCTCGGTGATGAGAAAAAATAGTTTTCTTCAAAAGGTCTTAATAATATTAAGACCTTTTTTTTATATTTAATCTATAAAAAATCCAAAAGGTTGTTAATGAGCACTGTAAAATTTAAAAGAGTGTTGTTAAAATTGAGTGGTGAATCTTTGATGGGAGTTCAGGGATTCGGAATTTCTTCAGAGGTTTTGGATTTTTTTGCTGATGAAGTTAAAAAAGTTCATGATGTTGGTGTACAGCTTGGTATTGTAATAGGCGGAGGAAATATTTATCGCGGTCTTAGTGCAAGTTCACAAGGCATAGATCGTGCAACAGGTGATCAGATGGGGATGCTTGCTACAATGATTAACTCACTTGCATTACAGAATGCAGTAGAAAAAAAAGGAATTGCTACCAGATTAATGAGTGCAATCAAAATGGAAGAAATTGCAGAACCATACATTAGAAGAAGAGCAATGCGCCATCTTGAAAAAGGTAGAGTTGTCATTTTAGGTGCAGGCACGGGCCATCCATATTTTACTACTGATACTGCAGCCTCACTTAGAGCTGTTGAAATAGGTGCAGATATAATTGTAAAAGGAACTCGCGTAAGCGGTGTTTATGATTCTGATCCTGAAAAAAATCCTGCAGCACTTCGGTTTGAAAGAATATCTTACCAGGATATTTTGAAAAACAATTTACGTGTTATGGATCTTACAGCGGTTAGTTTATGTCAGGAAAATGATTTACCTATGATGGTCTTTAATATGGATGTTCCTGGAAACTTATTAAAATTAGTTATGGGTGAACCTGTTGGTACGTTTATCAATAATGAAATTACAAAATAAAATTTTAACAAAAATTAGTGAGGTGTTATGCACCAGTTAATAAAAGACGCTGGAAACAGAATGGATAAAACTTTGGAAGCATTAAGAACTGAGCTATCTAAAGTTAGAACAGGCAAAGCAACAACTGCTTTACTTGATGGTGTGAAAGTAGATTATTACGGAAATTTAACACCAATAAATCAGGTGGGAAATATTACGGTTTTGGATCCACATACATTATCTGTAACTCCATGGGATAAATCCATGGTTCAAGCGGTTGATAAGGCAATCCTTGAAGCTAATCTTGGTTTCAATCCAATAAATGATGGTACCAACTTAAAAATTCCGATACCTTTGTTAACTGAAGAAAGAAGAAAAGATTTTGTAAAAATTGTTAAAAAATTTGGGGAAGATTCTAAAGTTGCGATCAGAAATGTTAGAAGAGATGTAAATGACCATCTTAAGAAACAACAAAAAGACAAAAAAATGTCTGAAGATGAATTGAAACAAGCAGAAGATGAGGTGCAAAAGCTAACTGATCAGCATATTAAGGCGATAGATGAAATCTTAAAGCATAAAGAAGCGGAAATTATGGAAGTTTAGTCTTTATCTTTTATTTATTCACCCAACTCGCTAATGAGTTGGGTTTTTTTTTATCTTTGAAGCAATTAAGGTTTATTTAATTTAGTATTTTTAATTAGCATAATTATTAATTTTAAGCGGCAATGGAACCCGAAGCAAAAGTAAATAATAATAGTGTAATTGAATTTTTAGGTAATCCGTTACTTAAGAATATTATATTTACTATTGGTGCTATGGCACTTTTTATTTCGGGTGTGATTGTTTACGGAGTCATACTTAACCTTAGACAAGTTCCCCTTTCTGAAGCGATGGCACAAAAGGGGTTTAGAAACCTTAGTGAGGTTAATCTTATAGTGGATAGAAAAACTTATACTCTAAATGTTTATGAAGACACGGTTTTTATAAAAGCATATCGTGTTAGTCTTGGTAGAAATTTAAGTGACAAAAAAAAATTAAGTGAAGATGGAGCTACCCCAATTGGTACTTATAAAATTTGCAGTATCAAAAGGCACGAAACTTATTATAAATTTTTAAAATTAAATTATCCAAATTTGGATGATGCTTCTGAGGCTTTGCGTAAATCACTAATAACACAAAAACAGTTTAATCAGATAAAGTTTGAATATTATTATGAAGAATGTGTAAGCTCAAATACTGTTTTAGGAGGGGATATCGGTATTCATGGAATAGGAAGACTAAATCCCATTTTTAAAAATCTTCCATTCGTTTATAATTGGACAGATGGTTCTATTGCATTAAGCAATGAATCTCTAGATGAAATTTTATCAGTAATTAAAATAGGCACCCAAGTTGTTATCAAATAATTATAAAAAAACAGTAATGATCCTTTTTCTTCTTTTGGGAATAATTTCTTGTTCCGATAAAGAGGAAAAAATTCCGGTTTTAGACTTTGAAAACAAAGTCCAGGTATTAGATATAGTTAAAAAACATTACAATAAAGAAACGCAGGTTGCTTTTGGCGGTTTGTTTGATGAAACAGGCAAGCAATATATTGCGGCTGGGTATGAAATCAACAACTCGGATGAATGGGGAATTAAATTTGAGTTTCTCGAAAAGTCCGGTAATGAATTTAATTCAAAATACGAAACTGAATTACTTGACGGGTCGTTCAAGGAAAGTTTTGTTGATAAGATACAGTTTTCATCAATTGACTATGACCTTGTTTACTATAATTCTCAGGGATACTTTATGGGAAGCGGCGGCGGAGAAGTTTTTTCTTACATAATAGATTTTGAAAACAAACAAGTTTATTATGCTCATCTTGTTGTGGAACCCGGTTCATCAAATTCATTATTTATTTCAGAGAACACACAAAACAAAGAACTAATAAACTTTTTTACTCTTACATTTAAAAAAGATCATCCTACTCTTAAAATTGTTGAAGATGACATTGTAGTTGAATGATAATTGATCTAATAAAATTTGCGACACTAATTAATTTGAATAAAAATTCTAATACCTGCAGTTTTATTTAGAAATTTTATGATGCTTAAAAGAGTTTTTATAATTATAATTTTTTCTGTGCTTTGCATTTCAAAGTTATCATTCTCGCAATCCTATTATGATTTTGAACTTTCTTCAATAAATTTTTCCGGAAATAATTTTTTCTCCTCGTCTGTCTTGCTTAAAAATATTGAAAGTAAAGAAACACCAATGTGGTTTTGGGTGTTTCTGGACTCATTTACTCCTTTTGGAGATGAACGAGTTTATTTTGATTCTTCAAAAATTTCTATTGATAAGATTGCTCTAAAAGAACTCTATCGTTCAAATGGATTTTTTAATGCAGAGATTGATCACGAAGTTATTGTGGATTCATCCAACAAATTGATCAATCTAAATTATTTTATAAAAGAAAACGGTTTTCTAACATATGGAAATATAAAGTTGTTTGGTTTGGAAAAACTTAGTGATTATGATTATGGCAGGTTACTTGAAGAATCCTACACGATAGACTCAACAAAAAGATTTTCTGAATCAGAGGTGCAGAGCAATATATCGTTAGTAAAAAGATTTCTTGCAAATAATGGATTTGTTTTTGGCGGTTATGACAGTACAATTGTTACGATAGATACAATCAGACAAAAGACTGATTTAAGTATATATTTTCGCACAGGTGATAAACATACGATAAGTGAAACTGTAATTAATAAATCGGGTAAATCAATAGAACAGATAAATAATAAACTTATTTCAGATATTGCTGACCTTAAACAAGGGGATATCTATGACCAATCCAAAGTTGATAGAAGCGAATTAAGGTTATTAAAAACAGAATTGTTTACCGCTTTAGAAATTAATCCGATAATAAGAGATACAGCAAACCTTACTATACCTATAGAAGTTAATGCTATTATTGGCTCTTTAAATGAACTTTCTCCCGAAATAAAAGCTGATAATGAATTTAACAGTTTTAACCTTGGTTTGGGAATTAGATATACCAGAAAAAACTTCTTTGGTGATGCAAGAAAGCTAACTCTTTCTACATCATTTAGATTGGTTGATATCCCTAATATAAATCTCGAAAATTTATTTAAATCCGGTGCTGACAGAGATTCAACTTTTCAAGGTGTAGTTGATGTAAATTTAAAAATGGAGCAGCCATTTTTGTTTGGAAAACCTATCCTTACCACAACCGAATTATATATACGAAATCAAACGTTGAGTGACTACACAGAGAATTCATATGGTTTGGCACAAAGGTTTGACGTTGAAATGCCTCCCTACACATTTATTACTCTTTTTCGACCATTTTTAACTTACGATGTTGCAGAGAGGGAAGATATTCAAAGAGAAAATATTGATGGAATTCAATATGACTTTACACAAACTTTTAATAGCCTAACACCAGGTTTTGGTGTAGAATTAGGCTCTTCTAAAACGGATGACATTCTTTTTCCAACGAGCGGGAGTTTTCTTTTCTTTACTCCTGAATTATTTCATTCCAGATCTGATATAAAATTTGTTTTAAGACAAATAAGTGGTCAGATAATCCAGGCAGATACAAACCTTGTGGGAAATATTTACTTCTACAGATTTCAAACAGGGGTCTCTAATTATCTTACTTTAAGCTCTGATAAGAATTTTGTTTTTGCTTCAAAGTTAAGAATAGGTTATTCACAGCCTATTACCGGATCCAACAATCCTGATATATCAGCAGAAAGTTTAATCCCGCCCAACAAAACATTCTATGCTGGCGGCAGTAACTCTGTTAGAGGGTGGAATGCGAGGGAATTAGTTCCTAAAGATTCAATACAATATTTTGGCATTACAAAGGAAAACGATGCATTAAGAGGCGGAACATTTTGGTTTGAAGGTTCGTTTGAATTAAGAAAAAAACTTAATGAGTATTTTGGCTACGCAGTTTTTGCAGATTATGGCAATACCTGGAACGGCTGGAAAAATGTAAAAATATCGGAAATTGCAGTTGCCATTGGAATGGGTATTAGAGTTTATACACCAATTGCTCCGTTTAGATTGGATTTTGGATCAAAGTTTTATGATCCATTTGATCAAAAAATGATATTTAAGAAGAATTTTTGGGAGAATATCATTATACATTTTGGCATAGGAGAAGCATTCTAATATTGGCTAAGAGCCTATAATTCGCTATCTTTTGACCCCTTTAATAAAAGTATAATATGATTTTAAGCATGACAGGTTACGGCAAAGGAACTGCCTCAAATGGTAAATGGCAGGCTGATGTCGAAGTTAAAAGTATCAATAGCAGGTATCTGGAGGTTTTTTTAAAGTATCCGCCTCTTCTTGCTAACAAAGAATACGAGCTAAGAGAATTAATCAAATCCAAAATTAGACGCGGAAAACTTAATGTCAGCATTCAAATCAAAAAAAATGGATTTGAAGATGAAGCAGTTTCTTTAGATGAATCAAGATTAAAAAATTATCTTGCGCTCATTAAGAAAATAAAAAAATCTGCTAAAATTACAGACAAAATTAAATTAGATCATATTCTAATGAGTCGTGATATTTTTTCAGCATCAGTTGAAGAAATTAGTGAGAGTGATTTTGAAGTAATTAAAAAATCAATCTTACTTTCTTTGGATTCTTTAATGCAGATGAAGAAGAATGAAGGAAGTGAATTAGAAAAAGATTTAAAGAAGCGTGTTAAATCAATAGAAAAATATCTTGACTTAATTGAAAAAGATGCACAGCCAAGTGTTGGTGAACATTTTGCAAAGTATAAAGAAAAAGTAAAAAATCTGCTTGAAGATAACACAAACATTAATAATGACAGACTTGAAACTGAATTAGCAATGATGGCTGAACGTGCTGATATCACTGAGGAATGTGTAAGATTAAGAAGTCATATTAAGTTTCTTTTAAGCAGTATGGATAAGGAAGAAGATCCGGGAAGAAAATTAAATTTTCTCTGCCAGGAGATGAACCGAGAAGCAAATACAATTTCTGCCAAAACGCTTTCTACAGCTATCACTCATAACTCTGTTCATATAAAAGAAGAGATTGAAAGAATACGAGAACAAATTCAGAATATAGAATAAATTGGAGAACAGAGGAAAGATAATTGCAGTATCATCGCCAAGCGGCGGCGGTAAAACTTCTGTTGTTAAAAAGATACTTAAAGATTTTCCGGATATTGTTTTTTCTGTTTCTGCAACTACAAGACCTAAAAGACCAAACGAAGTTAACGGGGTTGATTATTTTTTTGTAAGTGATGAAGAGTTTGAAAAAAAGATTGCGAATAATGAGTTTATTGAGTGGGAAAGATTTTACGATTATTATTACGGCACATTAAAAAGTTTTGTTGATGATAATATAAACATTGGTAAGTCTGTTCTTTTTGAAGTTGATGTAAAAGGAGCCTTGTCGTTAAAGAAAATTTATCCGGAAAGTTTTTTAATATTTATCGATCCGCCTTCTTACGAGGAACTGATTACCAGATTAAAAAACAGAAAAACTGAAAGCGAATCTGATCTTCAGAAAAGAATTGACAGAGCAAAAATGGAATTGAGCTTTAAGAAGGATTTTGATTATATTTTTGTTAACGATGAACTTCATAAAGTTTATAAGAACGTAAAAAGTTTAATTAAAGAAATAATAAATAAGGAGTAATAAAATGGATATAACACCAGTAGATTTAAGGGAAATTGATAAACGTGCAGAAAATGTGTATGAGGCAATATCTATTGCAGCATTAAGAGCAAGACAGGTTAATGATGAAAATAAAATTGAATTTAATGCTATGATTAACACTATCCCTTCAAGCGGTTCTGATGATGAAGCAGAAGATGTTACAAACCCAATTCAATTAAAAATGGCAATGGATTTTGAAAAGAAACCAAAGCCGCATCTTCAGGCTTTAAACGAATTACTTGCAGGCGAAGTTAAGTTTAAATACAAAAAATAAATTTATTAGTTTGTTCTTATTCTGTTTTTTTTGTCATTCCCACTGCCATAGGCATCCCTTCGGGAGAAAGTGGGAATCTATTTTTTAATCGACCAATTGGATTCCCGTTTTCACGGGAATGACAATTTTAAAGCGATTTATTATTAAACATTTTTTCATTCACCAATATTATCTTCTAAAAAATGAAATCCTCACCCAAACAAAAAATTATAGAAGCATTAAAAGATCAGCAAACTATTTTTGGTGATGATTTGTTTGAAGAAAATGCTAATCTTAAAAAATCTAAAACATCAGCTTTTGAAATGGAAACAACTCCTAGAGGTTCATCACGCAGAAC
>Ga0172367_10003534_pt1 | contig 20160 bp, 30 predicted proteins | sample Lak10m_FD_114542 | JGI IMG/M metagenome (GOLD analysis project Ga0172367, IMG submission 114542) | Freshwater microbial communities from Kabuno Bay, South-Kivu, Congo - kab_022012_10m | ecosystem: Environmental > Aquatic > Freshwater > Lake | place: Democratic Republic of the Congo: South-Kivu...
CCCCCCAATCTGTTCTCCCACTTTTAAACTAACCAACCTATGAAAACAGAAACAGAACAACTAAAACACCGACTCTCAATGGTCAATGATGACCTTGCGGTTATCCGAAGGTTCATTTACGAAAAGAATTTAGCAAAAGAATTTGAACAACCAACCACCCATTCAGATGAGGCTTGGACTCACTTGAATAACATAGAGATTGCTTGTGACCTCTCCTCTGATGAGGCATTATCTTGGAAACCCTTTAACCCAACCAACCTATGAATGTGACCGAATTTTTTGCCCAACACGGGCATTTATTGACCGCAGTACACTACGATGACACCGATACGGGGGACTACAGATTAATGTGTCCCGAAGAGTCTGAAAACGCTATCCGTTATCTATCATATGGGTTTACAATAGCCTCAATTTACGATAACGATGAAGGCACGGAGAGTGTCTTGATTGACAATGACCCAACCGACTCACCAAACAAGGTGGGTTGGTTTGTTTTGAAAACCATTTAAACTAACCAACCTATGAAAACCTACCCAACAGGGGCATTCGCCCAATCACTTATTGACTACCTACGCCTCCGCATAGAAACAATGGAGGAGGAACTCCACATTCTGTCTGCGGAAAACTCAAGGCTCAGAAACTTGACTTTGTCCTTGGAAATTGATAACTTCGCCCTTGCTTCTCAGCAAACGGCAAACAAGCCAAGCGAGTGGGGGTCTCCACAACCCCCCGATGCGTACAAGCGGACAGAGGCTACGGCAATGGCGAGAACTATACCCTTTAACGAGTATGTATAATGCTACCGAAATGAGCCAATTTATGCGTATCGCAATGGCTATTATGCGGAAACGCTACCCCAACGAGTCTCAACGAATTGCAATCTGTTCAGTTCTTTATAGGGAGTATTTAAAAAAGAAATCCAAATGAAGATAGATGAACTCAAGGCTCTGTCTGAGCAAGGCTCTCAGGCAATCCTACAATCAACCACAAAACAACAGATTGAAGACTGCATACTTGAAATTCTGAATGCACAGAGAAGGCTCTCAGAGGCTCTACGAAACGCTTACTACATCAAGGGGGTACATAAGTACTCCTTTGGTGTAGGTGACACGATAGAGTCTTATTTGGGGGTCTTCAAGGTTGTTCAGCACGATAATGGTATGCTATGGGGGAGGAAGGTTGGTGAGAAGCAATACAAGACCTACCCCATTTACCTACAAGATAATTGGAAATTAATTCAACCAAAGCAATGATAATCAAACTACTAAACGAAACAGATGGTAATATCTATTCGGCTATCAAGTACGATGGTCGGGAGTCCACCGCAGTCGCTATCGTTGACCTGATGGAAGATGGTGAGGTTGAATACGATGATGATGGGCATTTCTATGGGGTATTGCTATACGGCAAACCTATAAGGAGAGGAGAATTATTTTTAATTATCGCAGATGGGGTTGTGGAACGCTATGACTTTGACTCCGATAAGTCGCACCTTAAACAAATTTAAACCAATGAAAACAAACAGATTGAACCCACGCTTTGCTTGGGAAAGGGATTCTATTCGCCATTCCTTAACCAAATACGCAAACAAACTTGGAGCAGACATAGATGACAAAATTCTATCTGTTAACTCCGTGCTTATGATTATAGATGAAATAGATGAGGAGAACCAATCCTCTTTGGTAAGGTCAGCCGTTGACTTACTTGGCTTTACTATGGATGAGATTCGCTCTGATGATAGGAGAAACAACTTTGTCTTTGCGAGGCACTTTATCAGCAAGTACCTACACCTCCAAGGATGGACTCTGACCTCTATAGGCTACACGCTCAACAGACACCACTCCACAATCATTAACTCCATCAGGGCAATGGACAACCTATTGTCCTATGACGCAGAGGTCAAGAATGACTTCGGTGCATTCTACGAGGCTATGGAGGATAGGCGAATGTGCATCAATGTTCATAACGATGTAGTGCAAAAGATGGAAAGTCAAGTATCTTTGTAATTCAGTTCAATTTAAACCCAATTTTATGCATCAGTTCAAAACAACCAACATCAAGGGGAAAGCCTATGTTGAGGTATCTCAACGCATTCTCTATTTCCGTACTGCACCTGAGTACAAGGGGTGGACTATGGAGTCAGACCTTGTGTCCTACGATGACCAATCGTGCATCGTAAGGGCAACCATTCGCAATGCAGAGGGCATTGTTGTAGCCGTGGGTCACGCTCAGGAGGACAGAACATCCTCTATGATTAACAAGACATCGTACATTGAGAACTGCGAAAGTTCGGCTTGGGGTCGGTGCTTGGGTAACTTGGGTATCGGCATTGAGACCTCTATCGCAACGGCTGATGAGGTGGCGATGGCTATCGCCAAGCAAAACCTCCCCACCAAACAATCACAGGAGACGCAATCACAGGAGACGCAACCCGCAGCACTCCAACCTGACGCAATGTTTCAGAAGGCTATGGACTACATCAAGGCTAACCCAACCTATGATAAGCTTAAAATGATATTAGATAAGCAAGGGGAGTTGTATGAGGAGGGTAAAGTTTCTAGCCTATTTACTGAATCGCAAGTAAAGTCACTCCAATCTTTAATTAAGAAAAGCAAATGACAGAAGTTATTCCCGCCAAGTTCGTGCTTCTTGATGGAAGCCAATGGTCTTACAATGAATTGCTAGAGCGTATGGGTGATGATGAGTTTTACTATGGGTATCTTGGTAAGGCATCACTATCATCTTCTTCTGTAAAACTCCTTAACCAATCACCGAAGGCTTATCAACGCTATCTAAATAATGGTAGCGAGTCTTCATCTGCACTCACCAACGGAAAGCTTCTGCATATGCTTGTCCTTGAGCCAAACAAGGTTCAGGACTCCTTTGAGATTGTGGATGTTAAAAGCAAATTGACTAAAGCCTTCAAGGATGCTGAGGTAGCTAACCCAGGTAGGTTAGTAATCACAGGAGACGAGTTCCGCAACGCTCAAAATATGATGAACTCGCTAATGAACTGCAAACGTGTGGAAGACATCATTATGAATTGCTCCTACGAGAAAGCTGACTTTGGTTATGTTGCAGGTATGCCATTTAGAGCCAAAGCAGATATGGTTCACGAAGATGGTAGCATCTACGATTTGAAAACTACTTCGGACATCGAGGGATTCCGATATAGTGCGAAAAAGTACGGATACGCATCACAAGTGTATATCTACGGCAAGATATTCGGTGTTCACTATCTGAACTTCCACTTCATCGTTATTGACAAAACAACGCAAGACGTTGGGATATATAGTGTGTCCGAAGAATTCTACAAGCTAGGGGAACAGCTTGTAAAAAACGCTACCAAAACCTACAGAGAGTACTTCATTGAGAACAAAGACATCAACCAACACCTAATCACAGAAATCCTTTAAAAAACCAGTTATGACAACAGAAAACCAAAAGCCAAACTATTTCGGAAATGTATTCTATGAAGAATACGAAAATGAATTCACAGGATACACGCTATCTATGACAGCCACGGAGATGACAGAAGCCTTGAAGAAGGCAGATGCAAACGGACGTGTCAAGGTACGTATCCGCAAGGGTCGTGACCCAAAGCGTCCATACGCAGTCTTGTTAGAACCAAAGGCTGCTCAATCAGCTCCTAAGTCAGCAGATCCCCAATCTGACTTGCCGTTCTAAATGGAAGAAGCTGTAGCGTTCTTGGTAGCACTCGAATGGGGGGTTTCGTTGAAATACACGGAATCCCCTTTTTTCGGGTTTCAAAAGGGTGACAAAAAGATTTTGCTCAACGTCAAGATTGGTTCGTATGAAGGCTCAACCGCCAAGATACCAAATCACAGGAGACACGAAAAGGAGACCCACGTTTTGTTGCTCACCCCTAACAAGCCACTCGCCAATGTAATTCTTCTGGAGTCTAAGGACTTCTGGGATGCAACAGATGGTGACATCGTACAACTCAAACAAATAAGCGAAAAAATAAAATGGAAACACAGAATGGACGTAAGCGAAAAAAAACAAGCTACAGAATAGATACTGCTGTTTGTTTATTAACAAACAATTTTCTATCTTTGCACTAACCCAAAAGGGTGAGCAGTTGTAATCACACAGAGCGTCTCCTCACTACCCATAGGATATGGGTGCTGCATAAAAAGCAGGTAGTAAAGTGGGTAATGCCACAGGATGTCCTGATAGGTAAGATGTGATGAATATTGGTCTTGAGTACAACCAATAACAACTGAGTGCAGAGGGATTATATATTTAAATTTCTAAATGTAACATAATGATATTATCTATCTTCTTATTAGGATTTCTTTTTATGCTCTTCAACGAGCTTGAGGACGAGTGCATCGTGGGGAACTGGAGTGGTAAGCTAACGCATTGGAACTCAAGAGAGTCTTGGCGAAACAAATGGGCCCTTGGTCCAAACAACAACCCTCTATCCTACAAGCCTAAATGGTATCACTTTGGGATATCCTTGCCTCACGCAGAACGATTCCCATACAGCTCTACATTCCTTGTGTTCTTAACGGATGCGGAGCATTGCTTTCAGATGGGGAAAATCCTTGCAATCTGTTGGGGTTTTGGACTCATCGACCCTGTTCTTGGGTTTGCGTTTTTCTTTGGTCACCTATGGGTGGGCGTTGCAAAGGAAACGATTTTAAAACGATTCATAAAGGGATGACAAGACGAGAGTTACTTGTAGAGCTATCAGGGGACGAAGAATTACTTTTCGCAGATGGCTTTGACGATGCCATCATTGGCTTTGACAGAAACTCTTTTAGAGTTGTGTATTCGGTTACAAAGGCCGTAGCTATCCTTGAGAGAGAGATGGGGGCAGACGATGCGATTGAATACTTTGAGTACAACGTGGAATCAGCTTACGTTGGAGAAAGAACACCGATATGGTGTCAAGATGAATACAATCCCTAAAAACATATCATATTTTGCGATTATGAAAACAATACTACTAGGGGACACCCACGGAAGAACGCTATGGAAAGACGCTATCACAAAAGAATCCCCCGACCAAGTAGTATTCATCGGGGACTACTTTGATAGCCTTGACATCAGCTCAGAGAAGCAACTTGAGAACTTTATGGATATTCTTGAGTACAAGCGTAGAATCCCGAATACGATTCTGCTCATAGGAAACCACGACTTCCACTATATGTTCAACTACGAGCGTTATACTGGCTTTCAGCCGAAGATGTATCCAACCATCAACCACTTGCTAACAGACAACAAAGACCTTTTTCAGATGGCTTTCTTGCTTGATGACTTGCTTTGTACCCACGCTGGGGTATCAGCAGAATGGCTCAAAGACAACGATATTTCAGAGGACGCAGACATCGTTAGCGAAATCAACAATCTGTTTATCGTTCAGCCGAGGAAGTTTATGTTCACAGGCCTAGACCCTACAGGTGGTGATACCTATCAGACTCCGATATGGATTCGACCCGAACAACTTATGAGGGCTAATAAAAACAGCTCATTAAAGAAAGCCTACAGACAAGTCGTTGGTCATACTCAAGTGGGTGCAGATGCTAGCATTGGGATGCTAGAGAAGTTCACAGGAGGAAGATACTTTCTTATTGACGTAATTCACCAAGGGAAATACTTGGTTTACAACGATGGGGAGCTTACCTTTGGCAAATTTTAAATAACTTAAATATGAAAAAGATTTTTGTGGTTTTATCAATTGCCTTGCTGTCTTGCGATTTTACTCCTCCAAAAAAAAGAAAACTAGTTATTAGGAAATGTTTAATTGACAGCGTAGTATTTTATGGCGTAGGGCAAAAAAGCACCCTCCAATTTTCTCCTATATGGGAGGCCCATACTGATTGCGGGATAATAAACGTAAGCAGAAGTGTTTGTAAAGGGGACACTATTGCTAAGTTTGAACACACCTTTTAAGTACTAAATAATGGAAAATTTACACCAAAATCACACTAAACCTATGAATAAAGAACTAGATTCAAGAAAATACGGACAATGGGTGTCACGTATCGGTATCACAAGGATGCAACAAGAGATTGACAACCTTACTTTTATCACAGAACATCTACCCATCTTCAGCGATGTCGCTGTTGACCTAGCGACAAAAAAGCTAGCACAAATCAGAAAGGAGCAAGAGAACTAATGGAGCATCTTGTTGGAGTGTATGGTACACTAAAGAAAGGCAACGGTAACCAAGGAGTTATGCAATATGCTGGTGGTGAATTCGTAGCAAATGCTAAGACAAAACATCCAATGCGATTGTGCATAAGTGGCCTACCATACTTGATAAAAGGAACACACGAAGATGGACACTTTGTACATATGGAGTTGTACCTTGTGAACGATTTGGGATTGAAAACGCTTGATGCACTTGAGGGGCATCCCCACTTCTATGAAAGGGAGAAGCTCGAGGTAGTTACTACCGAAGGGGAAGAAATGACCCCTTGGGTGTATCAGGTGGGGGAGATGTATGATAAACTATTGGACTACTATGAAGAGTACTAATGAAAAGATTGTAGAGGAATGCCGAGCTGTTGAGTCTCTGCTCCTTGAAAAGAACACCGCTTATGGGGATGCAGCTACAAACCCATCAAACATATTCAGCACAAACTCCCCAAGAGCGTCTATATGCGCTAGGATTGATGACAAGCTTAACCGCATCAAGAACAGAGGCATCAACGACTCCACGGAGGACACGGTCACAGACCTTATTGGTTATTTAATTCTACTTAAAATTGTTTTAAAAGATGAGCAACATTCTAGAAAAGAAGGTCACGATATTCAAGAGCCTGACGGACACTCAGACACCGTACGTCCAAACACTTGGACAAGTACTGGAACATATAAGGTCCCCGAAAACATCTTCTTTAGCGACTATTAACAGGATTCGTAGCGGTCAGGCTACGAAGGATGAAAAAAAACAACTCCCGATTATATGCTTTTCGGGAGTTTTTTTGTCTAGGGACGATTCGTCTCTGCAAGAACACTCAGGGTTGATGGTAATTGACTTTGACAAGATTGATGCAGAGGAAGCAAAAAGAAATCTGTCTCTAGATAAGCACACGCTTGTTTGCTTTATATCCCCCTCAGGGAAAGGCGTTAAGGTTGTTGTACGTATCACAAACCCTGAAAGGCATCGTGACCACTACAGAAGCATTATGCGCTACTACGATGCCAACTATGGGCTTGAGGTAGACTCAACAGGAATAAACGAATCTAGAGCCTGTTTCTTTAGCTACGATGAGGCGCTAGTCTATAGAGATGATGCGGAGGCTTATGGTGGCTTCTTAACGGAGAAGGCTGACAATCAGCAGATAGAGGTAAAGACAGCAGGGATTACGGACTACGAGCAGTTAAACATCGCTTGCCGTATGATTCGCAGAGCAGAGAACGGAAGCAAGCACGATGTTCTTCTACGTGCATCAATACTTTGCGGTGGATACATAGCTGCCTCTATGATGGAGGAGGAGGAGGTTATAAGGGTTCTTCTTAGGGAGATAGAGAAGAAGGATATTGACTCTATGCACACCGCTATAAATACCATTAGGGATGGTATTGAAAGAGGGAAGATGCTACCAATCAAGAATGTATTGGATGAGCGTGATAAGATGCGTAGAGAGCTGTTGATTAGCGATGGGGATATGTCTTTCATATCCTCCGACTCAGAGGACTACAAGTGGATTACGATGTTCGCAGAGGGGGAGATACCTCAAGGTCTTTCCGTTGGCATCGAGCAAGTTGACCTCCATTGGAGGTTCAAAAAGAACTTCACCATCATCAACGGACACAGTAATATAGGCAAGACCACATTCGCATTGTATCTGCAAGTAGTAGCCTCTATGAGGCACGGATGGAGATGGCTGGTGTATACCTCAGAGAACAAGACAGCAGCCGTTAAAATGAAGCTGATGACCTTTGCAATGGGTAAAAGCGTTGAGTCTATGACCTTTAACGAAAGAAAGATAGCTTACGATTGGGTGAGGAAGCATTTCACGGTCATTGAAAACAACAAGACCTACTCCTTTTATGACATCCTGATATTCACGGAGAAGATGCTGAGGCAAGAACCTCTTGATGGGGTATTCATCGACCCATACAACAGCTTGAAAAGGGATATGAGGCAAGGTAGCACGCTTGGTGTACACGAATACGACTACGAGGCTATCAGCGAAATGCTCACGATGTCAAACGCAAACAAGATGGCTGTATGGCTTAACGCACACGCTGTCACTGAAGCTCAACGTATGAAAGGTGACGATGGTTTGCCTATCGCACCATTCGCAGAGCAGACAGAGGGAGGTGGCAAGTTCGTGAACAGAGCTGATGACTTCCTTACGTTCCACAGAAAGATACAGCACCCTGAGATAGCGATGAGGCGAACTGTTGAGATGCACGTGCGTAAGATTCGTGAGACAGAAACTGGGGGCTCCCCTACATCTTTCAATGAGCCTCTAAGATTCGAGTGCAATGCGGATAGAAACACCTTCTACTACATCAATGGTAGCCTGATGTTCAACCCCTTAAATTGTGGAGAAGTAAGTAGAACTTTATTTGGAGGAAGCTAACTGCTTGACTATATTCGCCAATGGCTAAAACCAAAAATGTTAAAAATAAAAAACACACATACGATGGTATCGAACTTAAATCGTCTCTCGAACTCTACTGCTATAAAAAGCTTAAAGAGAATGGTTTCATCTTTGAATATGAGCCTGAGTCTATTACGCTTATGGATGGGTTTAGGAATGAAGTTCTATATTTTAAATGCACTAACGGCTCTAAGACGATGGTGGACAGGACTGGGAGCAAAGAGTACCCCATCACCTACAAGCCTGACTTCGTCTCCCACGAGCAAAAGTTCTACATCGAAACAAAGGGATTCGTCCCCTCGCAGCATACATTCACGCTCAGGTGGAAGCTGTTCCTCTACTGGCTACAAATCAACGGAATGTCAGACTATAAAGTCTTCCTCCCGAAGAACCAAACCCAAGTCGACCAAACCATAAACATACTCCTTGGAAATGAACAAGAGACTATCCGAGTACTACCTGATGTCGCTAAATCAGGTACAAAAAAACACAACAAACCTGTACGAAAGTTTACACGACGAAAAAGGAAACCCACTAGTCGATGAGGTAGCGGTACGGAAGTTGACGCTTGACTTCATTCAATCTGTACGCAAAGAGTTAGAGTTCATTAGAGATGCCGTAAGAGAACACGTAGAGGGCGAATAATGCGTAGCCAATATCCGAACTCCATTGCGGAGGGAGTTTCAGCAGAGACTAGGTTTACTGCTGATTATCTTTTGTCTTACCCCGATAAATTCAAGCTGTTTCGCAGGGCTACAAGACACGAGGATATGCGAGAGCATTGGGATGTGTGCATCAACGATGTCAAGATAGACGTTAAAGCAAGGAGAAGATTGAACAGAAACTCCGATTACTGCAACGACTTTGCTATCTTTGAAATCAAGAACACCTACGGAACAACTGGCTGGGGATACGGTGGAGCTGACTTCATCGCCTATGAATTTGAATTCGATTGGGTTGTCGTTAATAGAAAGCTACTAGCGTCATTCGTTGAAACAAATATCACTGATGAAACCGTATACGATAAGTTCAAGGGCCCCTACTTAAAGCAATCAAGGAGAGGCAGAGAGGACTTGTTTGTATGGATACCGACAGACGAACTTAGAACAATATCACACTACACACTTAAAAAAACAATAATAGAAAATGCTATTTAGCCATAGAGTCGCCTACAAACCATTTGAGTACCCCATCTACTTTACAGAAGGTTGGATGAAGCAAGCACAAGCCTTTTGGCTTCATACGGAAATACCGATGCAGAACGATGTCAAGGACTTCCGTGAGAACCTACAGCCCCACGAGACCAACCTAGTTGGGAACATTCTTTTGGGCTTTGCTCAGACCGAGTGTGCTGTGTCTGACTACTGGACAAATCAGGTAACGAAGTGGTTTCCGAAGCACGAGATTATCCAAATGGCGATGATGTTTGGCTCTCAGGAGACTATCCACGCTGCTGCCTACAGCTACCTCAACGAGACACTTGGTCTTGAGAACTTTGAAGGGTTCTTGCACGAGGAGTCTACAAGAGAACGATTCGATAACCTTATGAAGACTCAAGCGGATTATACGCATACAGAGCTTTCTGCAATGCCAAAGGCTAGACTTGAAGTGGCTAAGTCCATCGCTGTGTTCTCTGCCTTTGCCGAAGGGGTGTCGCTGTATTCATCATTCGCTGTCCTGTACTCCTTTCAAATGAGGAATCTTCTCAAAGGAATAGGCCAACAAATGAAGTGGTCTGTACGTGACGAATCCCTACATTCAAGGATGGGATGCACGCTGTTCAATCATATGTGCAGCGAATACCCTGAGCTTCGTGAAAAAGCCAAGGAAAGCATCATTGAAGCTGCTAGGTTAGCCGTTGAGCTTGAGGAAAAGTTCATCAACAAGATGTTTGAGATGGGGGATTTGGAGAACCTAAAGGCAGAAGACCTCATTGAGTTTATTAAGAAGAGGGCTAATGAGAAGCTTATTGAACTAGGTTATGAGGCTATTTTTGTAGTCGATGACGCTAAGGCTAGTCAGTTGGATTGGTTCTATCATCTGACTGGTGGTCTTACACACACAGACTTCTTCGCTCTAAGGCCAACGGATTACTCCAAGGCCAACGAGGGGGAAGACTTTGAAGATGTATGGTAGAACTCTTAAACTATAGATATGAAACTAAAACAAATGAACCCAAGAGAATATCGCAAGTTAGTCGATGATATCTGTGACTCAATGCTTGAGGATGAGCTTGAAATGCTCAGCGTGTATACATCCGATGTAACTATCAAGGGGCGCAAGTTCTTTGCAGTGTTCATTACTGAAACGGACTCTGAGTTCTTAGAATCAGAGACACAACAACAACTTAAAAAAATCATTGAAGATGCCAGTAAGCTATAACCCAACAGAAAAGATTCTTGCGGATTACTTAACCGCAAACCCAACAGCGTCTATTGTTGAAATCAATAGGGCCACATCGGTTTCCTATCCAGTTATCGTAGACTTTCTAGAGAATAAATGGAAGGGGAACAAAGGCGACGAAGGTGCTACAGGCCCTACAGGCCCTACAGGTGCTACAGGTGCTACAGGTGCTACAGGTGCTACAGGTGCTGCAGGCCCTACAGGTCCTCAAGGAGACCCAGGGCCTACAGGCTCTCAAGGGCCTACAGGTGCTACAGGCTCTCAAGGCCCAGAGGGGCCAGCAGGGCCCACAGGAGCTACAGGTCCTCAAGGGGTTCAAGGGCCATCAGGTGCTGATGGTGCTACAGGTGCTACAGGTGCTCAAGGCCCAGCGGGAGCCACAGGCCCTACAGGGCCCGCTGGTGAGGGGTTCAGTAACGGAGATGCAAAGGGGGACATCAAGTATTGGGGTGGCACTGATTGGAAGAACTTAGCGATAGGCCCAGCAAACCAAGTACTTACGGTTGCCGAAAATGGTGAAGATTTAATTTGGACTAGGAAATAAAAATGAAAAACTACGGAAAAGAATTAGGGTGGGAGGTCGGAGTAGACTTCCCTGTATGGGGCAACACAGAGGAGTACGTGAAGACCATCAGCAATGGGTATCTAATTGGTCGTGAAACACCAAGAGATGCTTATAGAAGAGTATGCAGAACCATAACCAACAGATTGAATCAGACTCAAGCGTTTGAGGACAAACTGTTTATGTACATTTGGAATAATTGGTTGTGTTTAGCTACTCCAGTCCTAGCCAACACAGGCACAGACAGAGGCTTACCAATCTCTTGCTTTGGTATTGATATTGGTGACAGCATTCAGGACATCGGTACAAAGAACCTTGAGATGATGCTTCTTGCTAAGCACGGAGGCGGTGTGGGTGTAGGTATGAATATGCTACGTCCAGCTGGCTCCCCCATCTCCAACTCAAACGGCACAACAGATGGAGTCGTTCCGTTCTGTAAAATCTACGATTCAACGATTCTGGCTACCTCTCAGGGTAACGTGCGTCGTGGTGCTGCTAGCATCAATCTAAACATTGAACACGATGACTTCTGGGAGTGGATTGAAATCCGTGAACCAAAGGGTGATGTGAATAGACAATGCCTCAACCTGCACCAATGCGTGGTTGTCTCCGATAAGTTTATGCGTAAGATTGAAGAGGGAGACCAAGAATCACGCAGAAGGTGGGCCAAGGTATTGCAGAAGCGCAAGGCCACTGGAGAACCCTATGTGATGTTCCGAGGGAATGTGAACAAGGCTAACCCTGAGATGTACAAGAAGAATGGCCTCAAGGTGTTTATGACCAACATCTGTTCGGAAATCGCCCTGTACACAGACGAGTCTCACTCATTCGTTTGCTGCCTTTCCTCACTAAACCTCGCCAAGTATGACGAATGGAAGGACACCGACTTGGTATACACCGCTACGTTCTTTCTTGATGGAGTTCTAGAAGAGTTCATTCAGAAAGCCAAGAATATGAGGGGCTTTGAGAACTCTGTTCGCTCTGCGGAGAAGGGTCGTGCCTTGGGACTTGGTGTCCTAGGCTGGCACACCTACCTACAGCAGAAGGGTATGTCCTTTGAGGGCCTACCATCTCAGATGCACACACGTTCTATCTTCTCGCATATTAAACTTGAGAGTGAGAGAGCATCTAGAGATATGGCTCGCATCTACGGTGAGCCTCTATGGTGTCGTGGTTTCGGTATGAGGAACACGCATTTACGAGCTGTTGCACCTACGGTTAGTAATTCAAAATTGTCAGGTAATGTGTCGGCTGGGATTGAACCTTGGGCTGCTAACGTGTTCACAGAGCAATCTCTCAAGGGTACATTCATCCGCAAGAACCAAGAGTTAGAGAGAGTCTTGCGAAGGATTGGTATGAACACTAAAGACGTGTGGGATAAGATTCTTGAGGATGGAGGTAGCGTCCAAGGACTAGACTTCTTGGATGAGTGGGTGATGGTTGGTGGGGATATCCGAAAGGCAGACGAACCAAGGAAAGCCCACGAACTAGCTGAGCCTGTTAAGGAAGTCTTTAAGACCTTCAAAGAAATCAATCAGCTTGAGCTTATCAAACAAGCGAGCATCAGGCAGAGGTATGTAGACCAATCGGTGTCTTTGAACCTAGCCTTCCCTACGGAGGCAACCCCTAAGTGGATTAACCAAGTCCACATTGAAGCTTGGAAGCAAGGTATTAAGACTCTATACTATATGAGAACGGAGTCTGTTCTTAGAGGGGACATCGCTGCTAGGGCTACAGACCCAGCTTGCGTCTCTTGTGATGGCTGATTGGGTGTATATTTGTATCTAATTGAATATGAATACAAAACCTATCGTAATTACTACGATATACCACCAAGAAGAGAGCGGAGCTGCGCTCTATCGTCTCAATATGCCGAACTCGTGGATGGAGGATAATACGGATATCTTTCAGTTCAGGAACTTCACGGGATTCGGTAAGATGTCGGATACGGACATCCTTGAAACGGACATCTTTGTCGTCAGCCGTGTGATTGACACGAAGTCTGTGGAGGGTGTTCAAGAGGCAGCTAAGGCGCTAAAACAGTTTGATGCTAAGCTAATCCTAGACCTTGACGACTACTGGGTTCTGAACAAGGACCACGTATCCTACAAGCACTACAAGGACAACAACCTCACGAGAATCATTGAGGAGAACATCAGTGTAGCGGATTGGGTAACTTGCTCAACAGAGTACTTGGCTAGCAGAGCTGCGGTAATCAACCCAAATGTCGTTGTCATTAAGAATGTCCCATACCCTGATAAGTACCATCAATACGTGCCTGTACAAAGACCAGCTCCTTATGTGAGGTTTGGTTGGTTCGGTGGGGCTCAGCACATCGAAGACGTTGCTTTGATGGAGAAGAGTATGAAAATGCTTTGCAACGATAAAAGCCTTAACGGCAAGTACACCGTTACACTTGCTGGGTACAACGACAACGCATCATACAACTACTATCAAAAGGTATTTAGTGCAAACGGTCAAAACAAGCACTACACTCGCATCCCTGCAAGGTCGGTGTACGAGTATATGTACGGGTACAACGATGTAGATGTCACCTATGCCCCTGTGAACAAGACAGAGTTCAATCGTTCTCGCTCAGAGCTGAAGGTCGTTGAGGCTGGATGGATGGGCAAAGCTCTTATCTGCTCCAATATGGATTACTACACCGAGCATATCAAGCACGGGGAGAACGGATTCATTGTAAGCAAAGCAGAAGAGTCTGGATGGTATCGCTACACCAAGCAGCTAATCCTAGACAAAGACCTCAGAGAGGGGATGGCTAAGAACCTACAGGAGTACGTTAAGAAGAACTTTCCTTATCAAGAGATATTCTCCAAGAAGGGAAACCTGTATCGTAGGTTGTACGATGAAAACCAAATGCAAAACAGATTTGACACATTACTAGCCAATGGAACAATTAAATACGCAGAACCAACAGACGGAGCCACAGACGCTCAATAGCCCCAAGCTTAACCACTTCTACCACATCTACGCTGGAGATGAATGGCTCTTAACCGTCCATCAGCACTTCGTAACGCTTAACGCTTACGGACTTATGGATAGCCTTGAGAATATCTATGTAGGTATCGTAGGCAAGGAGGAGAATAGACAAGCTGTTATTAATCACTTATCAAGCTATGACAACCCAAAGATTGTGGTTGCTGTCCAGGCGGAAACGGGCTATGAGGGTATTACGCTCAACAAGCTATGGGAGTTCGCTAAGACTGACGATGGGTATATCTTCTACGCTCACACGAAAGGTAGCTCAAGGGGATGATTGGTGAACCAGCTATGGGGTCGTTCAATGCTCTGCTTCAATGCTGTAAGGTGGCAGTTCGCAGGAACTGAGCTAGGCAAAGAGAATATCGATGCTGTTGGTTGTCACTATGTGTACAAGGAGAAGTTCCCTGAGTACTTTGAGATGTATAAGGAGCATCACCCCAATAAGTACCCATTCTTTGCTGGTAACTTCTGGTGGGCCAAGTCTGCTCACGTGAAGTCCTTGCAGCCCCCACAAACAGAGGATAAGTACTCCTCTGAGGGATGGCTTGGTAGCAATGGATTGCTTAGGAATGTCGAGCTGTTTGAGGGGATGCCATCATTGCATTTGTTTCAAAATATAACTTTTTAAAAAAAAAACAAATATGTATAGTCACATTAACAAAGATAACCCAATCGTTGCCGTAGAGATTGGGATATGGGAGGCAGCTAATGCTAAACGCCTCTTGGATGAATTCTCAAATTTGACATTGATAGGGATTGACCCATTTGAAGGGTATCAAGACTGGCATATGTATATACAAGGTAGTTATATGTCAGAACGTGAGAAGATTGCGATGGAAACGATGAAACCATACATTGAGTCTGGTAGGTTCTCCCTTATACGAAAATACAGTGATAAGGCTCTTGAAGACCTTGAAGATGGCAAGTACGATTTCATTTACATAGACGCAGACCACTCTTATGAATGGGCTTTCCACGATATGACCAATTATTGGGGGAAAGTAAAAGATGGTGGTGTATTATGTGGGCACGATAGGAACCTCCCTGGAGTTAAGAAGGCTCTAGAAGAGTTCACCGCTATAATCGGAAAAAACTTCACCCCATCAGAAGAACCTCAAATAGAAAGCTGGTACATAACAAAATGAGGACTGCTATTGCTTGCATTGCCAAAAACGAAGACCTTTACATCAAGGAGTGGGTGGATTACCATTTAGCCCTTGGGTTTGATAAAGTGATTGTAGTTGCTAACGATTGGGATTACTCCCCGCATAGAGAGGAAGTAATACTATTAAGCACTCCTACTATTGAGCATAGGATATTAACGCAACTAATAACCTACAATTCAATTATAGAGAAGTTTAGGGGAGTATATGACTGGATAGCTATATTTGATGCTGATGAATATCTGTGTCTCAAAAAACATAGTAATGTGAAGGACTTCATTAAGTCATTCTATCCTTACAAGCCAAAGTCAATAGCCGTTAACTGGACTTTCTTTGGTGATAATGGACTAGAAAAACCCGATGGAGATTACAGCTTGTTGAACAGGTTCACAAAAAGACAAGAGAGTGCTGACAAGCATATAAAAGTAATTGTCAACACGAAGTATAAGCATATCTTTAATGAACAACCTCACAGTTCAAATCTAGAGTGGATAGACCAATCATTTAAAACAGGTAATGGCCCCTTCAATGAAGGTGGCAGCATAGATGTAGCTCAAATAAACCACTACTGGTGCAAGACCATAGAGGAGTATAAGCAGTTTAAGATTCCAAATGGGCAAGAATGGTGTCCTGGTCAGTCTAGAAAGCTAGAAGAATTTCAGAACCACAACTTCAACGAAGTAGAGGATACAATAGCGAGAGACTTTATCGCCTCATCCCTCTCATAATCAGTAGTAGCACGCAGAGTCCCCAAACTGCAACTCCGATATACTTGAAAGGCGAGTCTTTTTTCGCTTCCTTGTAAACAATCTTCTCGACTGGTATCCTAACCACCCGCACGAGTGTATCCGATTTGCAAGTCCCAGCAAGTCTAATAGTGTCATTTTGTCTTATAATTTGTATGTGGAGTTTGTCTTTAATAAGCTCAATGGTGTCGTACTTACTTGTGACGAAAGTATCTGTGACGTGGACCTCTGGGGTGTAGAACGTGTCATTGAGGATGACGGTGTCTTTGACCACTATCATCGGGTCCTTTTTTATTGCACGTCTTAGATGCCAGTTTGCCGAGCAAGAGGCCAACAAACAGAAGAATACCGTTAAACATATTGCGAGTGCAAATTTACTTCTCTTCATCTCTTTTTATTTTGGCATACTCTTTGGCAATTCTTATGTTTTGCTCTCTATTTATATTCCTACCAACAGCTGAAGTGTAATCCCCCATATAGTTATATATCTCTTGGTCGGTCATATTTTGGTCGTAGATGTATAATATTTTAGCTCTGGCTACATCATCTGCAGCAAACATCAACTCATTATACTGCTGAGGTATATCTGGCCCTTTTTTCGCTACTGCATTAATTCTGTTTTTGAAAAACTCTGCGTCCTTTTCATCAAGCTTTCTTACTTCAGCCTTTATTGAATCGATAGTTCTATTGTATGTTTCCGCAGTTACCTTTTGTTCGTTTAGATTGTAAAGCTTTTCACCCCACTTATCTGCTTCTTTCTTTAGAAACAATCTTCTGTCATTGCTTTCTATGTTAGCTTTGTCGACTTCTTCTCTCTTTCTGTAACTTTTTGTATCTGGGTTTGTTACTCCGACAAATACCTTCGTGGCATCAGCCCCCAACCTTTCTCCTACACCCTTAGATATATCTTGAACATCTTGAATTTTCATACCATTCGGGCCCTCTAATTCGTATTTCCTAGAAAAAGCGTCAAGTATGGAATACGAACCCATAACAATCAGAGAACTATGAGGGCTTGTAATAACTTTTTCTGTAGCTGCTTGCAATCTTTTTGGCCCTAATCCCAATCCTTGTCCGATAGCTTTATAAAAATAAGGTACATCCTTATTGAATAAATCCTCGTATTGGGGAGATGGTTTTCCTTGAGAAGTTTGTTTTGCGTAGTCCCTGCTAACAATTTGGTCTCTAAAGGCATCATAATTTGAACTGTAAGTGTACATAGATGCGAAAACGGGGACTGCGGTCATTATCTCCTTGTCTAATTTACCGATGTCTTTTGGAAGATATGACCCTACAGTTTTAAGGGCAATCTTTGAAATGTCATCATTTATCCTTGGGTCACGGTTGTTTTGACTAGCAACGTATGCCTCAGCCCCAATTTCCAACAAGTTGGCGAAAGCCTGTAGCTGTTGGGTTTTTGCTATCTTTAAGTAATACCTATTACCATCTTTATCTTTAAATGGGGTAAGTATAATCCAGTTCCTGAATTTTATTTCATCGGATATATCCTCCATATCATCGTCTCCAAGTGATGCATTAAACAGAGCTAAGGTAAAAATGGCTACCGATAACTGAGCTAGCTTGAAGGCAAACTGTTTGGGGTTGTTTGCTATATAACTTGTAGACACCCTAAATCCTTGAAACGCTGCGTTAAGATATGGTATGGCGGACTCTCCAGCCTTAGTTAATTCACCTCCTTGAGAGAAATCTATTATCTCTCTAACCAAAGCAACAGCTTCTTCTATTATAGGCTTAGCTGCTTCGCTATTAATATCTACCCCCGCCTCTTCAAGCCTCTTCTCAACTAATGACTGAAATATACCTAGCCTTGGAGCTATTTCAGATAGCTCGCCTAGATAGCCCAAGTACTCTCTACCCTTGGTTAAAACTTCAGAAGCCTTCATACCAAGGCGAGCCATTCTTCTCTGCTGAGCTGAAGATGGATTACCAAGCCCAACACTTTCCTCTCCTTCCGTGGAAAGAAACTCCATACCACCTCCAAACTTTATGTAAAGTTTAAACCACTTGTCATCAGTAATCTTACTCTTAGCACCACGGATGTAGTCCATTCCTAGCTTAAACATTGCTATTGGTAGCGGTACGTTATCGTAAAAATCAGTGAACATTAATATATGGGTAAAATCCCTAGGTACGTTCTTGACAACAAACAGCGGGTTAAGTTGAGTTGCCAGCATTTTTAACAGTCTTGAAAAAGTGGCTATGCCGAGAAGTTTTTGGGCTTGAGGAGAAAGTAACCCATATCGCTTCATATCATTAAGAGAGCTGTACAAGTCGTTCCTAAGATAAAACTTTTGCTGAACCCCCTGCTTTCTTCCTTTTTGCGTATAGTACACAATTTCGCTAAAACCAGTTTTAGCTGTTTTAGATATCCAAGAGGCATTGGTTGGAATATCAGCCGCTTTACCCAACTCTACGTGTATTTTGTTTTTAGCCATCCTAGTAAAGGCATTTTTTGCGTATATACGTAGTAAGTACCTCGAATTGAAAAGCATTTCTTTATCACTACCCTCTTTAAGCCTTTGGATTATTGGACCAGTGAACCTGTGTTCACTCATCATATTTGAGTCCATATCTTCAAACATATGATCAAGAAACACACGAGGCTGATAGTCGAGCCCAGCTAACTGCTCATAAAGTTTTTCGCTTATCATACCCTCTCTATACAGCTCATCGAGTATTGATGAAAATGCGTCAAAGTACTCGTCAGCTCTTTCATTTAGCTTAGCAAACGCTTCATCTCCCATTTCAGCTTGGAGTCTTGATAGCTCAAGAGATGCGGTTAAACCATCTATATTTTCTGGATGTGTTGGTGGCTTTGCTTCCGCCATCTTTTTTTGAGCATTTAACGCTTTTCTTAGCGTCTTATCGTAGGCTGGCGTATTAGGCTGAAGATTTTGAAGTTTAGCCATCGCATCATTGTACTCAGCCAATGCATCATCAAACCTTTCGGCAAAATTTGCATCAATCGTAGATATCCTACGGAGGACAATAATCTTGTCAAGAAGAGTATTTTCCTCTTGGCTAAGCCCTTTATAGATTCTTGACTCCCAAGATTTTACAAATGCCAATGCCCTTGAAGATGCCCCAGCTTTGTTGACGATTAAGTTTTTCGCTCTTTGCAAGCCAGCTTTAAGAACTTCCGCCTTAATAAGGTGCTGCCTATCCAACAGTTTGACTATAGCGTTCTTTATCGTAAAAATCGCTTTGTTTGTTTCTCTTTCAATCTTAGACTTAGAGTCCTCATAGGCTTTGTCTATATTACCTGTGTAGCTCTGTGCGTCCAATGCGTTATTAGGGACATTGTCATTAGCGACATTATCATAGATATCAGCGGCCTCTTGTGCCCCCATAAAACTACTAGCGACTCTTATGAATTCCGCTCTATCAACAAACATCGTGACATTCCCGTTAACGTCTTTTTCAGAACGACCTAAAAGATAAGCGTAAAGCCTACCTTTAGTAGTACCTAAAGCCATTCTTTTAACCTTACCGATATCTTTTGACACCCTTTGGGCCTTAACTTGCCCTTTGACTTCGGTATCTTCATCACTGATTTTATCAATTTCTAATATTGCTTTTTCAATTTCACTTGAAGAAGTAATAGTAGAAATCAGGTCATCTCCAATGTACTGACCGAATACATCATATTTTCTTCCTACTAGATCAAATTC
>Ga0172367_10003535_pt1 | contig 20158 bp, 16 predicted proteins | sample Lak10m_FD_114542 | JGI IMG/M metagenome (GOLD analysis project Ga0172367, IMG submission 114542) | Freshwater microbial communities from Kabuno Bay, South-Kivu, Congo - kab_022012_10m | ecosystem: Environmental > Aquatic > Freshwater > Lake | place: Democratic Republic of the Congo: South-Kivu...
CGGATTATGGATTCACTTTGAAATATCCGGAAGGGTTCACTTTTGGCCAATTTGAGGAAGGGGAAGGGAATGTGGTTCTTTTTCAAGAAGAAACCAACTTGGGAGTTCAACTCCCAAGTGGCGCTTTTCAAATCTTTGTCAGTTTGTATGAGGAAGAAAAACCATTGTCTAAAGCCATAATTGAAGCTTCGGCGCCGGAACTCAAAATCCAAAATGGGAAGAACTTGGAACTGAAAATGGGAGCTTCAGAAGGGGTGGAAAGCGAAAGAGGTTCGGAAAAGGTCGGACCTTTAACCGGCCAAGGTCCGACCTTGGATAAAATCGAAGCTCTGTCTTTCGTCTGACGAAATTTTTCATAAAAAATAAAAATTTCAAAATATTTGAGATAGCAGTTTCACTCCTTTTCCTTTATAAATTAGTTGTCGATTTTTCCGGAACGGCATGGCTGTCTTATGGGTCGGTAAAAAACGCCGCAATTTTTTTGGGAGTCACTATTTTTTTAAAGGGATTTCTTGAAATTTATTCCTTGGGCAGTGGCAAAAAGAAAATAAAAATTGCGGATATCGGGCCGGGCATGACATTCAGCAAAAATTTTTTCAGCAAATTCAAAAAAGAATTGGAGGAAGAGGAAAATTTCGGCGTTGTTTCAGAGAATGGACTGGACGAACAACAGGCTGGATTGCTGAAAAAATGGTGCGCGAATAAAAATATGGAATTCGTAAAAATAATGAAAAAAAATTCCTTTGCCGCCTATATGTTCGCCGGGGCCATTTTTACTTTATTGGCAAAAATCTCTATAATTAATTTGATCATGGAAATTTTCAAGATCGGTTAATGCCATGAATTTTAAATCATGAATTTAACCAACCCTTCTATTCTATTAGGAGACGCTTCTGATTTACTGTGGTACGGCGTTGCTATTTACATTATTCACTAAATATTGCCTAATATTTTACGCCCAATCTTGACAGCTGAAATTTTGTCTATACTTATCCACTTGCTGTAAATTGAAAGTTTCTCTATAATTAGGCTTAGATTAAAAAATAATTAATAACTAAAAACCTATGGAGTCAAACCCATCTGGCATCAATCTGATGAAGCCGCAACACAGTGTTTCCCGCGACGGAGAAACAACAAGTACCGAAGTAAAAAATGAAAAATCGAGCCTGATCGGCAAGATGCTGGACAAGATAATGAATGCCAGTATTTTTATGCTTTTTCTGGGGATGCCGCTTTTTTTCACCGGGCTTACTTTTCAAGGACTGGCTTTTGAAAAACAGATCTATTTCTACTTTTGGCTTTTACTCGCCCTGGTAGTCTGGGCGGCTAAAGCGGTGATTTTTGGGGAGATGAAGATTCGGCGAACTCCGCTTGATATTCCAATTTTGGCTTTTTGGCTGATCTATCTTATCGCGACCGTGCTTTCCATTGATCGATGGCATAGCTTTTGGGGATTCTTTGGGGATCCATCTCGAGGCTTTATGAACATTTCCGCTTTGGTTATCGCGTATTATATTCTGCTCAGCAATTTCAATAAAAATATGTGGAAGTTGTCGGTGGCCGGTATCGTAATTTCCGGGTCGATTCTTTCCGTTTGGACAACTCTGGCAGTTCTTGGAATAAATTTCCTGCCGGCCAGCTTGATGGCGCTTGCCCCGCTTAGTCTCATTGGCTCGGTTTCAGGAACGGGTCTCTTTTTCGGCGCGATGTTGCCAATTCTTGTGACTGTAATCTTAAGTATCCGATCCAATTCAGAGTATTCCGGCCTTATGAAAAATGTCCTAACTGGAGTTCTGTTGGGTGTCCTGGTTATTAATCTATTCATCCTTCTGACTCTGTATGCTTTCGTACCCTGGATCGGAGTGCTGATTGGCATGGGGTTTTTCCTGATATTTATCTTGGCGCAAATAATCCGTCCAGCGCAGAACTGGACCTGGCTTCCAATGCTGGCTTTTGTTTTCGTGCTCATGATTCTGATGATTGGAACGGTCAATTTGGCGCGCATTAATCTGCCGGCAGAGGTTAGTCCATCGTATAAAATGTCTTGGGATTTGGCTCGGGAAGCTCTCAAAGCAAAGCCAATTTTGGGATCTGGTCCGTCCACCTATGGCTATGATTTCTCACTCTATCGTCCGCAGGATTTTAACATGAATAATTTCTATAGTTTGCGTTTCTATCAAGGAACCGGTCTTATTATGGAATCTTTGGCGTCTATAGGAATTTTAGGAACTCTCGGACTTGCGGTTCTTATTCTTTCATTCTTGAGTGTCGCAATCTATCTTTTGGCCAGCCAGCGAGACAAGGAAAAAACCTATTCCCTTGGTTTTGTTACTGCATCTTTAATTTTGATTTATGGCGCGGTGACTACCAGAGTTGAAGGGACGCTTATCATTTTATCCGTCCTCATCATAGCCGCTTCTTTGTCCATGCTTCTCAAGGAGAGTGAATCCGAGGAAAGATATATTAGTTTGTCCCTTAAGGCCTCTCCAAAATATGCCTTGGCTTTGGCTTTTGTTTTTATGGTGATTAGCGCCGGTGTGGCCTATCTCTTTGTTTTTCTAGGTAAGGTATATGCGGCTGAACTATATGCCGGAGCTGCCTCCAGGAGCGCCTCGGTAACTGAGGAAGGATCTATCACTCGATTCGCTCAAGCTGCCAGTTTGAACCCCAGAGAGAGCAGATATTTTACCAGAATTGGACAGGAATATATGGTTTTAGCCAACAATGAAAGCCTTAAACCGCAGGCAGATCTTGATGTTGAAGCGGTCAGGAGATATTTAAACAACTCGATTGCGGCTTCAGTTAAGGGCAGAGACCTTATGCCAACGGATGTTTTAGCGGTAGAATCATTGGGTCAAATTTATGAAAATGCCGGCCTCTACATACCGGATTCCTTGACTCTGGCGGAAAATATTTATAAAGACGCTCAAAAACTGGAGCCATTCAATCCGAATTATTATGTGAAGCTTGGTCAGATCAAGTCTACGTTGGCTGCTTCCGAAAAAGATGAAGCTAAGCGAAAGCAGCTTCTGCAGGATGCGAAAGATATTTTTCAGAAAGCCGTGGATGAAAAAGGCAATTTTGCTCCCGGATTTTACTACCTATCGCTGGCACGGGAATCAGTGGGCGATCTTGATGGAGCGATCGAAAGTGCGCAAAATGCCTTCGCTAATGAAAGAACAAGCATCAATTATGCTTTCAACTTGGGGCGTCTTTTCCAGGCGCGCGGAAAAGATGATGACAATCAGAATGCGGAAATTCTGTTTAAACAGATATTGGGCGTAAATGATAAAGAATTGAATACTCATTTCAGCTTGGGACTTCTCTATGAGAAAACCAAGAAAAATCGGGAGGCGATCGATGAATATAATAAAGTGATCGAATTGCTTCCGGATACGCAAACTGACGTCAAACCCAGAATTGAAAAAATGATTTCTAACATTCAAAACGGAATCGAAAATACGCCGGAAAACTTGAAATAACGAAACAAATTAAACAAAAGGCTGAATCCGCGAATGCGAGGCATGTTTAAATGTTCCTTATGATGTTTTATGCGGAATGCCTAGTGTTAAAAAAAGAACGGAGGTGACATTATGAATGGTGTACAAACTTGGGGGGAAGCGATAACTGTGTCTCTAATTGGTCTGTGGGAAAGATTCGTTAATTTTATTCCGACCCTTGTTGGAGCGGCAGTGGTTCTTATTTTTGGCTGGATAATCGCCGCGGCTTTGGGAAAATTAGTTGAAAAACTTATTCAAACTCTCAGAGTTGATCAGGCTTTTGAAAAAATTGGCGCGGGAAGAAAAGTCAAGGAAGCGGGAATCAGCGGTAATATTTCCGGATTTCTCGGCGGATTGGTGAAATGGTTTTTTATTTTAGTTTTTCTGCTAGCGGCCGTAGACATTCTAAAGTTGGATAAAGTTACTATTTTTCTCAATAGCATACTGCTTTATATTCCGAATGTCGTAGTTTCCGTGATCATACTGGCGGTGGTTTTTCTTCTTGGAAATTTTGTATATCATATTGTGAAGGGCAGCACTCGGGCGGCCGGTGTGATGTCGGCAACGCTCCTGGCAACGATTTCCAAATGGGCGATTATAGTTTTTGGAATCCTGGCAGTGCTTATCCAACTTGGAATCGCGACGTCTCTTGTTAGCACGATTTTTGTTGGATTTGTGGCAATGCTTTCCTTGGCTGGCGGATTGGCTTTCGGTCTCGGGGGCAAAGATGAAGCGGCGAGAATTTTGGCAAAATTACGGGAAGAAATTTCAGAAAAGAAATAATCTTGATTAAAATCAAAAAAATCCCCGCTCGGGCGGGGATTTTTTTTATCGTTGTTTTTGGAAGCTGAACCTGGAATTTTTTTGGCTTTTGATAACAAGGCAATGGTATGAATAATTTTTCAAATTATTGCGCGCGGTGATTTTGATAGGTATTATGCGCGGAAATAGCAAGCCGAAATTTATCGCATATCGCCCAGTTATCAGAGGCTTATTAATATCCACAGAGGGCTTTTCTTGAGGAGTTGACCCAGTCAGAAGTGCACTTAAACAAAGCAAAATTTAACAGGGGACTAGTTCTCCACAGGGGTTACTTCTGGTGGGGTTGACAGCTTTTTGGAGAATTGCTATTATTACAACACGTTCCTGTCTGTTGGCAGGCAGGCGAAATCCGCCATTGGGTGGCAATAAAAACTAAAATACTAAGAGATTTTTAATGGTACAAACCAAACAACTTAAATCCGCCAGCTGGCGGAAAAAAAGCGGGTGAGTCTTTTCTTTTTTTTGTCTCATGCCGCTTCCAAGCGGTTTTTTTGTTGCTTATTCTCAAAATCTTTGATTTTGCCAAAATAAGCAATCCAGCCAAAGGCGGGATGGATACAATAAACTTGGCGCTGAAATTAAATTATGTCACATGCTTAGTGTTTCATGTCGCATGAATAAATTTCCGCATCAAGCCGAACTTTCCCAACTGAATAGTAGGTCTTATCACTCATGTTTGTTCCTGAGTTTGCGGAAACGCGGACAAATATGCGGTGGTTAGTTTTCCCAGAATCAACCAGGAAAATGATTTTGGGAATCCCTGATATTCTTTTGCAATAAGATATTAGGAAAGTAGGTTTATCCCGTTAGAAAAATGCCAATATAATTTTTTGAAAATTTGTGGTTTTATTCACAAACAACATTCAATCAGTAACAATTAATGTTGTCATTTTTCTAACGGGATGAATGCAATAAAGTTAATGATTTCAACCCCGCACCATTTTTTGGTAAAGTTCCCTATTACGCAAAAAATAAAATGCAAAAACGCTCCGCTTACGCGGTTGTGTAATAGAGAATTTTTTAGTTGAAAATGGTGCGGGGCAAGTTTAGAAATTGTTAACTGCTAATTAGATCCCGGATCAAGTCCGGGACAATCTCGTCAAAAAACGAGATTGATTCAAGAGCGGTAATACTAATGTGTATGGTGGATGCCTTGACATTAAAAAGCGATGAAGGACGTAGCTGGCTGCGATAAGCCTCGGGGAGTTGTTAAGCAAACTTTGATCCGGGGATTTCCGAATGGGACAACCCATCCCGATTTATCGGGGTAACGTTATCTGAATTCATAGGGTAATGTGGCGCACCCTGGGAACTGAAACATCTTAGTACCAGGAGGAAAAGAAATCAAAGAGATTCCGTCAGTAGTGGCGAGCGAAAGCGGAATAGCCTAAACCGTTCACATCACACTCTGTGTGATGTTCCTAAGTAAAAAGAGAAAAGTAAAAAGTAAAAAAAATCGTGCCGCGTGCGGCACACCAATTTTTTAACTTTTTATTTTGAACTTTTAACTTTAGCGAACATCGTGCCTAGCGTGATGTGTGCGGTGTTGCGGGGCGATCTTACTCGTTTAATCGGGGTAAGGATTGTTTTATTAGCGGAACGTCTCTGGAAAGAGCGATCAAAGAGGGTGATAATCCCGTACGCGAAAATAAAATAACTTTATGTGATTGTTCCCAAGTAGGGCGGGACCGGAGAAATCCCGTTTGAATCTGGGGCCACTATAGCTCCAAGGCTAAATATTTTTAATGATCGATAGCGAACGAGTACCGCGAGGGAAAGGTGAAAAGTATCCCGATGAGGGAGATGAAATAGTATCTGAAACCATATACTAACGAAGAGTTGGAGCCCCGACGTAAGTCGGGGTGACAGCGTGCTTTTTGTAGAACGAGCCAACGAGTTAGTTCTGTGTTGTTGACTAAGCCATTTCGTGGCGGAGTCGTAGTGAAAGCGAGCCTGAAAGGGCGCTTAAAATAGCACGGACTAGACCCGAAGCCAGGTGAGCTATTTATGAGCAGGGTGAATCCCAAGTAACATTGGGAGGAGGCCCGCACCCACGAGCCGTGCAATACTCGGGGATGACTTGTGAATAGAGGAGAAATTCCAATCGAACTTGGCGATAGCTGGTTCTTCCCGAAATAGCTTGAGGGCTAGCGTCCTTTAAATGAGCGTAAAAGGTAGAGCTACTGAATGAGAATTCGCGGTTCGCCGTAGAATTCTCAACCAAACTCCGAATTTTTACGTTTCTTATCTGGGCAGTCAGAAATCCGGGTCTAAGCTCGGGTCTCAAAACGGAAAAAGCCGAGACCGCCGTCTAAGGTCCCAAAATTTATGTTAAGTGGTAAAGGAAGTGAAGTTTCTTATACATCTAGAAGGTTAGCTTAGAAGCAGCCATCCTTTAAAGAGTGCGTAACAGCTCACTAGCTTAGAGACTTCGCGCCGAAAATTCAACGGGGCTAAACATAATACCGAAGACGCGGAACGTTCGTATCTCACTTCGTGAGATACTCAAGTTCAAAATGCAAAATTCAAAGTTCAAAATTAAAGTGTTCCGCTTCGCGGAACGGACTATTATAAAAGTTCATGAGCGTAGCGAATACAAACACTTTTAATTTTTTACTTTGAACTTTTAACTTGAACGAGTATCGCGCGTAGTGAGATACGAGCGTTGGTAGGGAAGTGTTCTATGCGTGTCGAAGCGGAAGGCGCGAGCTGCCGTGGAGTGCATAGAAGTAAGAATGTTGGCATTAGTAACCGCAATGTGGGTGAGATCCCCACACACCGAAAGTCTAAGGTTTCCTGGGCAATGGCGATCATCCCAGGGTTAGTCGGGCCTAAGGCGAGGCCGAAAGGCGTAGTCGATGGACACAAGGTTAATATTCCTTGACTGTTTAATGTTATGGTATGGGAGGACGTGGTCTAGTATATTTCGCCCCTTATTGGATTGGGGTATGCGTATTGAGGATGTTTTCCAGGCAAATCCGGAAGACACCAGTCCAAGGTACGCGTGGAATTTCGAGTAATCGGGAGAACGAAATAAAGCAGACCACCGGGAAAAGTCTCTAACTTATCATTAAATATCCGTACTAAAAACCGACACAGGTAGACTGGGCGAGTAGCCTAAGGTGAACGGGTGAACCTTCGTTAAGGAACTCGGCAAAATAGCTAGACGTAAGTTCGCAAGATGTCTTCCCCACCGCAAGGTGGGGTGCAACAAAAGATTCCAACCGACTGTTTATCAAAAACACAGGTCTCTGCAAACCCGCAAGGGGAAGTATAGGGGCTGACGCCTGACCAGTGCTGGAACGTTAACGGGAGCGATGCAAGTCAATCCCCGAAGCGCCAGTGAACGTCGGCGATAACTATAGAATGACGATTGTAGTTAAAAAATTTAGCTATATGCTGGAAACTCCGGAGAAACAACCGTACTGATTTGAAAAATAATCAGTGAAAATCGAGTTGTTGTTTTCTTTAGGAAAGCCGGACAATCAGCAGGAAAGACTCTATGAGTAATCAAAATTGGTTAAATAAGATTCCGCTAGGATGGGGAAATTATTTAGCAGGATTCACGGATGGCGAAGGAAGCTTCAATGTTTCTCTTCGCAGACGAGAAGATCATCTGATGAAATGGCAAGTAGTCCTGACATTTAATGTATCCCAAAAAGAATCTTATATTCTGTCCCAGTTTAAGAAATATTTAGGCTGTGGAAGAATCCAGCAAAGGCAGGACGGACTGCATATGTATGTTTGTTCTAATCCTTTGTCAATCCAGGAGCGAATAATTCCGTTTTTTCGGAAATTTATTCTTCGCTCCCAGCAAAAGAAGAAAAATTTTTCTGTTTTTTGCCAAATTGCCGGAAAAGTATTCAGAAAAGAACATTTGGCTTCGCAAGGTCTGGAAGAAATTATCAGACTGCGAGAAAGCTTGAATGAAGGCAAGGGTAGAAAAAGAAAATATGAACTCGGTGATTTTCAAAAATCACAGATAGAGAATCCTCAGAGACTATACGCTAAACCGCGAAAATTCAGAAAAGAATTTTCGGCAGGATAATATAGTCCGGTCTCATGGGCAACCATGAGGATCCCAATTAGTGGGTGATAACGTAAAGAATCGTCCTAAGGTAGCGAAATTCCTTGACAGGTAAGTTCTGTCCCGCATGAAAGGCGTAACGAGTTGGAAACTGTCTCAACGAAGAACCCGGTGAAATTGCAATGGCGGTAAAGATGCCGCCGACCTGCAGCAAGACGAAAAGACCCCGTGGAGCTTTACTACAACTTGGTATTGATTTAGAGTTTTGTCTGTCGAGCTTAGGTGGGAGACTTTGAAGCGCCGGCGCCAGCCGGTGTGGAGTCAACAGTGGAATACCACCCTGATAGAGTTTTAAATCTAACCCTGGTCTGTTATGAGTTACTAAAATAGCTTATGAATTGAACCAGCAAATGTAATATGAAAACTAAAGTTGTATTTGTATTGTGTTTGCGGTTCACAAAAGCGTTTTAGTCATTCATACCAGACCGGGGACAGTGCCTGGTGGGTAGTTTGACTGGGGCGGTCGCCTCCTAAATGGCAACGGAGGCGTTTACAAAGGTTGGCTAGGTCCGGATGGAAATCGGACTGATAGTGCAAAAGCATAAGCCAGCTTTACTGCGAGACCCATAAGTCGATCAGTTACGAAAGTAGAATTTAGTGAACCGACCATCGCTTGTAGGAGCGTGGAAGATCATCAGATAAAAGTTACCCCGGGGATAACAGGCTGATCCCTCCCAAGAGTCCACATCGACGGAGGGGTTTGGCACCTCGATGTCGGCCCATCGCATCCTGGGGCTGGAGAAGGTCCCAAGGGTTTGGCTGTTCGCCAATTAAAGCGGTACGCGAGCTGGGTTCAAACCGTCGTGAGACAGGTTGGTCTCCTATCTGCTGTAGGCGTTGTTGCTTGAAAGGAGTCTTTTCTAGTACGAGAGGACCGAAAAGAACGAACCTCTGGTGTACCAGCTGTTCCGCCAGGAGCACCGTTGGGTAGCTAAGTTCGGAAAGGATAATCGCTGAAAGCATATAAGCGAGAAGCCTCCCTTGAGATTAGGCAACTTCGTTCACATCACACTGCGTGTGATGTTCACAAAGTAAAAAGAGAAAAGTAAAAAGGAAAAAAGATCGTGCCGCGTGCGGCACACCAAACTTCTAACTTTTTATTTTAAACTTTTAACTTTGGCGAGCATCGCGCCTAGCGCGATGTGAGCGGACAATTTCCTAGAAGATTACTAGGTTGATAGGTCTCAGATGTAAGCGGAGCGATCCGTTCAGTCGAGAGATACTAATAAATTGAACTTTACCCTCTTGAAAAAATTTGCAGAGCGCATAACGTGGAGCGTGGAACATTTTATGTTCTACGATACGCGATATGCGATATGCAATATGCGAAATTAGCAGTTAATAGTTTCTAATAAGCGTGATACACCCCCCCACACCAACTTTCACAAAAAAATAAATTTTTGGAATGATTGCATTTTAGTGATAAGTTTGCTAAAGTTGGTGTGGGGGTAAGGTTGCATTGTATGAATCCCGCACTAACTTTTGATTTTTTAAACCATTTTTTTAAAATTAAGGGTTGCGGGGCATCATGAATTAAACAATAGATATTTTGTTGTCATCCGCCGTAGCGGATGCTATCGAAAGTTAGTGAGGGATGAAAAAATATAAGGAAAGTATGAGATTCACGGTCATAGTTTTTTCCATCATTGTGTTAACCGTGCTTTCATTCCTGTTTTTTTCTCCCGTGATCAACGCGTTTTAAGCCACATTTTGAGACAATTTGAATCCATGATTTCCGGTGCCTCTAGCGATAGGGTCACACCTGATCCCATACCGAACTCAGCAGTTAAGCCTGTCAGCACTGATGATATCTAGGCTTCATGCCTAGGGAAAGTAAGCCGGTGCCGGGAATCATTGACTCAAATAAAATGTGGTTTTTTATTTGGAATAAAAGCCTATTCTCCATAAATCTGGAGTATGCTAAAATATAAACATACATCCACTTTATCAAATGGAAGCAATCAAACGAAAAAAAACAATAATTATTTGTGTCTATATCGTTATTTTTGGCTCTCTTTTTGCTTTTTTTACCGTTAAAACATACTATTGGATCCGACCGGCCGAAACTTGCTTTGACAAAATAAAAAATCAAAATGAATCGGAGGTTGATTGTGGCGGAGTATGTCTGAAAAAATGTCCAGCCAGGGTCGAACATGACTTAACCGTTCTTAATTCCGGCCTCGTGGAGAGTGGAAGTGCCAACAAGTATGATGTTTACGGGGAAGTGGAAAATCCGAATTCGGATTTCGGAAGCGGGCAGTTTAAGTATGTCTTTACATTTAAAGATTCAAGTGGAAACGCCGTTGCTTCCAAGGAAGGTTTGGGATACATACTTCCGGGAGAAAAAAAATACATAGTGGAAAATAATGTTGAATCAGCAAGTGTCCCAGAGAGCGTCCAATTGGAAATGAAGGAAAATAAATGGATAGAATTTACGGATTATGAAAAACCGCAGCTAAAAATAGTCAACAAAAATTACAATGAAATAAATTCCGGGTTGGGTTTCAGCGAGTTTACTGGACTTTTGCGGAACGAGAGTCCGTTCGATTTCAGTTCCATAAAAATAAACGTCATAATTAAAGATGAATTTGACAAGATCATCGCGCTTAATTCGACCAGAATAAATTCAGTCAAGTCTGGTGAAGACAGGGAGTTCAGAGTTTTCTGGCCGAATAAATTTGAAGGAACGGTCCGAAATATGGAAGTGCAGCCAGAGGTGAATATTTTCAATTCCGAATCCTTTTCAAAAAAATATATCGACAGCCAGAAATTCCAAGAGTACGAGTATAAATAGGCGCAATGCCGTTGCAAATTTGATCTCGTTTTTTGAGGCTAACGGACGTCTAGAGCTCGACTTTTTTATTTTGCCGGCGTCTTGGGTATATTTTTCCGTAACTAAATGAAAAACTTTTTAAAACTCGACTGGGTGATAGTAATTGTCGTAATTTTGCTTATCAGCACTGGCTTGATGGCCCTTTATAGCGTTTCTTTTGTTGAAATGAATTTTAATTCCGGCTATTTGCAAAAGCAAATCGCCGCGATTGTCATTGGATCGGCCGCTATGCTTTTCTTGTCATTTTATGATTATCGGGCGATCGATTTTTATAGCACGAAACTTTATTTTTTAATTCTTGCGCTTCTCGCCGCTGTTATCTTCTGGGGAGTGCGAGTAAGAGGAACTGTTGGCTGGATCGGTTTCGGAGAATTCAATATCCAGCCGGTCGAAATCGCCAAAATAATCATGATCATTTTTTTGGCTAGCTTTCTTTCCAAAAAAAAGACTCGACTGAGTATTCTCACGCGCACCGTTACATCTGTCGTCTTGGTTTCCATTCCAATTTTTTTGGTGTTAAGGCAGCCAGATTTTGGCTCTGCCGCGATAATCGCCGCTATTTGGCTGGGAATGCTCTCTGTTTCAGGGATTAATCGAAAAAACATGCTGGTGCTGATGATCATCGGCGCGATCGCCTTTTCCTCGGGTTGGTTCCTGCTCAAGGATTATCAGAAAAGCCGGATAAAAAATTTCATAACGCCATATGAAGATCCGCAGGGATCCGGTTACAATGTCATCCAGTCGATTGTCGCGGTTGGTTCGGGCGGAGTCTGGGGAAAGGGCTTGGGACACGGTTCACAGAGCCAGCTCAATTTTCTTCCGGAGAAAAGAACCGATTTTATCTTCGCGGTAATCGCCGAGGAGCTGGGCTTGGTCGGTTCTGGGATCGTTCTTGTTCTTTTTGGAGTGCTATTTTACAGAATGAGAGAGGTGGCCAGACTTTCTCGAGATAATTTCGGATATCTGCTGGCTGTTGGAGTGATGGTAATGTTTTTTGTTCAGATTTTCGTTAATATCGGGATGAATGTCGGAATATCTCCGGTAGCCGGGGTGCCGCTTCCGCTTTTAAGCTACGGAGGAAGTTCGATGGTTTCGGCTTTGGCGGGACTGGGAATAATTCAAAGCATTTATCTCAGAAGATCGAAGACACTTGACTAGGACGCGGTGAATTGCTAAACTCTCAGAGTGTAAAAATATGAAAAGAAAAAAAATGCCTGCGGGCACTCACGGAAACAACGCTGATGTTTTGGCAAGATGCGCTGTTTGCCAGAGTGATTTTGAGCAAAATGATATCATCACTCTTGAAGATCAAGACCAAAAAACAACTTTCCACGTTACTTGCCATAAATGCGGCACATCTTCGATAATTTTTATTTCAATGTCGCAATCGGGAGTCACGGGTCTTGGGGTTGCTACTGATTTGAACAAGGAAGAGGCTGTTAGAATGTTCGGTCGGGACGCAGTGAGCGCGGACGAGGTGATTGATATGTATCAAATAATATCCAGACACAAAGGCAATATGTCCGATATGATAAAAGATTAAATAATCCTAATGCTTGAGAGGCTTCAATTTTTTTCTGTCGGGGACAGTAAGATTGGGGAAGGTAGAGCGCAACATCATGGAAAAAATAACACTTGAGGCGAAAAAACGCGTCGAACGGGGCCGGAAGACTAAAAAGGGCAAGTTAAACGGAATGATACCCGCTGTTGTGTATGGAAAGGGAGTTCCATCTGAAAGTCTTTGGATAAAAAGTCTTGATTTCAAAAGGTTGCTTAGAAAATCAGGCGAAAGCACGCTGATTGATCTGGATATTGAAAGCAAGGATAACCGCAATGTGATTATCTATGAAACGCAGAAAGATTCAGTGAGAGGAATATACACCCATGTTGATTTTTTCCAGGTCAAAATGGATGAAAAAATTGAGACCGAAGTCGAGCTGGTTTTTGTCGGAGAGTCTGCCGCGGTCAAAGAAGCTGGAGGGGTTTTGGTTAAAAATATGGACAAAGTAGAAGTCGAATGTCTGCCCGCTGATTTGCCGTCTTTCATTGAAGTCGATATATCGCCGATGAAAACTTTTGACGACTATATTTACGTCAAGGATTTGAAAATTGGAAAAGGAGTAGAGGTAAAATTGGAACCGGAAACCGTTATCGCGTTGGTCTCGCCGCCAAGAACCGATGAAGAGCTGGCTGGTCTTGAAGAAAAAGTTGAAGCGGATGTGACCAAGGTGGCAGGCATGGCCAAGCTGGAACAGTCAGGAGAAAAACTGGCTGAAGGAGCTGAAGAAAAAAAGGGTTAGAGCCAAAAAAGTCGGAGAAAAAAAGATGCTTGAAAAAACCGCTTAAATAAGGCGGTTTTTTTATTTTTTATACGAGATCTCCCGAAAAATATCGGTTGTGGTATAATTTAACTAACACTGAACCCGCGATAAATCCTCTAAAATAATTTTCTGGATAATGGGCGTTCAAGTGTATGATTTTTCGATTTTTTATGCCGCGAAAAAAGGATAAAATTTATCGTCGAGGGGAAATTCTAAAAAAACCGGCTTTAATTTTTTTGATCGGACTTTTGGTTTTTTTAAGTGCGGTAAATTTTTCCGGAAAAAAAGTTTTGGCAGCGGATGATGCTGCCGCTATTCAGGACAAGATTGGCGATTTGCAGAAAAAGCAAAAGCAAACCCAGGTGCAATTGGACGCGGCCAAGGCGTCGCTTTCTAAAAATCAAATTCAAGTCAAAACAACTAAAAATCTGATCATATCAACCGAAACTTCAATATCCAGGAAGGAAGTGGAACTGGCCAATCTCAACAAAAGGATTGAGCTTCAGAAAAAAATCCTGGAAGAATATTTGCGGGATCTTTATTACAGCGACCAGGAAGATCCGATCATCACTTTGGCGGTCCAGCATGAAAATTTAAATAATATAGTAGAAAATTTTGATCAGACTTTGAATATAAAAGAAAAGCTGATCGGTATTTTATCAGAAGTAAAACAGTCCAGCAGCGAAGTGGAAAAAACAAAGACCGATCTGGAAAATACGAAAGATGACCACGAAAAGCTATTGGGAATCCAACAGAGTCAGCAAATTGAAATCAAAGCTGATGTTCAGGAAGCCCAGGCGACTCTCTCTCAAGTCAACGCGAAAATCGATAAATTACGGGGAGAGCTTTCTAATTTATTAGGCGGTTCCGTAAGTTCCAAAGACATTATGGAGGCGGCCGGATTTGCCGCCAATGTGACCGGAATTCGGAAGGATTATCTTTTGGGCGTGTTGGTGGTCGAATCCAATCTCGGTCGTTATACTGGCGGATGCACTTACAAGCAAAGCCGGATGAGTGGAACGCGCGCTGATTATTTCAAACAGATCGTCAAAGATTTGGGATATAATATTGATAAGGTGAAAGTATCTTGTCCGCCAGCCGGCTACAAAGGCACGGGCGGCGCCATGGGCGTGGCACAATTTATGCCGGACACCTGGATGGGATATAAATCTTCCATTGCGGCGGTGACCGGCCATAAAACGCCTGATCCCTGGAATCTGACCGACGGCGTGGTGGCGATGGCCTTGAAGCTTACTAAGGTGGATGGAGTGAAACAACACAAAAGGAGTGCCGAAGAAAAAGCCTATTGCGTCTATTTGGCTGGTGGCAACTGGGCGGCTTACTGCGACAGCAAAGGCGTGGACTACGGCGCCAAGGTCCTTTATTGGGCGGATAATTACGAAAGGCTTTTGAATTAGACAAGTGAGTAATTGCGTAATTATTTTTTAGCGCGCCGAGGCGGGCTTTTTTCGTGTAAAGGGTACTTATGCATGGGTTATGCTTGAAAAAAAGCTAAATGTGAAATATACTTAACTGTATGGAGTATTTCGAAATTCAGGGCGGAAAAAGGCTAAAAGGCGAAATCGAAGTTAGGGGGTCGAAAAACGCGACTACTCCTATTTTGGCCGCTACGCTCCTTACGAAGGAAAAATGCATCATATCCAACATCCCGCTCATCGAGGATGTTTTTCGCTTAATTGAAATTCTGAAAAGCTTGGGAGCTGAGATAAAATGGCTGGGAAAAAGAAAAATAAGCGTGGAAGCCAAGGACATTGATCCGTCCAAAATGGATTTTGAGCTGGTCAAAAAAATTCGTTCCTCGATTCTGCTACTTGGTTCACTTTCCGCCCGTTTTGATGATTTTAAAATTGCCCATCCGGGTGGATGTGTCATTGGAGCGCGTCCGATGGGAACTCACTTTGACGCTTTGAGAAAAATGGGAGTGGATGTGAGACAGGACGGAAAATTTTATTTTATAAAATCCAGAAAGAGAAAAAATGCCAAAATAGTTCTCAAGGAGTTTTCCGTGACCGGTACGGAAAACGCCATGATGCTGGCGGCCGGTTTGCCCGGAAAGACGATTATAAAAATTGCCGCGGCCGAACCGCACGTAGAAGACCTAGGGAAATTTTTGATTGAGATGGGCGTTAAAATTAAAGGTCTTGGCACTCACACCTTGGAAATTATTGGCAGCAAAAAACTAAAAGGCGCAAAACACGTTATTGTTTCCGATGCCGTAGAAGCGGCCACTTTTCTGATCATGGGAGTGGCGACTCGGAGCCAGATAAAAGTGAAAAACGCGCGCGAAGAGCATCTGGATTTGGTTTTGGAAAAACTGAGGGAATTTGGAGCGGATTTTAAGTTCGGCAAAAATTACATCGAAGTCATTCCTCCTCAAAAAATAAACTCGGTGCAAAAAGTTGAGGCCAGGACTTATCCGGGAATTCCGACAGACGCTCAGGCGCCCTTTGGAGTCTTGGCGACTCAGGCGGAGGGAAAAACTCTTATTTATGACACTCTTTATGAAGGGCGGTTAAAATATGTCCAAGGCATAAAGAAAATGGGAGCCAAAACTAAAATTATAGACGCTCATCAGATGCTGGTGGAGGGGCCGATCAAACTCAAAGGCGCCGTCATTAATAGCTATGATCTCAGAGCGGGAGCCTCGCTCATAATTGCCGCTCTTGCGGCCCGTGGCAAAACTGTGATAAAAGACATATACCAGGTGGACCGGGGATATGAGCGGATTGAAGAAAGATTGCAAAAGTTAGGAGCAAACATCAAAAGAGCAGCAAATAGAAATTAGCGGGTAGCAAGGAGTGAGTAATTTTAAGTTTATACACTTGACACCGGCCGGACTCAAGTGTATACGGAATAAGAAAAAACGCTACAAAATACGCCTGCCACATAAAGTGTATGATCGAGGGAAAACAGGATGATGAATAAACTTGAGAAAATAAAAGCAATAGTAAAAAAGGAACTGGTCTGTTCGGCCCATAATATGGAGCATATTGAGCGGGTTTATAATATGGCTCTCAGGATTGCGAAAAAAGAAAAAGATGTTGATTTGGAAATTCTAAAAGCGGCCGTGCTACTTCATGATATTGGGCGGGTCAAAGAAGATAACGACAAAACCGGAAGAATTTGTCATGCTAAAGAATCGGCGAAAATGTGTGTGTCAATTTTAAAAGAACTCAAATTTTCAAAAGAAAAAATTAAAAAAATCCAACATTGCATTCTGGCTCATCGATATAAAAACAACATAAGACCACAAAGCAATGAAGCAAAAATTTTGTTTGACGCGGACAAGCTTGATTCCCTAGGCGCACTGGTCATTATCCGAGCGGGAATGTGGATGGGTCGACATAACTGCAATCCATTTCCCAAAATGAGTTTGAAAAAATACGCAAAAATAAATTTGGTTGGAGGCAAGATGAACGGAAGAATAAAGGATCCAAGTCTGCATAATATATTCTATGAGCATGAGATCAAGGATAAGAAACTTCCTGGTCTTATGAATACCAAAACGGCAAAGCGCATAGCAATTGAGAGATTAAAATTTTCCTCTATGTTCTTAGCAAGATTAAAACAAGAAGCGAAAGGAATTTTATAATTAGATCCTGAAAACGTGTTCAGGATGACAAAAAAAGTATGTTAGTTAGAAAAATAGGCATTGATCTCGGCACCGCCAATACGCTGGTATTTATTCCCGGCAAGGGTGTGGTCGTTAACGAGCCTTCAGTGGTCGCCATTTCGATTTTGGACAACAAAGTTCTGGCGGTTGGTAATGACGCCAAAGAAATGTTGGGAAGAACTCCGGATACGATAATCGCCAGCCGTCCAATGCGTGATGGCGTGATTGCGGATTATCGCATCACGGAAGCAATGATGAAATATTTTATCAACAAGGTGAGCGGCAGAATCCGTCTGGTTCGGCCGGAAGTCATGATTTCCATCCCGGCTGGAGTGACCTCAACTGAAAGGCGGGCAGTGATTGACGCGGCCATCCGATCCGGCGCCAAAGCGGCCTATGTGGTCAAAGAGCCGGTTTTGGCGGCCATCGGAGCCGGAATTCCGATAAACAGCGCAGCTGGGAATATGATAATTGACATTGGCGGTGGAACCTCTGAAGTGGCGATTATCTCTTTGGGTGGCATTGTGGCGGCTCACAGTGCGCGTGTGGGGGGTAATAAACTAGATCAGGCGATTTCCGATTATATAAAACGAAAATACGGCCTGGCAATCGGCGATCGGACAGCCGAGGATATAAAAATCCAGATTGGCTCGGCACTGCCATTGGTGAAAGAAGACTATATGGAAGTGCGTGGACGTGATCTTTCGGGCGGGCTTCCCAAGACGATAAAAATTTCTTCTAATGAAATAACTGGAGCTATTCAAGATGAACTGCGGGAAATCATCGCGGTCATCAAAAAAGTTCTTCAGGAAACTCCTCCGGAGCTGGCGGCCGATGTGATGGACAAAGGGATGGTGCTTTCCGGCGGCGGAGCGCTGCTGCGCCACCTTGATCAGCTGATTACCAAAACTATTGAAGTGCCTTGTTATGTGGCGGACGAGCCACTGTTATGTGTGATCAAAGGGATCGGCATCGCGCTGGATAATTTGGAACTTTATAAAAGGGCGATAATGTTATCTAAGTAAAAAGAGAAAAGTAAAAAATAAAAACTTTTTACTTTTTGCTGTTAACTTCTTACTTTATGTTAATTGGCATTGACGCTTCCCGCGCCTTTCTCAAGCAGCGAACGGGGATAGAGGAATATTCTTATCAAGTTATTAAACACCTGAGACGCAATTTGGAAAATGCTCAGGTGATTTTGTATATAAAGCGAAATCAAGAAATAGATTTTGAATTGCCGCAGGCGTGGAAAGTAAAGAAGCTATGGAGTCCCAGACTTTGGACGCAGTTTCGATTATCCGTGGAGCTGTTTTTTCATCCCATAAGCACTTTATTCGTTTCGGCGCACACAGTTCCCGTTATTCATCCTAAAAATACGATTGTAACGATCCACGGCTTGGAATATGAATTTTGTCCCCAAGCTTATTCCGAGTGGGGAAAATTTTATATGCGTTGGTCGATACGAAATTCCTGCTGTTGGGCAAAGAAGATTATCGCGGTGTCAAATAATACCAAACAAGATTTGATTAAATTATATAAAGTGTCGGAGGACAGAATAAAAGTTATTTATGAAGGAGTTTCTATGTGTCATTCCCAACTTGATCGGGAATCCAGTCAAAAAAATTTGGACGGTTCACAAGATTCCCGCTTTCTCGGGAATGACAAATATTTATTGTTTGTTGGTCGCTTAGAAGAACGCAAAAATATTGTCGGCATAATCAAAGCCTTTGAGATTCTCAAAGAACATTACAAGATTCCCCATAAGTTAGTTTTGGCGGGAAAATTCGGATACGGTGAAGAGAATATCCGGGAGGAACTGTTGCGGACGAATTGTGCAGAAGATATAATTTTAGCCGGCTATGTTGGCGATAAAGAAAAATGGGAACTGCTCCGCGGCGCGGATGTTTTTTTGTTCCCGACTTTATATGAAGGTTTCGGTTTGCCAATTCTGGAAGCCCAAAGCGTTGGCGTGCCGGTTGTAGCGGGGAATAATTCGTCAATGAAAGAAATCACTACCATATCACCCTCTCCTCAATTTAGGAGAGGGATGGGGAGAGGTTTAGATGTTCCACAGGGACAGAGATGTAGCAATGAGAATGAAGATCAGCCCCTCTCCTTTAGTTCCTCTCCCCAAATGGGGAGAGGAGGTTTAGAGTCGACCATCCTGGTCGATCCTTATAGCGCCGAAACTATCGCCGATGCGGCTTATAAGATTATTTCTGACCAAAACTTCAGAAATGATATAATCAAGGTCGGTCGTGAGAATATAAAGCGATTCAGTTGGGAAACTTGCGCCGAAAAAATCGCTGGAATATTAAGGGAAAACTAAAATCGCCGAGAAGGCGATTTTTTGTATAACGTTTCGGAATCATCCGAATTGCTAAGCATTTGGGTGTAGCGTAGCGAAAACGGATATGGGCTGTTAGACAATGTCTAATTCTGAGGCATTAATCAATCGGAAAATCCAGCTGTTCTTTTGGAATACCTATCGAAAGTCCATATTCAACCACTGGTGCCCATGAAGATTTATCATCAAAATTAAACTCGAATTTTCGACCCTGGAAAATCGCAACAATATCTCTATCCTTCCAAAAGTGCATATACCACTTAGGTTTAATAATCTCGGACAAACGTTCAATGTCTTCGTTGTTAACAGATACAGTGTATAGATGCCACCTGTCTGCTGGATTTTCATCCTTAGAAATTTTAAAACCAATAATTTTAAAATCGTTTAATACACGATTATCACTTAAACTTTCCTCTATTATTGTTCCTTTGTATAAATCGGACATATGTTTATTTTAAAATTCTTGCTTTGCCTTAGAATTAAATTTCACCTAATGCGCAGCTATGCGATGCCCCGCGAAGCGGGGTTTGGGCTCGGCCGCATAGCGGGAGTTGTGCGATGTGGCGCTGCGCGTTTGTTAAATTAATTCTCTGTTTGTTTCACAGCCCAAAATC
>Ga0172367_10003538_pt1 | contig 20138 bp, 20 predicted proteins | sample Lak10m_FD_114542 | JGI IMG/M metagenome (GOLD analysis project Ga0172367, IMG submission 114542) | Freshwater microbial communities from Kabuno Bay, South-Kivu, Congo - kab_022012_10m | ecosystem: Environmental > Aquatic > Freshwater > Lake | place: Democratic Republic of the Congo: South-Kivu...
AGTTCGCGGATGACGCGTTGCGCTTTGCTGCTCATGCGATTGACGAGGTAATGGCGGTAGAGATTGGCGCGCAGAAACTGCTTAAGCTGCTGCTGCTCCTGTTGCATGGTTGCGCTAAAGCCGATCAATGGCGGCAAAGCACGCACCACGCCTATGCTGCTGGGCGACGCAGCGGCGATGTTCTCCGCGCTTTGTCCGGACAGATCGAGTACCAGCGAGTTGATCATGCGACGCACGGTCTCGTGTACCAGCCGGCGGCTACCCAGTTCCGGATAGCGACTTTTCACCTCATCCAGATGACGCGCGAAAATGGCCACCTGAGAAAGTTGTTCCAGCGTGATGATGCCGGAGCGCAAGCCGTCGTCGACATCATGGTTGTTGTAGGCAATCTCGTCGGCCAGATTGGCGACTTGTGCTTCCAGCGAGGGCTGGCCGTTGCCGAGAAAACGCTCGCCCACCTCGCCCAACTGGTGCGCATTCTGCGGCGAGCAATGCTTGAGGATGCCTTCACGCGTTTCGAAGGTGAGGTTGAGGCCGTCGAACTCGGCGTAGCGTTGTTCCAGTACATCCACCACCCGCAATGACTGCAGGTTGTGCTCGAAGCCGCCGGATTCTTTCATGCAGGCGTTGAGCTCATCCTGTCCGGCGTGACCGAACGGCGTATGGCCGAGGTCGTGCGCCAGCGCGATGGCTTCGACCAGGTCTTCATGCAGGCCGAGACTGCGTGCGATACCGCGTCCGATTTGCGCGACTTCCAGGCTGTGGGTGAGCCGGGTGCGGAACAGGTCGCCCTCGTGGTTGACGAATACCTGTGTCTTGTATTCCAGGCGGCGGAAAGCCGTGGAATGGATGATGCGGTCGCGGTCGCGCTGGAACTCGTTGCGGCTGGCCGGCGGTGCTTCGCGGTGCTGACGGCCACGCGAACGCTCCGGCCACGCTGCGTAGACCGCCAACTCACGCATGTATGGCCTCCAGCGTGGCGCGCAAGGCGGCAGGCGGGTAGTCCGCGGTCATCACTGCTGCGCCGATGCTGCGCAGCAGCACGAATCTGATCCTGCCGTCCATGACCTTTTTGTCGAGCCCCATCAGGTCGAGGTAGGTCTCTACGCCGAGCAGAGGCGGTTTGACCGGCAGGTTGGCGGCCTTGAGCAAGGCTTCGAGGCGCGCCACCTGGGCGTCGTTCAGCCAGCCGAGGCGGCGCGACATGTCCGCAGCCAGCAGCATGCCGGCAGCGACCGCCTCGCCGTGCAGCCAGACGCCGTAGCCCAGGCCGTTTTCGATGGCATGGCCGAAGGTGTGGCCCAGGTTGAGCAGCGCCCGCTCGCCGCTTTCGCGTTCATCCGCGGCGACCACCTCCGCCTTGTTTTCGCAGGAGCGGTGGATGGCGTAGGCGAGCGCTTCGGTTTCGCGCGCCACGAGTTTGGGCATGTTGGTTTCCAGCCAATCAAAGAATTCTGCGTCGCGGATGGCGCCGTACTTGATGATTTCCGCCAGGCCGGCGGAAAGCTCGCGGTCTGGCAGGGTATCGAGTGTGGCTATATCGGCCAGCACGGCTTTGGGCTGATAAAACGCACCGATCATATTTTTGCCGAGCGGATGGTTGATGCCGGTCTTGCCGCCCACGGATGAATCGACCTGGGCCAGCAAGGTCGTCGGCACCTGGATGAATGGCACGCCGCGCAGGTAGGTCGCCGCCGCATAGCCGGTCAGGTCGCCTATTACGCCGCCGCCGAGGGCGATCAGCGTGGTGCTGCGTTCGCAACGGCTGGCGAGCAGGGCATCGTAGATGGTGTTGAGCGTAGCGGCATTCTTGTACTGCTCGCCGTCGGGCAGGATGACCGGCACGACGGCCACCCCCTGCGCACGTAGCGCTGCGGAGAGCGTTTCCAGGTATAAGGGAGCGACGGTGGTGTTGGTGACCACAGCAACCTGCTTGCGCCCGAGGTGTGGCAGCAGCAATTCCGATAGTGCCAGCAGATGCTGCCCGATATGGATGGGGTAAAAGCGTTCCTTAAATTCAACGGTGAGCGTTTGCATGTTGCTCCAGCAGAGGTTCGAGTTGGTGCAGGATGGCGCTGGCAGTGTGTCCGCCAGTGTCGATGGTGATATCGGCGATTTCCTGGTAAAGCGGATCACGCTCGGCAAAAAGCTGTTCCAGCCTGGCGCGCGGATTTTCCGTTTGCAACAGCGGGCGATTGCGGTCATTGCGCGTACGCTGCCAAAGCTCGCCGACCTTGGCCCTTAGATAGACGACGGTGCCGTTCTGACTCAGGTGCTCACGGTTGTTTTTGAGCAGTACGGCACCTCCGCCGGTGGCCAGCACGATATCCCGCAAACCGGTCAGCTCGGCGATTATCGCCGCCTCGCGTTTGCGAAAGCCGGCTTCACCTTCCAGCTCAAAGATTAGCGGGATGTTGACGCCGGTCCTGTGCTCCAGTTCATGGTCGGAATCGAAAAAGGCTTTGCCTAGGTGTTTGGCAAGCAATTTGCCGATGGTGGTCTTACCCGCTCCCATCAGCCCCACCAAAAAAATATTGCCCGTCATGTGCATGACGGGCAATTGTACAGAATAGACTCAGGCCGGCAAAATTGGTTCAGCGCACTTGCAGCGATTCGCTGATTACCTTGGGCGTAATAAAGAACAGGATTTCCTGCTTGTGGGAGGACGAAGCAGTAGAGCGGAATAGATTCCCCACGATAGGTAAGCTGCTGAAAAACGGGGTACCTTCATTATTCTGGCTTTTGGTTTCCTTGTAAAAGCCCCCGAGTACTGCCGTTTCGCCATTGTCAACCAGTACCTTGGTTTTCACCTTGTTGGTGTTGATGGTGGGTCCCATAGATGTGTCCGTACCGCGTGAATCGTTGGTGACTTCGATGTCCAGGTTGATCTTGTCGTCAGGCGTGATCTGCGGTGTGACGTTGAGGCCCAGGGTCGCTTTTTTGAAGGAAACGGCGGTCGCCCCGGAGCTGGTGGACTGCTGATAGGGGATTTCCTCGCCGAAATCGAAACTGGCAGCCTGCTGGTTCGCCGTGATTACGCGCGGGCTGGAAATCACCTTGGTTTTGCCGTCCGCTTCCGCAGCGGATAGTTCGAGGTTTAGCAGGAAGCCTGCCGGGAGCTTGAACAAGGAAAATGCCAGGCTTCTGACCACTGAGCCGGTCGCGCTCGTGGCCGGCAGATTCACGTTCAGGTCGGCAGGCGTTTTGGTGATGCCAGTTGCGCCGGTGTCATAATTGCTGGTTAAAGTGCTGCCAGCCATGTAGTCCATCGATTTGTTGACCTTCCCGCCTCCCCAGTAGGGGTTTTTTACCACGCCAAATCTTGCGCCCAGACTCTTGCTGAAACTTTCATCTGCGTTGACGATACGGGACTCGATCAGCACTTGGCGCGACGGGATATCGATTTTGTTGAGTATTTCCTGAATTTTGGTCAGCGAAGTGTCGATGTCCTTGACAAACAGAGTGTTGGTGCGGGCATCAACCATGGCGCTGCCGCGCTTGGATAGCAGCGGCTGTTTTGGATCGCTGATCAAGGTCCTGATGTCGTCGGCTTTCTGATATTTGATTTCAAAGGATTGTGTCGCTAACTGCTTGGCATCGTCTATCAGAGTTTCTTGATCCAGGTCCGCTTTGCGACGTTCGTTGATCTCTGCCTTGGGGGCGAACACAAGGGTGTTGCCCAGGTTGTCCATGCCCAATCCCACCTGCTTCATGATGATGTCGAGTGCCTGATCCCATGGCACGTCCTTCAAATGCAGGGACAGGGTGCCGCTCACCTTGTCAGACACCACCACGTTCTTGCCGGTGAAATCGCCAATGATACGCAGCAGGCTGCGAACTTCGATGCCATTGAAATCGAGCGACAACTTCTCCCCACCAAAAACGCCTCTCGATCCCTGTACGGCCTTGTTCGGGTCGAATACGATGGGTTTTACTTCGACTACGAATTTGTTCTCGGTCTGGTATGCCGAGTGCTCCCATTCACCCTTGGGTTCGATCACCATGCGGGCGTTCTTACCTTGTTTGAAGGTGTCGACGGTTAGCACCGGCGTGGCGAAATCCGTCACGTTGAGGCGACGTTCCAACTGGTCTGGCATGGTTGTGTTGAGAAAGTCGATCACCAGATTTTTGCCCTGCTGGCGGATGTCGACACCTGCTCCCGGTTCTCCCAGATCGACGGTAATACGTCCTTCCCCGTTTCTGCCGCGCTGGAAATCCACCCCTTTCAGTTCACCCTTGCGGACAACGTCAAGCTTGGGCTGAGAAAAATGCGTGGTTACGGTGTCCTTGACGGCCATACTACCGCTTTCCTGCAACACGATGACTATGGTGTTACCTTCGATGCTGGTGCTATAGCTGACCGGTTTATTCAGGTTCAGTACCAGGCGCATGCGGTTGTCGCCTTGGGCTACACTCATGTTGCGCAGGGACTCGCTACTGACATCAATAGAGTTCTTCGTAAGGTGGCTGGATGTGTTGAGGAAATCCAATATCACACGCGGCGGCGATTTGGTCATGAACGAGGCCGGTGGTTGCTTGGACTCGGACTTCATGGTTACCTTGACCACCACCTTGCCGCCGGGCATGGTAGCGTAATCCAGATTTTCAACCGAATTGGACAAACTGGCGTCAACCGCCTGAACCTTACCGGCTGTAACCTCGCCAGCCATGGCACCGCTTGCCGACAGGCACAGCAACCCCAGTGTGAGTAGTACGGTTCGGGAATAACCACTTGTCATGAATATACGCATTTTGGCACCTACTCTTTAGGATAAATCGTGACCTGGCGTTCCACCCAGTCTCCCGATAAGTCTTGTACTACTTCCTTGACCAGCACTTCATCCGATGCAATCTTGGTAACGACACCGTAATTCTGGCCCACATAATTGCCGATCTTGACCTGATAGACTTGCCCGTCAGGGGCGCTCATCAAGGCTACCGACTGCTTGCCCTTGCTGAGTGTTCCCACATATTTAAGATTCTCCAGAGGAAAACTTTCCAGTGCCTGCTTCGGCCGTTGCAGGTCGGGTTGCAGCTTGCTTTGATTCGCGCTTTTACTGGACGTTGCTTTGCGTGGCTTGAAAGGGTCAGGTAAATCGCCTTTGGCATCGAAAATATAAGGTACGAATTGTTTTACTTCCGGCAGGGGAGAAACCTGTCCTTTCATGCCCTTGCCGGAATCTTTGATAAATTGATCGAGATCGTCGCCTTCATGGCTGCAACCGGCCAACACTAATACCATCGCCATCATAAAGCCGAGCCGGGTTTTCATTTTTTGGCCCCCTGGTCTTTCTTCTTCGCACCTTTCTTTTCACTTTTCTTTTTGCTTGCCATCTCGCCTTGATCCAGATAACGGTAGGTCTTGGCAATCGCGTCCATAGCCAGTTTTGGCTCGGTCTGCTTGGCATCCTTGGACTGTACCAAGGCTATTGAAACTTCTTGTAGCGTCACTATTCGCGGCAATTTTGAAACATCGGTCGCAAACATGCCAAGCTCATGGAAACCGCCGACCACCCGGATGGTAACCGGTAATTCTGCATAGAACTCAGACGGCGTTTCTTTTGCGGCCGGTTTGAACAACTCGAACTCAAGGCCACGCCCGATACCGGCTTGGCTGATGTCGGATAGCAGCCCATCCACCTCGGCCTTGTTTGGTAGTTGCCGTAACAGCACGCCGAACGTTTTTTCAATATCGACCATTTGCTGCTTATAGATGGGCAGATTGATCGCTTGTTTCTTTTTGGTGAGGAATTCATCACGCAAGGTTGATTCTTTCTGTTTTGCCGTGTCGATTTCTTCCAGTTTCGGCTTCCAGTCATACAGGTAACCTGCGGCCACCAATAGCACGAGAACAATGACCATCGCCCCCAGCTTGGCTACCCAAGGCAGGTTGGCGATTCCTTGTATATCCAGCTTGTTGAGATCTTCAAGCTTCATGCTTTTTTACCTTTGCCGGAACTGCCTGTCGTAGCAGCATCCCCCGAAACTTTCTGTTTCACCGTCAAGAGGAAGCTGCTCAAGCGCTGGGAATTAACGGTTGTCGCCTTGATTTCTACCAGCGCCGGAGATTCCAGCCACTTGGAAGTGGACAGGTTGCGCACCAGCGTGGCAACACGGCCATTGCTATCGGCAAATCCTTGCAGGGTAATCGTATTGCCGTTCTGCTTGAACGAGGTCAGGTAGACTGCCTCAGGCAACTGTCGGGTGATTTCATCAAGTAGTATGACTGCCAGCGAGCGGTTGCTTTGCAGGTTTTCCACTACCTGTTTGCGATCCAGCATGTTCTTTATTTCTTCCTTGAGTCTTTTGATCTCCTCGATTTCCGTATCGAGTTGGGTGATTGCTGTCTGTAATCGACTGTTGCGATTCATCTGGGCATCCAGCCGGTTGTTGATGACTTGGTGCCCCATGAATACGAGTACAACACTCAGCGCCACTGTCGCAACAACCATCAAACCCAGTTCGCGTTTGCGTTCTGCACGCTTGATCTGGCGATGAGGCAGCAGATTGATGCGTATCATTTAATCAAACCTCCTCATCGCCAAACCGCATGCAATCATCAATGCAGGCGCATCGGCCGCAAGCGACTGGGGCTTGATATGGCTGGATACCGCCATATTGACGAACGGATTGGCAACTATGGTATTCACTTGGGTGCGCTCGGCTACCGCAACCTCGACTCCGGGAATAGCGGCGCAGCCTCCGGCCAGGATGATATGGTCGACTCGATTGTATTGTGTGGAACTGGTAAAAAACTGCATGGCGCGTGCTACTTCCGTTGCAAGCGCCTGCACGAAGGGCTTCAACACTTCATCTTCATAGTTCTCGGGCAATCCGCCCTTGCGTTTGGCAATTTCGGCTTCATCGGCGGTCAGCCCAAAACGGCGCTGGATGTCCTGGGTCAGTTGCGCGCCGCCGAAATTCTGCTCGCGGGTATATACCGACTGATTGTCATGCAACACGTTGATATGCATCATCAAAGCGCCGACATCCACAATCATGACGGTTTGTTCACGCCCGGAATTTGTCAACTGGTTGGCGGCAAGGCGGTATGCCGTTTCGGTGGCGTAGGTCTCGACATCCATGATTGCCACCTTGAGTCCGGCGCTCTCGGCTGCAGCCACGCGATCCTCGATTTTTTCCTTGCGCGACGCGGCGATCAGGACTTCTACTTCCTCGGCGTTGTTGGGCGCAGGGCCTAGTACCTGAAAATCGATATTTACTTCATCCAGCGAGAAGGGAATGTACTGATTTGCCTCTGCCTCGACCTGCAACTCCATGTCTTCTTCGCGCAATCCAGCCTGCAGGAGAACCTTCTTGCTAATAACCGCAGCAGCCGGCAACGCCAGCGCAGCGCGCCGTTCACGTGTGTCCATTAATTTCCAGGCGCGCTTGATGGTTTCCGCCACCAATTCCAAATCGGTTACATTGCCATCCACGACAGCTTCGGCTGACTCATGTTCCTTGCTTTTCATGTAAGGCGTAATGGCATAACGCTCCACACGGTAGGTACCTTTGCCCCCTTCCGCAAGCTCTACCATCTTTACTGACGTTGAGCTGATGTCAACGCCAATCAATGGTAACGAGCGTGTTTTGAAAAAGTCGAATTTCAAATGAAATTCCCCTTCTGGATTGGTTAGTTACACACAATACTAATAATTTACCTTAAATGCTAGCAACAACTATAAATTGTGTAAAGCAATTTTTTAATTTTTTCTTTATCCTGTACTAGAGATTATAATTTATGCTCGTTAATGACCTTTCAAAAAGCACACCGATGCTCCCAAGGAAATGGTGGCAGTTTTTGCTGCTTTCCGTAATTGCCCTCGGGCTGGCACTGGCGGCACTCATTGCCTTGGCCGGCATACTGATCTATCCCGATCTGCCCTCGCTCGATACGCTGACTGACTACCGCCCGAAAATACCGCTACGTATTTATTCCGAGGATGGTTATTTAATCGGTGAATTTGGCGAAGAGCGTCGCGCCATGGTGAAGATCGAAGCTGTGCCAAAGGCCCTGAAGCAGGCCATTCTGGCTGCGGAGGACGAGCGCTTCTATCAACATGGCGGTGTTGATACCCTTGGGGTGTTGCGCGCAGCTATTGCCAATCTTAACGCCGGAGGTGCCAAGGAAGGCGCCAGCACCATCACGATGCAAGTGGCGCGCAATTTTTTCCTGTCCAGCGAAAAAACCCTTAAGCGCAAGCTGAGTGAGGCGCTCCTCGCCATCAAGATCGAGCACAGCCTGAGCAAAGACCAGATACTCGAGCTTTATATCAACCAAATCTACCTTGGTCAGCGCACCTATGGTTTTGCGGCAGCCTCGCAGGTTTATTTCGACAAACCGTTAGAACAATTGACCATTGCAGAGACCGCCATGCTGGCCGGCTTGCCGAAGGCTCCGTCGCGCTTCAACCCGTTTGCCAATCTGAAACGTTCACAGGAACGCCAACGCTATGTGATACGTCGCATGCATGATTTGCATTTCGTCGGCGACCAGGAAGTCGAGGAGGCTCTGAAGCAACCGTTACACCTGCGCCACACACGTCAAATACGCGATCTTGCGGCTGACTACGTAGCCGAAACCGTGCGGCAGGAGCTGTATGGCCGCTACCATGAAGATATATACAAGAGCGGTCTCAAAATCTATACCACTATCCTCAAAGTCAATCAGGAAGCGGCTAATGCAGCCGTGCTGCAAGGGTTGCTGGAGTATGACCGACGCCATGGCTATCGTGGCCCGGAAGGTTTCATCAAGCCGGAGATAAAAGAAAATCTGTCTCAGGATGCATCCCTTAACGACGCTCTCGATGAAGTAGAGGAACTGGGCGGCATGACGCCGGCGATCGTGCTGGAAGCCAGTCCGAAACTGGTCAAGGCTTACTGCAAGGGCAGGGGCATAGCAGAGATTAGCGGCGACGGCCTACAGTTGGTGCAAAAGACGTTTGGTGACAAGACCCCCGAAAAACTGAAACTGCGCCCCGGTGCTCTGATCCGGTTATTACAAAACAATAATGGCAAGTGGCAGGTAGTGCAGTTGCCGCAGGTCGAAGCCGCATTGATCTCGATGGATCCGCAAAACGGTGCAGTGCGAGCGATGGTGGGTGGTTTCGACTTCAGCCGCAACAAGTTCAACCACGCCACGCAGGCATGGCGCCAGCCCGGATCCAGCTTCAAGCCTTTCATCTATTCTGCGGCGCTGGAGAAGGGCTTTACCGCCGCTTCTATTATCGAGGATGCTCCCATAGTTATCGATGCTGCGGAGACCGGCAGCGGGGAGGCCTGGGAACCGCATAATTTCGATGGAAAATACGAGGGTCCGATGCGCTTGCGTACTGCATTGACCAAGTCGAAGAACATGGTTTCCATCCGCATTCTGCAATCCATCGGGGTTGACTACGCACAGGATTACATCACGCGTTTTGGTTTCTCCGCCAAGGATCATCCGGCTTATCTGGCGATGGCGCTGGGGGCTGGATCGGTCACACCATGGCAGATGGCAGGCGCCTACTCCGTGTTTGCCAACACGGGCTACCGCATCAATCCGTACCTTATCAGCAAGATTGTCGACAGCAAGGGCAATCTCATCCAGAAGACTGTCCCAGTGATGGCGGGGAAAGGCACCGAGCGCGTGATCGACGCGCGCAATGCATTCATCATGACCAGCATCATGCAGGATGTGGCGCGTATCGGTACTGCCGCCAAGGCGCGCGAACTCGGCCGGTACGACCTTGCCGGAAAGACCGGTACCACCAACAATCAGGTGGATGCATGGTTTGCCGGCTTCAACCCGGCGCAGGTCGCGGTGGCTTGGATCGGCTATGACCAGCCGCGCTCGCTCGGCGGGCAGGAAACCGGTGGCCACGCTGCTTTGCCGATCTGGATCAATTATATGGAGAAAGCGCTACGTGGTGTTCCGGATGAGCCTTACCCGGTTCCGGATGGCGTGGTTTCGGTTAAAATCAACCTGCAAACCGGGTTGCGTGCTGGGGATACGGAAGGTGGGTTGTACGAATATTTCTATAATGAGTATGTGCCGCCGGAAGTCTCGTCGGATGCCGATGGAGGAGCATTCATGGAGGCGCCGCCTGCAGCCAAGGCGGGCGAGGTCACGCAGCCGGACCAATTGTTCTGACAGCCCTGATTATGACCAAGGAAAACGGTATGCGGCAACAGCACCTGCGCCAGATGATCGCGCAGCAGGCAGCGCGCATGATGGCGGAAGAGGGGATAGCGGATTATGCTTATGCCAAACGCAAGGCGGCACGCCAGTTGGGTGCCGATGACGTGCATTGTCTGCCTACCAACGCAGAAATAGAGCAGGAACTGAAACTGTACAATGACATTTACGCCGACGAAAATGATCACGCCGGGCGCTTGCGAAGGTTGCGCAGCGACGCGCTAGTCATCATGCGCCTGCTGGAGCGTTTTAACCCGCAACTCACTGGCCCGGTGCTGGAAGGAACGGCAGGGCGGTATGCGGAGACCGATATCCATTTGTTTGCCGACAGCCTGAAAGACGTGGAAATTTTTCTGCTGAATAATGAAATCCCATATCATGTTGCCGAAAAAACCTACCGATTTGGCAATGATCGCCGGAAAATTCCCATGTTTACTTTGGAAGGGCCGCACGGCGCTATCCGGCTTAGCGTATTCGGTGTCGATGACTCCCGCCGCGCGCCGCGCAGTTTGCTGGGCAACGGTGCCCAGCAACGAGCAGCCGTGACGGTAGTGGAAGCGCTTCTGAACCATCAAGGCTGAGGTATCTTAAATGCAAGATCAGGCTGGAAGTGACGTTAAATTTGAATTGGCCGCATCCCCGGACGAGGTGCGCTTCCTGGTGCAGAACCGCTTGGAAATCCTGCGCGTTTTTCGCGGACTGGCGCATCGACGGGAATTGGTCAGCGCCTTCTTCAACGCCGGCAACGAACTGCTGTTGACCAGCGTGCTGGATGTGGATTCTGACCAGAACATGGTTATTCTTGACTACAGTTCAAACGATGCGCTCAACAAACGCATCTTATCCAGCGAGCGCATCATTTTCGCCACCACACTGGACAGTGTCAAAGTGCAGTTCATCTCCACCCATATCGATACGGTCGTGTACGAAGGCAACCAGGCTTTCAGGATTCAGGTTCCGAATCAGGTGCTGCGCTTGCAGCGGCGCGAATGCTATCGGCTCACCACACCTATCGTCAGTCCTGTCAAATGTACCATCCCGACAGCGGAAGGAATGACGGTGGAAGTCATGCTGTTTGACATCAGCGCAGGCGGTGTCGGCATTTCCATGTCGCATGGGGAGGACGCGGTATTCGAAAATGGCGCTGTGTACCCTGGCTGTCGTATCGAACTGCCGAAAATAGGAGTAGTGGAGGCTACACTACGCATTCAAAATACGTTCGAGGTGACGCTGAAGAACGGGCACAAGAGTCTGCGCTCGGGCTGCCAGTTCGTTGACCTGCGCCCTGCCATGCAGTCCCTTATCCAGCGCTATATCCTGAAACTGGAACGAGAGCGCATCGCAAATGCTCCGGGACACTAAACCTCTATTGCATGAAGCGTAGCCGAACCAGCAAGGCCTGGATGCAGGAGCACGTCAGCGACGAATTCGTCAAGCGTGCGCAACGCGAGGGCTATCGTTCGCGCGCGGCTTACAAGCTGATGGAAATAGACGACCGCGAAAAGCTGATGCACCCCGGTATGACGGTGGTCGATCTCGGTGCGGCGCCGGGGAGTTGGACGCAGGTGGTCATGGAGCGGCTCAAAGGCACGGGGCGTGTGATTGCCCTCGACTTGCTGGAGATGCAGCCGCTGGCGGGCGTCGAGTTTCTGCAGGGCGATTTTCGTGAGCAAGAGGTGCTCGCCAGGCTGGAAGAAATGCTAGGCGGCAAGCCGGTGGATCTTGTAATTTCAGACATGGCCCCCAACATGAGTGGCGTTGGCCTGGTGGATCAGGCAAAAATATCGCATCTTGCCGAACTGGCGCTTGAATTTGCGCTCCAATGGTTGAAACCGGGCGGATATTTGCTGGTCAAGGTATTTATCGGCAGCGGTTTTGACGAAATCATGCGCAGCATGAAACAGGATTTTGAAAAGGTAGCAACGCGCAAACCGAAATCTTCGCGCGGACGTAGTGCGGAAACCTATCTGCTCGGCATGAAGCGCAAGGCGACGGACTGACCAACGACTTTCGGGAAATCGGTTTAGAATGCGGGATTGCAATTCCGCGCACATAAGGAATCGGACGTTGAACAACATTGTGAAGAATATCGCCATCTGGCTGATCGTCGCGCTTGTGCTGATGACGGTTTTCAACCAGTTTGGAGTCAAGCGCAGCGCGGACACGCAGGTGGTTTATTCGCAATTCCTTAGCGAGGTCAAGCAGGGGCACATTTCCCGCGTGATTATCGACGGCCGAGTGCTGCGCGGCATTACCAATGACGGCAAGCGTTTCAACACCTATGCTCCGTCCGATCCATGGCTGGTTTCCGATCTGCTCAAAAATGGCGTGGTGGTTGAGGCCAAGCCTGACGAAGAGCCGTCGCTGTTGATGAACATTTTCGTGTCGTGGTTCCCGATGCTGCTACTGATAGGCGTATGGGTGTTCTTCATGCGGCAGATGCAGGGCGGCGGACGCGGCGGTGCCTTCTCGTTCGGCAAGAGCCGTGCGCGTATGCTGGATGAAAACAGCAACCCGGTGACTTTCGCCGATGTCGCCGGCTGTGATGAGGCCAAGGAGGAAGTGTCGGAACTGGTCGAATTCCTGCGTGACCCGAGCAAGTTCCAGAAACTGGGTGGCCGCATCCCGCGCGGCGTGCTGATGGTGGGCAGTCCCGGTACCGGCAAGACCTTGCTGGCCAGGGCGATTGCCGGCGAGGCCAAGGTGCCGTTCTTCAGCATTTCCGGCTCCGATTTTGTCGAAATGTTCGTCGGCGTCGGCGCGGCACGCGTCCGTGACATGTTCGAACAGGCCAAGAAAAGCGCGCCCTGTATCATTTTTATCGATGAAATCGATGCCGTCGGCCGCCAGCGCGGTGCAGGGATGGGCGGCGGCAACGATGAACGCGAGCAGACGCTGAATCAGATGCTGGTGGAAATGGACGGCTTCGAAGCCAATGTGGGCGTCATTGTCATTGCTGCCACCAACCGTCCGGACGTACTCGATCCGGCACTGTTGCGTCCGGGCCGTTTCGACCGCCAGGTAGTGGTGCCGTTGCCGGACATCCGGGGCCGCGAACAGATTCTGCTGGTGCACATGCGCAAGGTGCCGATATCAACGGATGTAAAGGCTGACGTGATTGCACGTGGCACGCCCGGTTTTTCTGGTGCCGACCTTGCCAATCTGGTCAACGAGGCGGCTCTGTTCGCCGCACGCGGCAATAAACGCGTGGTGGACATGGACGACTTCGAACGCGCCAAGGACAAAATCATGATGGGCGCCGAACGCAAGTCCATGGTAATGACCGAAGACGAGCGCAAGAACACCGCATACCATGAATCGGGCCATGCCGTGGTAGCGAAACTGCTGCCCAAGTCCGACCCGGTGCACAAGGTCACCATCATCCCGCGCGGTCGTGCCTTGGGCGTTACCATGCAGTTGCCGGAGCAGGATCGTTATTGTTATGACCGTCAGTTCCTGCTTGATCGGATTGCGGTGATGATGGGTGGACGCATAGCCGAAGAAATTTTCATGGGCCAGATGACCAACGGTGCCGGCAACGATATCGAACGCGCCACCGAACTGGCGCGCCGCATGGTTACCCAATGGGGCATGAGCGATAAGCTTGGCCCGATAGTGTATGGCGAAAATGAGGGTGAAGTGTTTCTCGGACGCAGCATTACGACCCACAAGAACCTGTCGGAGTCCACCATGCAGCAGGTGGATAGCGAAATCCAGCGCATCATCCACGAGCAGTATGCGCTTGCCCGCAAGCTGATCGAAGATAACCGCGACAAGGTGGAGGCCATGACGCACACGCTGCTGGAATGGGAAACCATCGATGCCGACCAGATCGACGACATCATGGCCGGGCATGCACCGCGCCCGCCCAAGCCGGTTCAAAGCAACAGTGCGCCGCCGCGCGACAGCGGATCATCCGGGTCCGCCGCTGCCCCTACCACGCTTCCGGCAGAAGAAACCTGACACGGGCGAAAATGAACATGGGCGTGAGTGAACCTCACGCCTTATTTTTTATATGAAACTGCAATGTGGAAAATACTGGCTTGACCTGACGCATCCGCGCGTAATGGGCATCGTCAACGTCACGCCGGATTCATTCTCTGATGGTGGGCGGTTCAATTCGGCCGAGCGTGCTGTCGAGCACGCCCTGAAATTGGTCGAGGAGGGCGCGGATATGCTCGACATCGGCGGCGAGTCGAGCCGTCCGGGTGCAGAACCGGTGACGCTGGATGAAGAGCTGCAGCGCGTCATTCCGGTAGTGGAGCGGCTGGCAGGCAAAATCGGCGTGCCGATTTCCGTCGATACCTACAAGCCGGAAGTGATGCGTGCCGCCATTGCGGCAGGGGCCGACATCATCAACGATATCCGGGCGCTGCAGGAACCGGGTGCGCTGGCTGTAGTTGCTGCCAGCAATGTTGGAGTATGCCTGATGCACATGCAGGGAACGCCGCAAACCATGCAGCAGGACCCGCACTATGCAGATGTGACGGCTGAAGTGCGCAATTTTCTCGGGGATCGTGCACAAGCGGCCATTGCTGCAGGTATAGCGCGAGAACGCATCATGCTCGATCCCGGTTTCGGCTTCGGCAAACGCAGCGAGCATAACATCGCCCTGCTGCGCCATCTGTCCGGCCAGTGTGCGTTGGGTTACCCGGTGCTGGTCGGACTTTCGCGCAAGTCGGTGCTGGGGCATCTCACCGGCAGCGGTGTCGACCAGCGCCTGCCCGCAAGTGTTGCGGCGGCTGTTGTTTCCGCCATGAAAGGCGCTAAAATTCTACGGGTGCATGACGTGGCGGCAACCGTGGAAGCGCTCAAGGTTGTCGCCGCGGCGGAGGGAATATGAGCAGAAAGTATTTCGGTACCGATGGGGTGCGCGGCAAGGTCGGCGAAGCGCTGATTACGCCGGACTTCGTCATGCGTCTCGGCTATGCCGCAGGCAAGGTGCTGTGCGGACTGCAACATCATTTGGCGTATGGTGAGCACCCGGCGGTGTTGATCGGCAAAGACACGCGCATTTCCGGCTACATGCTCGAATCCGCCCTGCAGGCCGGGCTTTCGGCAGCGGGTGTCGATGTCCTGCTGACCGGACCCATGCCCACTCCGGCGGTGGCTTATCTCACCCGCGCCCTGCGCGCCCAGGCCGGTATTGTCATCTCTGCATCGCACAACCCGTTCGAGGACAACGGCATCAAGTTCTTCTCGGCAGATGGTGCCAAGTTGGCGGATGCCATCGAACACGCCATCGAGGCCGAATTGCAGCAGCCGATGCAGGTGCGTCCTTCCGCACAACTCGGCAAGGCGCGCCGCATCAACGATGCGGCAGGCCGTTATATCGAATTCTGCAAGAGCACATTCCCCAACGAACTGGATTTGCGCGGGCTGAAAATCGTGGTGGATTGCGCCAACGGCGCTGCCTATCACGTGGCGCCGCCGGTGTTTCACGAACTCGGCGCGGAGGTGATCGCCATCGGCAACCAGCCGGATGGCCTCAACATCAATGACGAATGCGGCTCCACCCATCCGCAGGCATTGCGGCAGGCGGTACTGCAGAGCGGGGCCGATCTCGGCATTTCCCTGGATGGCGATGGCGACCGTGTGGTGATGGTGGATAGCGCCGGCAGCCTGCTCGATGGCGACCAATTGCTGTATATCATTGTCGCCCACAGCCATCGAACAGGCCGGCTCAAGGGTGGCGTGGTCGGTACGTTGATGACCAATCTTGGCTTCGAGCATGCCCTGGCTAGGCTCGGCGTGCCGTTCGCGCGTGCCAGCGTGGGCGATCGCTACGTCCTGGAACTGATGAACAAGAATGGCTGGGTGCTGGGCGGCGAGAACTCGGGGCACATCCTCTGCCTCGACAAGCACAGCAGCGGCGATGGCATTATCGCCGCGCTGCAGGTGCTGCACGCCCTGCGTGAAAGCGGTATCGAACTGGGCGCCCTGCTGGCCGACCTCACCATGTACGCGCAGGTGCTGGTCAACGTCAACGTGCAGGGGAAACTCGATCTGGATGGAAATCCTGCCATTCAACAGGCAGTGCGCATGGCGGAAAGCGAGCTGGACGGCACCGGGCGCGTTCTGCTGCGCCCTTCCGGAACCGAGCCGAAAGTGCGGGTAATGGTCGAAGGCCAGGACCGCAAGCAGGTAGAAATGCTCGCCAACCGGATAGCGGACGTGGTTCGGGCTGCCTGCTAGCTTTCATCGTTTGGCAACACGTTTGTAACTTTTCCTTAACCTTCCCATGCGATGCTCCACATCCATGGAAAGTACCGAATTTATCTTCCTGTCCAGGTTTCTGTTCCGCCCGGCGTACCACGTCGTGCAAATTGCATGAAAGTGCGCTCGATTTTTCTTTCCGATATCCACCTGGGTACCCGTGGGTGCCAGGCTGACCGGTTACTCTGCTTCTTGCGCGAATTCGAAAGTGAGCACCTGTTCCTGGTTGGCGACATTATCGACTTTTGGGCCATGGGACGCAGCATCCAGTGGTCGCGTACCCACAATACGGTGGTGCAGAAAATACTGCGCCGGGCACGGCATGGAGAACAAGTGGTATTCATCCCGGGAAATCACGATGAAGCCTTGCGCGAGTACGATGGCACCACCTTCGGCGATATCCTGGTAGCTTTCGAGTGGGTACACGTCACTGCTGAAGGCAAACGCCTGTTGCTGATACATGGCGACGAATTCGACCAGGTTACCAGGCACCACCGCTGGGTTGCCCTGCTTGGAGACGTCGGCTATGACCTGCTGGTCAGGATCAATGCATGGTTATCCTGGATAAGGCGCACGCTGCGCATCCGGGGCTACTGGTCGTTGGCCGGCTACGCCAAACGCAAGGTCAAATCTGCGGTGAGTTTCATCTATGATTTCGAGGATTCCGTGATCCGTGCAGTGCGTGACCGCGGACTGGACGGCGTGGTGTGCGGCCATATCCACAGCGCGACCATCCAGGACTTCAATGGACTGCTGTATATCAACTGCGGCGATTGGGTCGATAGTTGTACCGCCATCGTCGAACATCTGGACGGCCGCTTGGAGCTGATCGAATGGCGGCATGACGGCCTGCCGGAGTCATTCTCGTCCAGCGAAGAAGTCGCGGCGATCGCATGAACCGGAAGGTTGATATACTGCCGTGCGACAATTTCGAAAGCACATGAATGGAAAGCCCCCACAAAGGCAAAACCGGCCTGAAGCGAGTATGGAATGCCTTGCATTACTCGCTGGATGGCTTCAAGGCCGCTTATAAACACGAAGATGCCTTTCGTCAGGAAGTTCGGATGGCCATCGTGATGGTGCCGCTGGGCTTTTATCTGGGGAAAACCGGCGTCGAACGCGCCCTGCTGGTTGCCAGCGTGTTGCTGGTGATGGTGATCGAACTTTTGAATTCAGCCGTCGAGGCCACCGTCGACCGCATCTCGCTGGAAAACCACAGCCTCGCCAAACGTGCCAAGGATATCGGCAGCGCTGCCGTGCTGGCCAGCCTGGTCATGCTGGCCGTGGTATGGGGGCTCGTGCTGCTGGGATAGCCCGCCCATTCCTGTCATCCTGCCGTCATATGGATTGACTACATTGCAGGGGTTTGAACAACCGACTGGTGTCGGCAATGAAAATCCTGTTTGTTTCTGACGTTTATTTTCCCCGCATCAACGGCGTTTCCACCTCCATCGAGACATTCCGCCGAGAATTCCGCAACCACGGCCATACGGTACATCTCATCGCGCCGGATTATTACGCCCCGAGCGAGGATGAAAGCGATATCCTGCGCGTCCCGGCACGCCACCTGCCGATGGATCCGGAGGATAGGCTGATGCGCTATGGCTGGGCGATGCAGCATCTCGACCGGCTACGCGGCGAGCAGTATGACATTGTGCATGTACAGACGCCTTTTGTGGCCCATTATCTGGGAACGAATCTCGCGCGGAAATTGGGCATCCCATGCGTCGAGACCTATCACACATTTTTTGAAGAATACTTCTACCATTACATTCCATTTTTACCCAAAGGGCTGCTGAAGGCTGTAGCCCGCCGCATTTCAAAAACACAGAGTAACAGCCTGGATGGCATGGTGATCCCGTCACACCAGATGCTGGATGTGTTGCGCCAGTACGGGGTAACAACTCTGGCCGAGGTGATCCCCACCGGGCTGCAGCCTTCCAGCTTCACGCCCGGCGATGGCGCGGCTTTTCGCGCCAAGTATGGCATCGCACCGGAGCGCCGGGTATTGCTGTTCGTCGGCCGGGTGGCGCATGAGAAGAACATTGGTTTCCTGCTCAGGGTGGTACAGCGCATAAAACAGAACATTCCGGACATCCTGCTCATCATCGCCGGCGAAGGGCCGGCGCGCGCTGGGCTGGAAGCCGAAGTGGAGCAGATGTCGTTGACGGAAACCGTCATGTTCATCGGCTACCTGGATCGTCACACCGAACTGAACAACTGTTACCGTGCCGGAGATGTGTTCGTGTTCTCCTCGCGTACTGAAACCCAGGGGCTGGTGCTGCTGGAAGCCATGGCGCAGGGTGTGCCTGTGGTGTCGATAGCGGAGATGGGCACCCGCGACGTGCTGCGTGAAGGTCACGGCGTTTGGATCGCCCAGGAAGAAGTGGAAGATTTTGCCGGCAAGGTGATCCATATGCTGTGGGATGCAGAAGCACGCAAAAGCTTGGGCAACGCCGGCCGGATATATGCAGGCAAATGGTCAGCCGGCAGCATGGCTGAACGTATGCTGGGGTTCTACGGCTCGGTACTGGAGCAGTACTTCCACGAAAATTCCACCCGCCAGCTATCCCCGGGACGTTTGCCAAGCTGATGAGGATGCGATACTTGTCACAAATATGTAACACAGCAGGAAATGATGCTACCTTACAATCACCATTCACCTATCCGGGTTGTAATTGTAAGGATCACTTGCGATGAAAATAAAAACTCCCAACCCAGAGTACCTGGAAAAAGCAAAACTTCTGACCGAGGAGGAAACCGAACGTTTGCTGTCCAGAATGGGCGGAAAGCTGCCGCGCCGACTGGAGAAGGATAAACTAAGCATGCTGGAAGCATTGGCAATCCAGCTCGAGTTGGAGGATATGCAGCTCATGGAATGGCGTGAGAAGATGCATACCATTAAGGAAAAAGGCAAAGCCTAGATATTGAGCGAAGGGTGTCTATAAAAGCAGAGAGAGGAGTAGTCATGACAGAGAAAAACAAGCCTGTACCCCGGACTTCTGCCCGCAAGCCTGCGCAGCCCGCAGCCAAACCCGTGCAGAAGAAATTAGCGGTTGCCGCTGTCGGCGCGGAGAAGGTTGAACCCATTGTCCCTCCAGCCAAGCCCGCCAAGGAGAAGAAATCCAAAAAGCTGAAGATGGTGCGCGACAGCTTCACTATGCCGCAGGATGACTATGCTCATATCGCGGCGCTCAAGGAGCGGTGCCGCAACGCGGGAGGAAGCGCCAAGAAAAGCGAGATTTTAAGGGCGGCGCTGTTATGCCTGGCGCGGCTTTCCGACGAAAAGCTGACCCAGGCGATCGGTGCGCTCAAGGTGAGCAAAACTGGCCGTCCAGTCAAGGGCTGAGGCATTTGCAGCAAAGTGCTGCGAGTTTATACCTGCCGCTGCCGTTGATTGTTAGGCTGCAATAAGGCCGCGATACCTGATCGCCCGGTAAATATCCCACCGCGCATGAGAGCCGCTGTTTTGGAACGTTTCGAAGAGGTGGGGATTGTTTACGAATTGATCGACCACGTCCCGATCCCACGCCATCACCTGATATGCAGGCGCTTCCAGATAAGTTGCCAGCACGTTTAACACTTCATGTTGCATGTGGTTCTCCTGTTGTTATGATCCAACAGTAGTGTCCGGCAATTTAGTTAAATAGATTCAGTTGGTTAAGATTTTCAGGCATGGTGTCATTGTCCTCTGGATTGGTAAGCAGTTGATTGAGTGAAGCTTTCTCGAACAGGGTCAGGC
>Ga0172367_10003539_pt1 | contig 20135 bp, 13 predicted proteins | sample Lak10m_FD_114542 | JGI IMG/M metagenome (GOLD analysis project Ga0172367, IMG submission 114542) | Freshwater microbial communities from Kabuno Bay, South-Kivu, Congo - kab_022012_10m | ecosystem: Environmental > Aquatic > Freshwater > Lake | place: Democratic Republic of the Congo: South-Kivu...
ATAATGCAGAAAAAAGAAAAATCAATTGGTCTTTTACCCGATATAAAGCCGATAAAAAATTGTCGAATTATTATGTTTCATAACTAACATGTCACGACACTAGTCGGTGTACCTTGTGGTAATTCAAATTTCCATGTGGTCAGTTTGGTTAATAAATGTGAGAAATGGTCGGAGAATCCCAGACTAAGAAATGTTTGATATACTCGTTGGTTTGAAATGCTTGGGTAGAAATCCCGTAAATCTGTTGTTAATTTGTATTTTTTCCCTTGATGAGGTTTTGCATTGGTAACATTATTCCTTCCTTTCACTCCACCATGAACATTGTCTGGAAGAGCAATGGGAGCTAGTATTTTATTCTTTATTGCGGATTGGATTGCTTTAAGTCTATTAAGTGAGGGTCTGATAGCTCGTTGTTTAATCGCTCCATCCTTATATTTTTTAAACTCGCCTGTGGTTTTGTTAATTTTTTTCTCAAACCATTCAATGTAATAATCATCAATATGGGCTATTATGTGTTCAACCTCCTTAGGTTGACAGCCAATTTTTGCACAAAGATATTTGAGCTGGGATTTTTTATACTGCGAAGAATTCATTCACCAAAGACTTAACAGATGGGCTTACAATGTCGAAAGCTTTCCGTTTGTTCGGTTGAATATCTTCATCATTCAATGACAGGAAGAATAAAATCGGTAGTGGAACAGAAAACTGTTCGCTGATTGATTTTAAGGTTGAAAGGTTAGGCTCTTTTTGATTATGCTCAATCAGTGAAAGATAGGTCTGGCTGATATTGCATTTAGCGGCAAACTCACTCTGAGTTTGCCCCTTTTGCTTTCTTATATTCCGTATGGTTGTACCTAAATCCATTGTTGTAAAAGGTTAAATTAAGGAGTGTTCGGATTTTCTGACGCGTCGCTTATTCCAAGACATTGAATCATTTTGTGAAAAATTTTGAGAGCAATTCAACAACATCAATAATCGCTTTGATTATTTCCTTGTTGGTTTTCCCCTTTTTTCGCTTCAGATTCATCAGAATAGTTGATGCTTCATCGAGGATTTTTACATCCTCATCCGAAAGAGAACACCGGTTCTCGTTGATAAGATTAATACTTTGTATCAATCTATCAATGTTTTGGCTTTGTTTTAATCTTGACATAGCTTTAAAATTTAGTAACAGGACAATATCGTCCTGCTCCGTCGCCAATATTTCCTGTCACTAAATGCGTAAACGATGTTCTCATACACTCACTTAATCTTCCTGCTCCAGTAATAGCGAAAATGTGCTGGATAGAGCATACCCAACGGAACGATAATGCGACCCAAGTAACAGATAACACAGGGTACAACAGTGCTGTTGCCGTAGATAAACCCTTTCGGGTTGTCCTATTAGACTATCAGGTGAACTTCATTTAGTAGGCAGAGCCAAAACTATTTCAAAGAACTCTTCTGCAAATATAATAAAATATTACTGATAGTTAAAGAAAATAATAAAATAATTATTAACATTTTTTCAAAACACACATAATCAGATTATTTGTTACACCAACCTTATTTCATTACTCTCCTTCCTCATACTCCCTGATGTATTCACTCAATAATGCCAATTGATTGTTTATCATCGGGATGTCGATGAATTCAGGGTCGAAATCATCGCCAACCCATTCAAGCATTTCAAGATAACCATCAAATTCAGGGTGTTTCAACAGATGAAGTAAGCTTTCGTAGCCCCGTTTGCCACCACAATCCTCAGGTGGACACCTTCTTTCACCACCGATGCATTTCCTGTGAGTTTTCATCGTTGGGTGTGCCTTTTCCAACAGAATGGTATGCTGCCAAAAATCTCCAATGTCATAGACATATGGTATGGTATCCGATTCCTTCTTCAATACATCCTTCACCTTGATGGCAGAATCAGGCTTGGTTTTCCCATCGTTCCAGAGATGGACATCCCCAATCTTATGTGGGTCTTCACCGAAATAGTAAAGATGTGAGTTAGTCCACCCCATACAAATCTGGATGATATGATGTAAACGATACAGTGGAATGTTCTCGCTGACCAGAATCCTTCTCCAAATTTCGGGCGTAATCTCGTTCAGGGATATTTTGAGTTGGTACATTCGTGAAGATTTGAGGGTAAAGGTCTGTAAAATCATCAACAATTAAACATTATGAGTATATAATGGGAGCGGGAAACTGCCCTTCACCGATAATTTTTTTTCTAATGGCGCTTTTTTCATTTTTGTCCCCGAAACAGTTAGATTTTATAAACTTTCTTGAAATCTATATCTATAAGTGATATCTGACGATTGTTAGATATAATCCCATCTGGGACAAAAAAGAATCAAAATAGAAATGTTAGAAGATGAAAATCAAGATGTTTATCGTGAATTGTTTGAACAGGTTAAGTTCAAACCTGAGGAATTACAAGAATTTCCAGAATGTCAGGCATTGAATCAGGAAGAGTTGGAACAACTAGCTGATTTACTGTTTGACCTTGGTCTTACGACCCAAAAAATAATGATAGAATACAATGGTTGATTTAAAGGATTTTGAAAGATTTAGTAAGAAAAAAGATGTAGTTCAAGAAAAGAAGAAAGAAGTATGGTGCTACACCCGTGTTAGCAGTAAAGAACAAGAGAGTAATTATAGTTTACAGACCCAACAAGAGGCAGCAGAAAGATTTGCAAGAGAGAAAGGGTTCATTCTTGTCAAAACATTTGGTGGGACTTATGAGTCGGGAAAAGACGATTTTACTCGTAAAGAATTTGTCAGACTACTAAATGAGGTTAAAAAAACAAGAAACAAACCCTATGCAATACTTGTTTACAATATGACCCGATTTTCCCGTTCAGGAGGAAAGAATTTTTCGATTCTGAATGAACTAATTGATAAACACAATGTACATCTAATAGAGGTGTTGTCAGGTGTCTGCACAGATAATCAAAAAAGTCGTAATGAATTAGGAAGAAGGTTATTAGAGGCCGAAAGTGACAACATAAGGAAAAATGAAGTTTCTATTCCGGGCATGCAGGCTTTTTTAACCGCAGGTAATTGGTTGGGTCGAGCTCCAATTCGATATGACCATTATGGTCCAAAAACTACTGACCATACAAGGTACAGTCACCGTCAGAGAATGGAAATAAATGAAGATGGTAAAAAGCTGAGACAAGCATGGCAATGGAAACTGGAAGGCGTTCAGGATATTGAGATAGCGAGAAGACTGAAGCTTTTAGGACTTGACATTGATAACAAGAGGCTGAGTGATATGTGGAAGAACATATTCTACTGTGGTTTAATCACTCATAAACTTCTTGACGGAAAATTAATTGAAGGCAACCATGAACCTCTTGTAAGTAAAGAAATGTTCCTTAGAGTAAACCAAATAAATACTCGAAGACCTAAAGGGTATAGAGTTAAAAAGGAGAATGAGGATAGACCCCTGACAGGTGACCTGATTTGTTATCAGTGTGGAAATAAACTGACAAGCTATTATGTCAAAAAGAAAGGGTTACATTATTATAAGTGTCAGAAATGTAAAGGGGTCACTATCAACGCAATTACGAAAAAACAATCCCCTGATAGGATTGGTGCTCATGAAATGTTCATTAATTTACTTAACGCATATAGGATTGAAGAGAAATATATGGGATTAATAAAAGCTCAACTCCAGAGAATGGTAAGTATGACCACAACCTCGTGTAAAAAAGAAGAGTCCATATTCAAAAAGAGGTTATCTGAGTTAGAGAAGGATAGGGAACAACTTGAAGAAAGATTCGCATTTGGGAAGATTCCAGATGCACTATTTCAGAGGATGTTGACCAAAATTGACACCGAAATCTATGCATTAAAGGAAAAACATCAGATTCCCGAAATTAACACATCTGACTTTAAAAACAGTCTAAATAATTCATTCGATTTGATTCAAAACATCAGTAAATACTGGACAAATGGTTGTCTTGATATTAAGAAGAAAATACAAAGACTCTTGTTCCAAGTGGAATTTTGTATAATCCAGAAAACCGACAATATCTAACTCCTGAAGTAAACCAGTTTTTTGTTGTCATATCAAAATTATCAAGGGTTTCCAGAGGCCCTAAAAAAAAATCCCCGCTGAAAACAGCGAGGATTCCGATTCAGTACCCGGAGCCGGAATCGAACCGGCACGGACTTGCGTCCATTGGTTTTTGAGACCAACGCGTCTACCTATTCCGCCATCCGGGCGAGGAAGGTGTGAGTTTGGGTGTGGGTGTGAGTGTGGGGGTGTGGGCGTAGGGGTGTGAGTGTGGAGTGGAGGGCTGCAAAGATAAACTTTTCGGGTGAAATTATGGTTATCGGGAATTCATGTACATTTACTTTACATTTATCATGTCCCGAAAAGTAAATCCCATGTCCATGTCACACAAGATTCATCTCTCAACAGCAGCCGGCATCATTATTCCGGCGCTGTGCATCGCACTGCTAATCTCAGTATCCTGCAAACGCCAGGAAAAAGGTCCGCTCATCCAGGCAAATCCTGCCTTCAGAGAATATGTGGAAGCTTTCACTTCAGGCCTGGTCTCAACCCGTTCAACGGTCCGGATCAGGATGAATGAGGATTTTGTGGATTCATCATCCGTAGGACTTCCTCTTGCCATTGAACTGATCAGCCTGAAGCCATCCGTGAACGGGGTGCTTATATGGACAGACAGCCGAACCCTCGAATTCAGGCCAGAGACTCCTTTTGATCAGGACAAACTCTTCACTGTTCAGTTTTATCTTTCGAAGCTGGTCACCGTTCCTGATTCGCTCAGTACAATGACGTTTCAGTTCAGAACGATGAAACAGGATTTCGATGTGACGATCGACCACCACAATGCTGAAAATCCTACGGATCTAACCAGGGAGATGATCACGGGCACCCTCTTTACGGCCGATGCAGCGGCCGACAGTGCCGTGGAACTGATGCTGTCAGCGTCCCAGGAAGGAAAAAACCTTCCGGTTTCCTGGCAGCACGACGGAACTGACAACAAGCACATTTACCAGGTTCAGAGCGTTGAACGAAGCAACCGTTCATCATCGGTGAAACTGAAATTCGAGGGCAATCCCATTGGTTCAAGAACTAAAAAGGAACTGAGTGAGGTGGTTTTCCCTCTGGACGTATTCAGCTTTACCGGGATAAAAAATATCGCCGGAGGCGATCCGTACTTTGTTCTCACTTTTACCGATCCGCTTAAAAAAGAGCAGAATCTCGAAGGGCTTGTCCGTATAGGGAAAGTCCGCGGACTCCACGTCAGCTCGCAGGAAAACGAGCTGTTTGTTTACCCGCCGGCAAATTCTGATAATGAATTTCCCCTTACCGTTGAACCCTATCTCAGAAACAACCAGGGAAAAATGCTTGGAAAAAAGATCATGCTCAAGCTCAATCCCGCCGAAAACAAGCCATCGGTCAGGTTTGTCGGAACCGGAAATATCATGCCTTCATCAAACGGGATGCTGCTTCCTTTCGAAGCTGTGAACCTGAAGGCAGTCGATGTAAAGATAGTCCGTATCTATCAGAGAAACATCCTTCAGTTCCTGCAGACAAATGAGATGGACGATGCAAACGACCTTTCACGAGTGGGCAAACTCGTCCTGAAGAAGACCATTCCGCTTAACGGGGCATCCGATTATGGGCACTGGAACCGGTACTCGATCGATCTGTCCACAGTCATGAAATCAGAGCCAGGTGCGATCTATTCCGTAAGCCTGCGTTATAAAAAAGAGTATTCCGTTTATCCTTGTGACACGAGCCGCACCTCCGGTCTGAACGATATGATCGTCATCAGAAGCACCGAAAGCGGGGATGATCATTCGGAATGGAATTATTACAGCGACTACGACAATTATGAAGAAGAGTTGGGCGGTTGGAGAAAATACAGATGGGAGGAGCGGGACGATCCCTGTAAAATCTCCTATTATTTCAACAAAAAAGCAACAAGGAATGTCTTTGCTTCCAACCTTGGGATCATTGTCAAAGGAGGGGGTGGAAATGAATTTGTGGTTTTCATCACCAATCTCCTGAGTGCGAAACCCCTGAAAGATGTCAAAGTCAGCCTGTACAGCTACCAGCAGCAACCTCTTGTTACCGGAACGACCGACGCCGACGGAATGGTACGGTTGACCTCCCGTTCCAGGCCATTCTTCGCCGTGGCCGAAAAAGGCAGCGAGAAAGGTTATCTCAAACTTAGCGAGGGAAGTTCACTTTCCCTTTCGATGTTCGACGTGAGCGGAGAACCGATACAAAAAGGACTTAAGGGATTCATCTGCGGAGAAAGAGGTGTATGGAGGCCGGGAGATTCCATCTTCCTGACCCTGATCCTTCAGGACAAATCTGCCAAACTACCCTCCAACCATCCGGTGAGCCTTGCCCTTACCGATCCTTCCGGAGCGCTTGTGACACGACAGGTCCTCAACTCGCCCCTGAACGGGTTTTATGTTTTTCGCTTTTCGACTTCCCCCTCTGCACCCACAGGCAACTGGTTGGCGACAGTGAAAGCAGGCGGAGCCGAATTCAGAAAAACCCTCAAGATCGAAACCGTTAAGCCAAACAGGCTCAAGATCAAAATGGATTTTGGGAAAGCTTATCTGCAGAAGAATAAAATACCGCCGGTGACACTGGAAGCCTCATGGCTCACGGGAGCAAAGGCCGGCAACCTTAAAGCCCAGGTCAGTCTTACTCTTACAAAATCGGTGACGGCCTTCAAACAATATCCCGGATATATTTTTGATAATCCCATGGCCGGCTTTGCAGCCGAGAACATAAACATTTTCGACGGGAAGCTCGATGCCGAAGGCAAAGTCACCATTACCCCATCGATCCATGTGACCAATGTAGCCCCGGGGGCTCTGAATGCAAGTTTCGAGACACGGGTATTCGAAGATGGAGGGGATTTTTCCATTGATCGTTTTACTATTCCTTACTATCCTTATCTCTCTTATGCCGGCATCCGGGTGCCGCAGCCTTCTTCGGGCGACCGGGTTCTTTATACCGGCAAGGCTTACACAATCGACCTCGTGAATGTCGATGCCGACGGCAATGCTATCGCTTCCGGACGCCTGAAGGCAGAGCTCTTCAAACTCGAATGGCGTTGGTGGTGGGATGATTCGGAAAGCGGCTCCTCCGATTTCGTATCAACTTCGAATCTGAAGCCGGTCGATTCTGCCACCATCCGCATCAGCGGGGGCAAGGGATCATATACGATGAATGTTGCCAACGACGACTGGGGCAGGTATTTAATCAGGGTGACAGACCGGAGCTCAGGTCATGTGACGGGAAAAATCGTTTACGTTGACTGGCCCGGCTACTACCGGATGCCTGGTGGAGAAAAACAGGCAGCCTCCATGCTTACCATCACCACCGGCAAACAAAAGTACAAGGTCGGAGAAATGGTAAAGATCACCATTCCCACATCGCCCGATGGCAGGGCACTCCTGACTGTCGAGAACGGATCGGCAGTTCTGAAATCATTCTGGACCCCCACGGTTAAAGGAAGCACGGACTTGCGTTTCACCGTGACCCCGGAAATGTCCCCGAATTGTTATGCATTCGTCACCCTGATACAACCTCATGCGCAGAGTATCAACGATCTTCCGGTCAGGCTGTACGGAGTGCTTCCTGTTTATGTAGAGGATCCATCAACCCACCTGAAACCTGTGGTCAGTCTTAACGGGAAATTATCGCCCATGCAGCAGGCGTCGGTGAGCGTGAAGGAGGCCAACGGAAATCCGATGACCTATACCCTTGCCATTGTTGACGAAGGTTTGCTGGACCTTACCCGTTTCAAAACCCCTGATCCATGGGGCGCTTTCTATGCCAAAGAGGCTTTAGGAGTGAAAACGTGGGATCTTTTCGACCAGGTGATGGGGGCATACAGCGGGGATCTGCAACGCATTCTAAGCATCGGCGGCGACCAGGATGTGCTTCACAGGGGAAGCCTCAAGGCGAACAGGTTCAAACCGATGGTGAAATTCTTCGGCCCCTTTGTACTGAAAAAGGGTGAAACAAAAACCACTACCTTCAGGATGCCTGAATATATCGGATCGGTGAGGATCATGGTGGTTGCCGGGAATAAAGAAGCGTACGGCCGGGATGAGCTAACCGCAACTGTGAAAAAGGCGCTGATGGTACAGGGAACCCTGCCCAGGATATTGAGTCCTGGTGAATCCGTGGCACTTCCGGTCAGCGTATTTGCCATGGAAAAAACGGTGCGCAATGTGAAGGTGACCCTTGAAACCAACGAGCAGTTTGAGGTTAACGACGGAACCAGCAGGAATCTGGTTTTCGACGATGTCGGTGATCAGTTGGTGACTTTCGACCTGAAAACCCGTGAAATGACGGGCATTGCAAAGGTCAGGATCATTGCGGTAAGCGGAAAGGAGAGGGCTGAAAGCAACATCGAAATCGATGTCAGGAATCCGGATCTGCCCGTAACGGATGTTTATGACAAGGAGATCACCGGAGGAGGAAGCTGGAATTTCGCTTTCCCTGTTCGCGGGATGAAAGGTACAAATTCCGGATCGCTGGAACTTTCGGCATTTCCGGCCCTGGGATTAGAGAAATGGATGTCGTACCTGATCCGGTATCCATATGGTTGCATTGAACAGACCGTCTCATCCGTTTTTCCCCAGTTGTATATAAAAGAGCTGGCCGAAACGGATAAAGGCGTCGGTGCCGCTGCTGAACAATACATCAGGGAGGCGATACGAAAGATACGGTCGTTCCAATTGCCGGCCGGAGGATTTGGTTACTGGCCGGGACCTGGCTATGCCGATGACTGGGCCACCAGCTATGCCGGTCATTTCCTTATGGAGGCAGAAAAGAAAGGATATGCACTTCCTCCGGGTCTGATCCAGTCATGGAAGAGTTTTCAGAGGGAGAAAGCCCGCTCATGGGCAGTCAATGCATCTTATAACAACAACGATCTCTCTCAGGCATACAGGTTGTTTACCCTTGCACTGGCCCGTGTACCCGAGATCGGAGCTATGAACAGACTTCTGGAGAAAAAGGGGCTCTCTCTTTTGGCAAGATGGAGGCTGGCCGGGGCTTATCTGCTTGCGGGCAAACCCGAAGTAGCCAAACAGCTTGTCAATGGGATAGGTGTCTCGGTTCCTGCTTATAGTGAACTAGCCGGCACATATGGCAGCAGTCTGCGCGACAAAGCGATCATACTTGAGGTCATGACGATGCTGAACATGAGAACGCGTGCTGCGCCACTCGCAAGAGACATTGCCGGCGAACTTTGCAGCAAAGGATGGTACAGCACGCAGACCGCTGCCTACTGTCTTGTCGCTCTGAGTTTGTACCATGGTGTTGGTTCCTCTTCAGGGGTGAGAGCATCCTTCAGCATCGACGGGGGAGAAACGACAGAAATCCAAACGGAAAAACAGATCTCTGTCAGCCTCATCGATCCCAAACCCGGGTCAAAACAGAATCTGAAAGTGATCAACAACAGCAAGGGAAACCTGTATGCGAGGCTTTTGATCACGGGAATCCCTGTCTCGGGAGATTCCTCATCTGCTGAGAACGGGTTAAAAATGTCGGTTACCTACACAACCCTGAAAGGTGCTCCTTTGAATCCATCCACACTGCAGCAGGGCACCTCGTTCCTGATCGAAGTAAAAGTTACAAACACAGGACTCCGTGGGCCTTACACGAACGTAGCGTTAACACAGGTTTTTCCTTCGGGATGGGAGATAAGCAATTCCAGGATGAGTGAAGCGACTTCCGCTCTCACCAAGGCTTCGGAATATACTTACCAGGATGTGCGCGACGACAGGGTAAACACATTCTTTGATATTGCCCAGCAGGAGAGTAAAATTTTCAAGGTCTTGCTGACGGCCACCTACCGGGGACGTTTCCGGATGCCATCGGTTCAGTGCGAGGCCATGTATGATAACTCGATCAACGCCCGTGTGCCGGGCCGTTGGGTGGTAGTGAGTAAATGAAGAACAGGCGCCGGTTATATTATGTTGCGGCTGCCGTTGCATTGATCTATATAATCCTGCTGATTGCCTGGCCCCGTCATCTGTTCATGGATCCATTGTCGACCGTGGTCTATGATCATGACGGCCGCCTGTTAGGCGCCAGGATCTCTGCCGATCACCAGTGGAGATTCCCTGAATGTACCGATGTTCCCGAAAAATTCAGAAAGGCAATCGTCAGCTATGAAGACCGTTGGTACCGTATTCATCCCGGATTCAACCCCTGGGCGCTGGTTAGAGCTGCGGTAATAAATGCCCGTAAAGGCAAGGTCGTGAGTGGTGGAAGCACCATCACAGTGCAGGTGATCCGGCTGGCAAGGAAAAACCGGGAACGGACCTATTTCGAGAAGTTCATAGAGACAGGCCTTGCATTTCTGATGGAGCTTACCCATTCGAAAAACGAGATCCTGAGGCTTTATGCATCCCATGCGCCCTTCGGGGGAAATGTGGTCGGGCTGGAAGCTGCTGCCTGGCGATATTTCGGGATCAGTCCTGATAAACTTTCGTGGGGTGAAGCGGCCACACTGGCCGTCCTTCCTAACAGTCCGGGTCTCATCTATCCCGGCAGGAATCCGAAAGACCTTCTGTATAAAAGAAATAAACTTCTCGATAAACTCTGGTACCAGGGGATCATCGACCTGAACACTTGTGAACTGGCTAAAAGTGAACCATTGCCGTCAAGACCTTATCCCCTGCCCCGTCTTGCTCCGCATCTGCTCGACCGCTTAACGAAAGGAGGTTTCAAAGGTCAGCGTGTTGTGACCACCATCGACGGACCTTTACAGGAGAGGGTGACGGGTATTCTCGGAATGCATTCGGTCCGTCTGGGCGCAAACGAAATCAACAATGCAGCTGCCATTGTTTTAGAGGTGAACACAGGAAATGTACTGGCATACGTAGGAAACCAGATGTCTGAAGGCCGTGTGAACCACGGGAATGATGTGGACATCATCACATCACCGCGAAGCACAGGTAGCATTCTAAAACCTTTCCTTTATGCAGCAATGCTTAACGATGCCCTCATTCTGCCTCATACCCTCGTTCCCGATATACCCGTGCAGATCGGCGGCTTTATCCCGGAGAACTATAACCTCACTTACGATGGGGCTGTTCCGGCAAACCGTGCCCTGGCAAGATCCCTGAATATTCCTGCGGTCAAAATGCTGCAGACATACGGCTTTACGCCATTTTACAACCTTCTGCGAAACCTGGGTTTGACCACGCTCACAAAGCCGGCCGATCATTACGGGCTTGCCATCATCCTGGGCGGAGCAGAGGCCACACTGTGGGACCTGGTCGGAATCTATGGTTCAATGGCCAGGATCCTGAACCGTTACAATGGAGAAGGTCAGGTTCTTGACGAACCCGAAAATCATCCACCTGTAATTATCCCTACAACAACTGTCAGACATCACACCGGCAACAGGGCCTCTCCGTTCAGCCCGGCCTCCATCTGGCTGACGTTTGAAGCCATGGTGGAAGCGGCCCGCCCGGACGAAGAGTCCGAATGGCAGATGTTTTCTTCCTCGCGCCGTATCGCATGGAAGACGGGCACCAGCTTTGGGAACCGTGATGCATGGTCGATAGGGGTTACACCCGAGTATGTTGTAGCCGTCTGGGTCGGGAATGCATCGGGAGAGGGCAGATCGGGATTAACGGGTATTGGTGCCGCAGCACCCATTCTTTTTGACATCTTCAAATCCCTGCCGGCCACATCCTGGTTCCGGCAGCCGTTAACCGACATGACCAAAGTCGCGGTATGCCGTTACAGCGGATACAGGGCCTCCACCCTCTGCGAACCGAAAGATTCAATCTGGATTCCGAAACAGGGGACAAGAACCCCGGCATGTCCGTTTCACATTCTGGTGCACCTTGATAAGTCCGGGCAGTACCAGGTGAATTCAGATTGCGAATCTCCTTCGGAGATGAAAAATGTTTCCTGGTTCGTCCTTCCCCCAGTGCAGGAGTGGTACTTCCGGACGAAAAATCCCTTTTACAGGATGCTTCCGCCTTTTAGGAATGGCTGTTTTCAGAGTGGCGGAAGCCGTAACATGGATCTCATCTATCCCAGGGACGGAAGCGTGTTGTATGTTCCCGTGGATCTTGACGGGAGAACCGGCAGCACCGTCTTCAGGGTGGCACATCACAATCCCGACGCTACTGTTTACTGGCATCTCGATGAAAAATTTCTGGGCATGACAAAACAGGTACATCAGATGGCTTTGTCGCCGGAAAGGGGTTTTCACAGGCTGACACTTGTCGATCAGAATGGTGAAACGCTGGGAATGGGGTTCGAGATCATGACAAAAGAAAATCGATGATCAGCGGCATTTATCGATTTTTTATATAACTTTATACGCCAGGATCAATCCAATCACTTCAACCCATGGAAAAGTTTATCCGCTTTTTTATGGCCGGAATTCTGCTGATTTCACTATCTGTACAGAAACTTCCGGCTCAGAATCCCTCCAAACCGCTTGTCTGGTCGATCGTGGCGACATATACCATACCAGGAAAAGCTTCCGGTTTGGCATGGGATGGAAATTATATCTATTCCGGTATTTACGGGGTGGATGGGAATAAGATATACAAATTTGATCCTTCAAACGGAACTTATTCGCTTCAATGCACAGGTCCTTTCGATGATGCCTTCGGCCTTACCTATATCGGTCCAAACCTTGCTACTATTAAACAACCTTCAAATTCTTCCCAACCGGCACAGATCCTGGAGTTTACTATGGGCGGAAGCCAGGTGAGTACAATTACCCTACCAAACCATTATATGTCGGGCGTTGCATATGATGCAGGTAACTATTGGGTTTGCACCTACTATCCGGATCCTGGAACAGTATATCATGTGAACTCATCCGGAACTGTCCTTTCTCAGTTTGTTCCTCCCAACAATCAGCCATGGGATATTTGTCTTCAGGGTGGCGACCTGTGGATAGCCGACTATTACGGGAATATGCTTTATAAGGTTACCACCAGCGGCACTCTCCTTGAAAGCCATGCCTCTGAAGGGATAAAGCCATCGGGTGTGGTTTACGACGGTACATATCTCTGGTACTGTGACGGTGAACTTGGATCAAACAGTACACTGTATAAGATTGATTTACAGGGAAGCGGTACTCCTGTCATCAATGTACCTGTTACCAGCCATGATTATGGAACCGTCACTATTGGAAATTCATCCACCTGGAACTGCGAGGTTCAGAACACAGGAACTGCCAACCTTGTTATCAATAGCATCAGTATACCAAGCGGAGTACCGATTTCCACAACATTTAATACTCCTGCAACGATATATCCGGGAAGTACTGTCCAGATTCCACTTACATATACGCCGGTTACAAGCGGCACGCTTAACACTGTGATAACAATCAATTCAAGCGATCCTGTAACTCCTGAGGTGGATGTGACCCTGACCGGCAACGCAGTATTCTCCGGACCGCATCTGAATATCACGACTACATCCCACAACTGGCAGGAACGCAGGAAAAATGCTTTTTCACGGTGGAACCTGACCATCAGTAACAACGGGGATCAGTCCCTGATCATTTCTGAACTGAACATGTCCGACTCTCACTTTATTGTGGACCAGGGCACGGTACTTCCTTTAACAATACTTACCCTTGAGTCAGTTCAGATAGGCATATGGTTTCATCCTACTGATGCAGGCCCGTTTTCAGGAATCCTCAGTGTAGTTTCAAATGATCCGGTTCAAAATCCTTTTAACATCAGTCTCACCGGAACAGGGATTGACACACTCTACCCGATGGGAACCCCGCTCTGGAGCTATACTCTTCTTTCTTCCTATGATAACAGTCCTAAGGCTATTACCCCGATTCCGGATATTACAGGAGATACGGTTGATGATGTGATCATCGCTTCTGAAGATGATAATATACGCTGTTTCAACGGTAATGCATCCATAACCGGAGATATCTTGTGGGAAAAAGAGGTGTATGCCGGTTCGGTTTACCAGCAAAATGCACTTGCTGTTATTGATGACATCGACGGTGACCAGTATAAGGATGTGATTATAGGAACAGCATGGGGCGATCGTTCGATAATTGCCTTATCGGGTAAGACGGGTTTGCAGATTTGGAAACACAATACCCACGAATTTGGAGACGGTGGATGGGTTTATCAGGTGGATACAAAGTATGATTTCAATGATGACGGATTTCCTGATGTATTAGCCGCTTCCGGTGATGATGGCAACAATACCGGTCCACGCAGGGTTTATTGTCTGAATGGAATGACGGGATTGACGATTTGGTCAAGACCTACCCAGGGAGCTGCATTTTCCGTGAAAGGAATAGAAGATTTTACCGGCGATGGAAAGCCGGATGTAGTCGCCGGTGCTACTTCAGCAAGTCAATCTGAAGGAAAAGTTTTTGGCATCGACGGCACTGATGGTTCCCTTGAATGGACATTTACCGCCGCCGGTTCTTCTGTCTGGGCACTGATCCAGATCGACGATGTAAACGGCGATGATATCAGGGATGTTGCTTCCGGTGATTTTTCAGGGAACATTTATTTTCATAACGCCGTCAACGGGGCACAGATAAGTAAAATCACTCTGCCTTCGGCATTGATTCTCCGCTTTGAAAATATGGGAGATGTAAATAACGATAGTCATCCCGACTTTCTTGTTGCGCACAGTACTGCCAAAGGCGTGGTAGTCAATGGCTTTACAAACAGTATTTTATGGCAAACACCATTAGCGGATAAATCATGGACTGTGACCAACATGGGAGATATCAACTGGGATGGTGTGAATGATGCAGCTATCGGCACTCTTTACACGGATAACTGGAGCTATTTTCTGAACGGTATCAATGGTCATATTTTTGAATCTGTGGCTGAGCCTGACGCCGTGGATGCCTTATCCTCTATTCCGGACATTGTGGGCGATGAAAGTCATGAACTGATGGTCGGAGCGAGGAATGGATCAATAATATGCCTTTCAGGGGGTTATGACACTTCCACAGTTGCCATACCTGATAAAGAAAACACGTCACTCGTTGTTTCACTTTTTCCGAATCCCTGTCAGGAAATCCTAAATATAGCATTGACTCTGACAGTCAGTTCTGATATGACAATTATCATAACGGATATGACCGGCCTGGAACTTTATAGCAGGCATATATCCGGTGAAAAAGCAGGGAGCCACACATATCGCATAAGCCGGCATGATTTTGATCCGGGTATGTCTCATACTGGTATCGGGATAATCAGTCTAAAAACACAACAGGGGGTTTTCCACGGGAAAGTCCTGTTTGGGGAATAAAGCTTATAACAACTCCTGATCCGTTTCCTCTGTTAATAACCTTTCCTTGCATGTGAGGATCGGATGTACTATTTTTACCCTCTGTTTAGTATCTTTTCTTATGGCAACAAAAGTCAATATTTTTTCAGGTCAGGCGACCACATACCTGGCCGATAGAATTGCTCAAAGCTATGGTGTTGAGCTTGGTAAAGTATCTGTAGTCAGATTTGCCGACGGAGAATTCCAACCCTCTTTTGAAGATAATATCCGTGGTACGGATGTATTTATAATACAATCGACTTATGCGCCTTCAGATAATTTGTTCGAGCTGCTTATGCTGATTGATGCAGCGCGGCGGGCTTCAGCCCGGACCATTGTTGCCGTTATTCCTTATTTCGGTTATGCAAGGCAGGACAGGAAGGACAAACCCCGGGTATCGATTGCATCCAAACTCGTTGCAAACCTGTTGTCGGCAGCAGGTGTTAACCGCATCATTGCACTTGATCTGCATGCCGACCAGATACAGGGTTTCTTCGATGTGCCGGTTGACCATCTTTATGCTTCGTCAGTTTTTATTCCTTACCTGAAAACCCTACACCTCCCTGAGTTGATCTTCGCTTCCCCTGATACCGGAGGAACCAGAAGAGCCGGGTCGTATGCCAAGAATTTCCATACCAACTTTGTCATCTGTTACAAGCACCGTTCCAAGCCTAATGAAGTTGAAAAGATGGCTCTTGTAGGTGATGTGAAAGGGAAGGATGTAGTGTTGCTTGATGATATTGTCGACACCGGTGGTACACTTTGCAAAGCCGCCGATATTATAATGCGGAGCGGCGCATCCTCTGTAAGAGCATTGGTTACACATCCATTATTATCGGGCAACTCATATGAAGCAATTGAAAAATCGAAACTTCATGAACTGGTTGTTACCGATACCATTCCCCTTCAAAAGGAAAGTCCGAAAATAAAGGTTGTCAGCACTTCCGAACTTTTCGCAGAAGTCATCCGCCGGTTGAAGAAAAAGGAATCGATATCATCGCTTTTCAGATTCTGATAAAAAAGAAACATATTCCCGAAAATATTCCTATTTTTGCAGCCCGAAAAGTTGATAGATCTGTAAACTCATAAACCGGATCAACGAGTTTTTCCAGTAACCAGTATCCAGCATCCAGTATCAAGCATCGGTATCAATAAAAACAATCATTAAATAAAAAATTAACCATGAGAACGGTATCATTGAGCGGCTCCCTCCGTGGGAGCGTAGGGAAAAAAGATGCCAAAAAACATCGCCGGGAAGGTAATGTTCCGTGTGTGATGTACGGCGGGAAGGAACAGGTTCATTTTGTGACCAGTGAAAAAAGTCTGGCCAAAATTTTAAACACACCTCTGGTTTCCCTTATTAAATTGAGTGTCGGTGAAAAGGAATATGATGCAATATTCCAGGATGTTCAGTATCATCCGGTCACCGACCATATTCTCCATGTGGATTTCCTTGAAATCCATCCGGATAAGCCTGTAACAATCGGCGTTCCTTTCAAGTTGATCGGAGTTCCTGAAGGCGTGCTGAAAGGGGGCAAACTGTCCAGGAAGATGCGTAAGCTAAAGCTAAAAGCTCTATCCAAAGATCTGCCCGATCACATTGATATAAATGTTACATCGCTTGAGATCGGACAGTCGGTAAAGGTTTCCGATCTTTCTCTTGATAAGATCACTTTTCTTGATCCTCCAAACAGCGTAATCGTCGGTGTCCGCACCGCCCGCGCTGTTGTTGAAGAAGTTCCTGTGGTTGAAGAAGGCGTCGCTGAGGAAGGCGCTGCAGAAGGCGAAAAGAAGGAAGAGGGTGAAAAGAAGAAAGAGGGCGAAAAGAAGAAAGAAGCCAAATAAATTTTGAAATATCTTATTGCAGGACTCGGCAATATTGGTGACGAGTACTCGAATACACGCCACAACATCGGATTTATTGCCGCTGATGCTGTGGCGTTTTCTTTTAAAACTCCGTTCAAATCCGGACGATTCGGCACAGTGGCAAGTGCGACCTTCAGGGGACGGTCAGTCGTAATATTAAAGCCTTCCACTTATATGAATTTAAGCGGAAAGGCAGTCCGATATTGGATGAACAAGGAGAAGATACCTACTGAAAATATCCTGATCATTCTTGATGATATTGCTTTACCCCTGGGTACGCTCAGGTTACGTGCACAAGGAAGCGACGGGGGTCATAACGGGCTTATAAGCATCAGTGAATACCTCGCAACTACTGAATATGCACGACTGCGAATCGGTATCGGTAACGATTTTGCAAAAGGATACCAGGTGGATTACGTCCTTGGGCGGTTTACTGCTGAGGAAGAAAAGGTCCTCCTTCCACGCCTCGAAATGACAGCCGATCTCATTAAAAGCTTTATACTATCAGGCATCGACAGGACGATGAATGTTTATAATACAAAGGGAAAGATGCAGAATACCTGACATATGATGATCATATAATTATGTACGCCGGATAAAAGTAATATGATGTTCAACAAACTTTTCAGTTATGGAATGGATTCTTACCACTTTCCGCCAACATCCCGAACTGGCGATCTTCATGACAATTTCCCTTGGATTTTTTATCGGAAAATTTAAGTACAAGACTTTCTCTCTCGGTAATGTCACAAGCGTGTTGCTCATAGGTGTAATTGTCGGGCAGATGAAGATCGACATCTCCCCTGAAGTCAAACAGGTATTCTTTCTTATTTTTCTATTTTCCGTTGGATACAGCGTAGGTCCGCAATTTTTCAACAGTCTGAAAAAGTCAGGGATTCCACAACTTATTTTCGCAACCCTGATGTGCGCATTCCTGTTGATTACTACATGGTCGCTGGCGAAAGTCATGGGATATAATGCAGGCCAGGCAGTCGGTTTGTTTGCCGGGGCCCAAACCATTTCGGCAGTAATCGGAGTAGGCGGTGAAACCATTAATTCACTTGCCCTTGATCAGACAACAAAGCAAAATATGATCAATGCAATACCGGTGTGTTATGCGGTTACCTACCTTTTCGGTACTTTCGGATCTGCTGTTGTTCTTGCCCAGTTAGGTCCGCTTTTCTGGGGCGGTCTTAAAAAAACCAGGAATCAATGCCGTGAGTTGGAAAAAAAAATGGGCTTTGATTCCGGTGATCAGCCTTCAATGATTTCTTCTTTCTCAAACATAATTTTTCGCGGATTCAATCTGAGCGAAACATCCGTTGCTATCGGTAAGAATGCAACAGAACTTCAGCAACATTTCACCGCCAAAGGTTATCGTATCTATGTTGAGCGTATCCGGAAAAAAGGCGCTCATAATATCCTTGATATTCCGGGAGATTATAAGTTTGAAGCACATGATGATATTGTATTACAGGGCAGAGGGGACTATCTGATCTGTGAAGAAAAAGAGATCGGCAGGGAAATTTTCGACCGTCAGTTGCTTGCCTTCAACGTAGAATCGGTTAAAGTTTTATTAACGAATCATAACTTAGACGGCCTCACCATTTCCGAAATGAGTCATCAGAGGTATGATCTTAAAGTTTCAATACAAAAAGCGACAAGAGGCGGGGTTGAGCTTCCTTTATTGCCACATACACAAATACATACAGGGGATATGCTTTATCTGATCGGTCCTGCCGGTGATGTGGACAAAGCTGTAAAATTGTTAGGTATACCCGATGTTATGACTGAAAAGACCGATATGATTGCACTTGGTCTTGGGATCCTTTTAGGCGGTTTGGCGGGAGTATTGGCATTGCATATCGGGAAGGCAACGTTAAGTCTGAGTACCAGTGGCGGGGCACTTATAGCAGGTTTATTTTTCGGGTGGCTGCGATCCAAACATCCAAATCATGCCCAGATCCCGGAATCGGCATTGTGGATCATGACGAACCTTGGATTAAATACATTTATTGCCGTAGTGGGAATTTCGGCCGGACCAGGATTTGTACAGGGATTTCAGGAAGTCGGAGCAATGTTGTTCGCAATTGGAGCCCTGGCTACTGTAATTCCATTGTTTTTTGGGATTATAATGGCACGTTATATTTTTAAATTCGATGTTGCTCTGGGATTGGGATGCTGTTGTGGTGCACGAACTACAACTGCCGGATTACCTGCAGTGCAGGATGCACTTGACAGCAAACTTCCGGCCCTCGGATACACCGTGACCTATGCTGTCGGCAATACCTTGTTAATCATATGTGGAATATTAATTGTCTTCTTAATTAATTAAACCGATAAAAAATGAAAGCCGTAATCCCGAAGATCAAAACCACCCGCACAACCGAGCAAAAGCTTGAACAAATGAGCCCGTTTGAACTTAAAAACAACCTGATCGATCTGGCCAATCATCATACCAATAAAAGCAGCCACACCATGCTGAACGCCGGACGGGGTAATCCAAACTGGATCGCGACCACTCCGCGGGAGGCTTTTTTTATCCTTGGGAAATTCGGACTGGCCGAATGCCGCAGGGTTATGAACTACAGGGCGGGATTGGCGGGAATTCCTGAACAGAAAGGAATTGCCAAACGGTTCGAACAATTTTTAAAAGAAAATAATAATGCTCCGGGAACCGGTCTGTTGTCTGATCTATATGAGTACGGACTGGATCATCATCATTTTGATGCCGATACTTTTGTGCATGAATTGGCCGAAGGAGTGATAGGTGACCAGTATCCGGTACCTGACAGGATGTTGAAACATCCCGATGCGATTGTACATGATTACCTTATGCAGGAAATGTGCCTCAATAAACCACCTAAAGGCCTGTACGATCTTTATGCCGTGGAAGGTGGTACGGCAGCCATGTGTTATATTTTCGATTCATTGATGGAGAATTTTCTGATCAACCGGG
>Ga0172367_10003540_pt1 | contig 20135 bp, 17 predicted proteins | sample Lak10m_FD_114542 | JGI IMG/M metagenome (GOLD analysis project Ga0172367, IMG submission 114542) | Freshwater microbial communities from Kabuno Bay, South-Kivu, Congo - kab_022012_10m | ecosystem: Environmental > Aquatic > Freshwater > Lake | place: Democratic Republic of the Congo: South-Kivu...
CGGGGGCATGGGTTGGTCAACTCCACCAGTGGTATAAGTGCCATTGCCTGTAACGCCACCAAAGCCCATGATACACATGAACAAACTACAACAGACACAAATTAAAGAAACAACGACAGTGATAATGATGCTTGTATTTCTGTTCATTCTAATTCTCCTTTTCGCCTCAAAGTATATCCCATAAAAAATGGGATGCAAGCAAAAACCTACATCCCATTGGTACTGTAATAAAACGTTAACTTCTCAGCTTCGCGCCGACTTCTTTTTCAAGCCGTTTGACGATCTTATTGCGGATCGCGGCAGCATCGGCGTCGGTGAGGGTTTTGTCTTCGGCTTGATAGGTCAACGCATACGCCAGAGACTTTTTGCCTTCGCCGATCTTTTCATCACGATAGAGGTCGAACAAGCGGACGTTCGTCACGCTTCTTCCGCCTGTTTGCCTGATCAGCGCTTCGACGGTTTCAGCCTTCACTGATTCGTCTACGATGAGGGCAATGTCTTCATACATGGACGGTGTCTCAGGGATGGTCTTGATGCCGTAGGTCGGGGCGATGGCACGCATGGTGTCGAGGTCGAACTCGGCGACGAGGACAGGAGAGTCGCCCAACTCGTATTGTTCCTTCACGAGCGGATGCATTTCACCGAATACACCAATCACCTTGTCACCTGCTTTGACTTCGGCAGACTTTCCGGGATGTAAATGAGAGTAAGAATCTGTCGCAGTGTAGGTGATGTTTGTGAGGCGCAACCCGCTCAACATGAGTTCGATGCGTCCCTTCAAGTCGAAGAAGTCCAGTTTGGGAGAGTCCTTCACATCCCATGCGGTTGCTTCACGCAGACCTGTCATGGCAATGGCGAGTTTGCGCGGTTCGTCGGGAAGTCCCTGCCCTGAGCCTGTCGAAGGGTCGTTTTTGTGCGGCACGAAGACCGAGCCGATCTCGAAGAACGAGAAGGCTTCGCTGTAGCGGATGTTCTTCTCAAGCGAGTCGATCACGGAGGCGACGAGGCTGCGGCGCAGGACGCTCTTTTCGGGCGCGATGGGATTCGCAAGGCGGACGTAATCGTCGTAATGCGTAATGCGTGATTCCTTTTCGGGGGAAGTCATACGATAGGATACGACTTCTTGTAAACCGAGTGCGACCATTAAGTCACGCAGATGTTCTTCCCACTCATGGATGGGGTTGCCAACTTGCGGCGGGAGTGCGTCTGCCATGGTGGTGGTCGGGATATTGTCGTAGCCGTAACTGCGGGCAACTTCTTCGAGCACATCAGCAACACCGACGACGCCTTCGCCAATGTCCATGCGGTGGTTTGGAGAGGTAACTTGTAATTGGTTATTGGTAATTGTGCATTTGAACTCGAGGCGCTTGAGAAGTTCGGCGGTCTTTTCGAGCGTCAGGTCAATGCCGAGCCAGCGCTTCACATCGTTGACGGTGATCTCGACTACCGCATCTTTCGGCGGGAGCGGATACGCATCGACGAGATCGGGAGCGACCGTGCCGCCAGCCCACTCTGCCATGTATTTCAAGCCGAGGCTCACGCCGCCTTCTGCCATGGCAGGATGCACGCCGCGCGAAAAACGGAACGAGGCTTCGGAAGGAAGATTGTGTTGCTTCGCCGTGCGGCGAATGTTGATGAAGTTCCACGCCGCGCCTTCAAGCAGGATGTTCTTGGTGTTGTCCGTCACTTCGGACTCTGAACCACCCATTACACCCGCGAGAGAGAGTGAACCCTTCTCATCGCAGACTAGCACGTTCATTGCGGTGAGAGTGCGTTCGTTGCCATCGAGAGTCTTGAGTTTCTCGCCATCTTTCGCAGCGCGAGTGATGATCTTGATTTTCGCTTCGACTGCGGTCTTCGACTTGCTCTCAGACCTCCGCTCAGCGTGAACTTGCTCAGCGCGTTGCTTGAGCACATCGTAATCGAAGGCGTGCAGCGGCTCACCATATTCGATCATGGCGTAATTGGTCGCATCGACAATATTGCTGATGGCGCGAACACCTGCCAGTTTGAGTCGGCGTTGAATTTGGTATGGGCTGGGCTTGATCTCAATATTGCGAATTAATCCAACCACAAAACGCGGATTGAGTTCGGGGTTGGTGATTTCGATCTCGACGAGTTCTTTGACCGATTGACCGCTGACCGCTGACCGTTGACTGTCTGCGGTCTGTCGTCCGCCGTCAGTCTTGAGATCGCGTCCAAGCATAGCAGCGAGTTCCCTTGCAATGCCAACTACATTTGCATTCCTCGCCATATTCGGCAGGATGGAAATATCGAGAACCGCGTCACCGATGTAGTCTGCGAGCGGCATCCCCACAGGCGCATCATCGTCGAGGATGATGATGCCGTCGCTTTCTTCGGTGATGCCCAATTCCTTTTCGGAGCAGACCATTGAGTACGAGTCCACGCCGCGGATTTTGGCACGTTTGAGCGTCATCAAGACCTGACCTTCAGCATGACCATCGTACAGCGTGGTACCTTCCTTCGCGTACGCCACCTTGATGGGCTTTTCGAGTTTGCCTGTGCCTTTGAGGTGGAAGATGTTCGGCGCGCCCGTAAGCACGACCTGATCTTGCTGACCATCGTACAAATCGAGCAAGGTCAACTTGTCGGCATTGGGATGCGCCTTCACCTCACGGATCTCCGCCACGACAAGTTTTTCCTTGTCCCAGCCGATGCCGTTGGTCTTGAACTCGTGCTTCTCGCCTTCTTTATAAACAGGCATGGGAAGACCGACGTAAAGAATCTCGTCCACTTCCATACCCGCGAGGGTAAGTTTGCGTGCAATGTCTTCGACGGAAAGCCCATCGAGATCAATGAAATCTTTTAGCCAAGATAAAGGTATCTTCATAGTTATTTCCTTTCAGAGAGACTGGAGATTAGAGATTTACCCAATTACCAATCTCTAATTACCAATTACGCTCTTCCTAGAACTGCTCCAAAAATCTCACATCGTTACCCCAGAAGTAACGGATGTCGCCGACTTTGTTGCGCAGCATGAGCTGACGTTCCGGTCCCATACCCCAGGCGTAGCCAGAGTAGACCTTCGGGTCGTAGCCGCCATTCATCAACACGTTCGGGTGAACCATGCCGCAGCCGAGAATTTCGAGCCATCCAGAATTTTTGCAGACCTGGCAGCCTTTGCCGCCACACACAAAACATTCCACGTCCACTTCGGCAGATGGTTCCGTGAACGGGAAGTACGAAGCGCGGAAGCGCAGTCGCGCGCCTTCGCCGAACATACGCCGCACAAAGTCCGCGATCGTGCCTTTCAAGTCCGCGAAGGTGATGTTCTTGCCAACGGCGAGTCCTTCCACCTGATTGAACTGCACTTCCGAACGCGCCGTGATCTGCTCATAGCGGAAGCACATGCCTGGCAAAGCGATACGAATCGGCGGCGGGTTGTTCGGGTCGGTCGCAGCGAAATATCGCATGGCATGAATCTGCCCAGGCGAGGTGTGGGTGCGCATCAAGATAGGATTGTCGCCGCGATCTTGCCCTGAGCCTGTCGAAGGGTCCGCTTCGATAAAAAATGTATCCTGCATATCACGCGCCGGGTGATCGGGCGGGAAGTTCAAATGCTGAAAGTTAAACTCGTCTGTTTCCACTTCACGCGAGGTGAACACCTGAAAACCCATCTCTGCCAAAATGCTCAACACACGCCGCAACTGCTGCGTAGACGGATGCAAACGCCCAATGTGTTTGTTACGCCCGGGCAGGGTCACATCCAATTTTTCTTCAGCGAGGGATTTCGCCAATGAGGATTGTTTCACCGCTGCGGCTTTTTCTTCCAATGCAGCCTCAAGCGCCACTTTGACGCGGTTCGCAGCCTGACCGACAGCGGGGCGCTCTTCCTTTGAGAGTTTACCCAAGCCGGAAAAGACTCCCATCAATTCCGAGCTGCGCCCCAAGTGGGTCACACGCCAGGCTTCCACTGCAGCTGGGTCATTGACCTCTGCCAGCGCTGCGAGTGCGGCTTTTTCGATCTCGTTTAGTTTGTCTTGCATACATGCCTCCAAAACTAGATAGTAGAGATTAGAGAATGGAGATTAGTCACTATTATCTAATCTCTACTTATCTATTCTCTGCTCTTTACAAACAAAAACCTCCCGTCCACTATGGGACGGGAGGAAGATTCCCGTGGTACCACCCAAATTGCACGCTCTGCGTGCCACTTTGTGCCGACTAACATCGGCTTCCCAGATAACGCTGGGATTGCGGTTCGCACTACACAGTGGGACAAGCTTAAGCTTATCTTACATTCACGCGAACGGCTCGAGAGGGAACTTCAACTGGGTTCGGTCGAGTGCAATTTCACCAACTGCCTTGCACATCTCTGGCGGCTTCCTTCAGCCTACTTTCCTCTGTCACTGCCTTTTGGTGCGCTTATTATCTGCGGAATCATTCTCCTGTCAAGTGGAGACAGGTAAAATCAACATTATGACAGCTTCCCCCGTCCTAGAATTTGCCTTGCTCAGTTTTGTTTCCATGTTCACCATGGTCAACCCCATTGGGGTGGTGCCGGTGTTCACCGCCATGACCGCCAAACTCTCGCCGCATGAATCACACCGTGTGGCGCGAAAAGCCACGTTGACCGGCGCATCCATTTTGTTGGCGTTCGCGCTCACCGGTCAGTGGATTTTCCGATTCTTTTCCATCTCAGTCGATAGCCTGCGGGTGGTGGGCGGCGTGATCTTTTTCTTCATGGGCTACGAAATGCTGCAAGCCCGCCTTACCCGTACCCAGTTCGATGATGAGACAAACCACGAATACATCAATGACATTGCCATCACACCGCTGGGCATTCCCATCATTTGTGGACCCGGCGCGATCACGACCGCCATTCTTTTGATGAACGAAGCCGAAACGTTGGCGGAACAAGGTATTGTGATCGGGGTACTCGCAGGCATTATGTTGTTCACCTATTTGCTTTTGCTGGGGGCGAAGCAGGTCACGCATATTATTGGCGAGAATGGCAATAAGGTAATGCTGCGGCTTATGGGTCTGATCGTGATGGTGATCGCGGTGGAATTTTTCTTTGCGGGGTTGACCCCGATCGTGAGAAAAATGCTATCGGGTGGGTAATGGTTTGAAGCGCTGAATCAGCTTTGAGCTAAGTTGGAGCCGTTAAAAGAGACAGTCACCTTGAAGGTGACTGTCTCTTCGTCTACGGCATAGATGGCAGTTGTTCGTCGTAAAGCCAGGCATCGAAGAAATCGCCCAGGTCTTCGCCGCTGATCTCCTCTGCCACCGAAATAAAATCTTCTGTGGTGGCGTTGCCATATTTATAGCGGTCGTAGTACGTGCGGACGATCTCAAAGAAAAGCTCGTCACCCACTTCGAGCCGCAAGGCATGGAGGGTAAGCCCGCCGCGCAGGTATACGCCGCCATTGAAGAGATCGTCCGGCGCAGGGTTGCCGGGCGGGGGGTAATATTCCGGGTAGGCGCTGACCTCATCATAGATGTAGCCCGCCCATTCATTCAACCCATCGCGCCCATAATCATATTCGACCCATAAAGCTTCGCCGTAGGTGGCAAAACCTTCGTTGAGCCAGATGTCGCTCCAATCGGCTACGCTGATACTATCGCCAAACCATTGATGTGTGAGTTCGTGCGCAACGACCGCTTCGCTTTCTTCGAGGTCATTGGGCGAGACCATATCAACCCCAAAGATGGATAGGGTTTGGTTTTCAAGCGCGGCGCCGAATTCGGTATCCATCAAAAGCGAGCCGTACACTTCAAAGGGATAGGGTCCAAAGATGCCGCTGAAGTAGTCGATCATTTCGCCCTGGCGTGCAAAAGGTTTGTTGATGTCATCGGGCAGGCTGGCGGCGTAATAGTTGCGGATGGGCACCCCGGCATCTGACTCCATGGTTTCAATATCGAAGTCGTTGATGTTGATGGTGGTGAGGTAACTTGCCATCGGGTCGCGGATGGTGAAGGTGTAGGTGGTTGAATCGCCGTTGTCTGTTTCGTTTTGCAAAACGCCGTTGGCGGCAGCTTCCCATGGTTTGGGGACGGTAACCATGATGGTGTAGGTCGCCTTGTCGAGCGGGTGGTCGTTAACGGGGTAAAAACTTGCCGAGCCATCGGGTTCGCTTAGAACAAAGATACCGCCTTCGTATGCGATCCAGCCGGTGGGGAATGGCAGCGCCACAGAGATCATAGGCGAGGGAATTCCGTGATACGCCACAGCGACGGTGAATTCTCCGCCTTCGGCTAACGCTTGCGCAGGGATGATGGTCAGTTCCTGAGCGTTGCGCTCGAACTGTGCCGCTTCGTCATTGACGGTGATGCTTGTGATGTTGAATCCGGCAAAATCAAGGTTGAAGCGCATTAAGTCCTGCTTGGCTACCGCTTCTATAGTGGTCACTGCTTCAAGCTCACTCGAAGCAACATCTTTGACCTGAATATCAAGGATGTAATGAAGGGCATCGTACCCGCCATTGCCAAAATTTGGATAGTATGAATCGCCCATCCCCGAAGCGCCCGCCTGCGGATCTGCGGAAGGTTGATCAGATTCTGCCGCCGCTTCGGTGGTGTCAGTAGGCTGTGTTGCGGTTGGCGTCAAGGTTTGGCAGGCAAGTAAAACAAGCAATATGCTGGTTAAAACAAAGTATCGTTTTTTCATTTCCCTTTTCTCATTTCGCGTCACTCGATATCCTGCCCATCCCATTCCAGCATGAACTGATCCAAAAATCTCACCATCACATCATGTCTTTCCTCGGCAATTCGTTTGGCAGTTGCGGTGTTCATGCGGTCTTTGAGCAGAAGCAATTTTTCGTAGAAATGATTGATGGTGGCGCTTTTGCTGTTTTTGTATTCCTCAAAACTGGCGTGCATGGCGGGCGGTGAATCGGGGTCATACAGCGGACGGTTCTTGTAGCCGCCATAGGCAAACGCCCGCCCGATACCAATGGCGCCGATGGCGTCAAGCCGGTCGGCATCTTGCACGATAAAGCCTTCGAGCGAGTCCATTTTATTTTTCACACCGGCGCCTTTGTACGAAACATGCATGATGATGCGGCAAACGGTTTCAGTGATGGCTGAGTCTACGTTGCAAGATTCAAGCCACAGCTTGGCACGATGCGGGGTTTCATCACCTGTTTCGTTGAACTTCCAATCGTCCAGATCGTGCAAGAGCGCGGCAAGCTGCACGATGAACGCATCCGCTTTTTCGATCTTACAAATGGCAATGGCATTCTTCCACACGCGGTAAATGTGCCACCAATCATGCCCGGATGAATCATCCGAAAATTCCCGTTTGATGAATTCGGCTGTTCTTTGAATGATCTGTTCGTTGGTCATGACATCTCCTTTCAAAAGAGTAGACCTCTTGCGAAAACCTTGAAAAGGTAAAAGGACTCCGAAAGTTCTACTTTCGACAACGTTGCCTGAAGTAGAGCCAAGCACTTATGCAAGAGGTCTCAGTAGTCGGTCGAAATAAATTAGACAAACCAAGGCACAAGGCAGCGGCTTGAGCAGGGATTTGTTTTCTAAAGACTTACGACCAATGACTTATTATAGAACTGATATTCTTGACAGGCAAATGACGCGCATCGAAACGCCAGATTTATTGTTAAAGTAAAATCAACACAGCGGGCAATCCAATACGGAAAGCCCCACTTCTCCAACGCCGATGGAGAATTTACTGTTAGTTAATGTCTAAGGAGGAAAACATGAAACGCCTTACCCTGTTGGCGGGATTAATCGTCCTTGCCGGTTGTTCCGGCGCAAATACGCCCACGCCTCTTCCCCCGCTCGAAACTGCCACAGCCACCCAAGCCCCACCCACACCGACAGTGATTCCCCCCACGCCCACGCCGGTGGAATTTCCCATACAGGTGACGGCAGAACTAGCCAACTGCCGGTTCGGACCCAATACCGTGTACTTGAGCTTGAATGAGATCAAACAGGGGCGCAGCCTCAACGCCGTAGGGCGCAACGAATCATCCACCTGGCTGCAAGTGGATGACCCCATCAACCCGGGCGGCACCTGCTGGGTTTCATCTGACGTGACCGAACCAGCAGGCGATATATCCCTTTTAGCGGTAGCTCCTGCTCCATTCGTCACCATCACCAAAGCCGACCTGCGCGTGGAACCCAATCGCATCTCGGTTGCCTGCACAGAGTTCCCGCAGACGGTTTTCTTTGAAGCTGCCATCACCGCTAATGGCCCCACCCTCTTCACTTGGCAATGGGAAGCCAGCACAGGCGCAATTTCAGATGTGGGCACGCTCATCTTTGAAGAGGCGGGCACACAGGTCATTAACGAGTATTATCAGATCAACTCGCCCAATGATTACTGGGTGAAGCTGAAAATACTCACCCCAAATGAAATGGTGGAGCAGGTTTCATTTCCGGTAAGCTGCACTCCATAATCTCACCCAAAAGACTGTATGCGAATGACGCGAAAAGAACTTTTTTACGAAATTCGCCCTATTCGCGTTTTTCGCATTAAGGTTTTAAGACTTTGAGAAAACCTTAATCTCCCCGCCGCTCAAAACTGGCGAAAAACTGAAAAATCGGGCAAACTTGACGGATGTTCAACTGCTCTATTGTTATCCGCGCATACAACGAAGAAAAATATATCGGGCGTTTGTTGGAAGGGGTCAAACAGCAGACCGTCAAAGATGTGGAGATCATTCTCGTAGACTCAGGTTCCACAGACGCAACCGTTGCCATCGCCGAAGCACACGGCGCGAAGGTTGTCCACATCCCATCAGCGGAGTTTACGTTTGGGCGGTCGCTCAACCTCGGAGTCCGCGCCGCGAGCCGTGAACTCATCGCCATTGCCAGCGCGCACATCTACCCCGTCTACCCCGATTGGCTGGAGACCTTGCTACATCCATTTCAAGATGAAAAGACCGCCCTTGCCTATGGGAAACAGCGCGGCTACGCAGGCTCGAAATATTCTGAACACCAGATATTCCATCAGTGGTATCCCGATGCAAGTACCCTCAATCAGGCAACCGCTTTTTGCAACAATGCCAATGCTGCCATCCGCAAAAGTTTGTGGGAACAACATCCCTACGATGAAACCCTGACCGGCTTGGAAGACCTTGAGTGGAGCAAATGGGCAAAACAACAGGGATATAAGATCGCCTATGTTGCCGAAGCCGAGATCGTACACATCCACAACGAAACGCCCAAAGGCGTATACAACCGTTACCGCCGCGAGGCTATGGCATTGCGGCGCATTTACCCCGAAGCGCATTTTAATTTTTACGACTTCCTCCGCCTGACCGTCACCAATATTTTCAGCGACTTGTGGCACGCGGTTCTTGACCACACATTGCTGAAAAGTTTTGCATCCATCTTTTGGTTTCGTTTTGCCCAATTTCATGGAACCCGCATGGGACACCGCGAAACCAGCCTGGTGACTCCACAACTGCGCGAAACCTTTTATTACGCAAGAGAAAGAAAAAAGAAAGACGAGCAGAAGCGGGACGTGGAACCGATACAGTACGAGTAGAACAAGTCTATAGACTTGTTCTACCGATGGAATTCAATCTTGTTATAATCGCCGAACCCCAGTGCAAGCCAAGGATAGCCCCATGACTCTGATAGACACGTTAAACCGCCCCCTGCGCGACCTCCGCATTTCTGTCACAGACCGATGCAACTTCCGCTGCGTGTACTGTATGCCCAAGGAAGTGTTCGGACCCGATTACCAATTTCTCAATCGTGACAAGGTATTAACCTTTGAAGAGATTACCCGCCTTGCGCGTATTTTCACCCACTTCGGCGTAAAAAAAATCCGTCTCACCGGCGGCGAACCGCTCGTCCGCAAAGATTTTCCCGATCTCATCGCCATGCTTTCGCAGATACCAGACCTCGACCTGACGATGACGACCAATGGTTCGCTCCTGCCCCGTTTCGCCGAACAACTCAAAAAGGCGGGGTTGAAGCGGGTTACCGTCAGCCTCGACTCGCTGGATAACAAGGTGTTCAAATCCATGAACGATGTGGATTTCCCCGTCGAAAAAGTGCTCGAAGGCATGGATGCCGCCAAAGCCGCCGGACTGGAACCGATCAAGGTCAATATGGTGGTAAAGCGCGGCGTGAACGAAGACAGCATCCTGCCCATGGCACGCTTCTTCCGTGAAAAGGGCTTCATCCTGCGCTTCATCGAATATATGGACGTAGGGCACACCAACGGCTGGCGCATGAACGATATGATCCCTGCAAAAGAGATCGTCAAAATTATCAATGCCGAAATGCCGCTCGAACCCGCCGACCCCAACTATCGCGGTGAAGTGGCAGAGCGCTGGCGGTACAAGGACGGCGCAGGCGAGATCGGCATGATCGCATCGGTCACCCAAGCCTTCTGCCGTGATTGCAACCGCGCCAGGCTTTCTGCAGAGGGCAGCCTGTACACCTGTCTGTTTGCAGTGAAAGGGCACGATTTCCGTGATATGCTGCGGAGCAGCGCAAGCGATGAAGAGATCGCGGCAAAGATCGAAAGCATTTGGGGCAAACGTGCCGACCGCTATTCTGAAATTCGTTCTGAAAACACCATTCCCCTTCCAAAAGTGGAAATGTCTCACATCGGCGGTTAGAAAAAAAACAGAAAGAGGTTGCATTGTCAGTCCCCATCAAAGCTGTCCTGTTCGATCTCGACGGCACGTTATGTCACTTTGAACCATCCGGCGAGAAAGTATTCACCGACTATCTCAAAAGCATCCATGTCCATTTTTCAGAGGAAGACGATCTGCGCTCGGCACGCTGGGTGCATTTTTATTTTGCCAACTCGCTCGAAATTCAGGCGGATAAAAAGATTTACACTTCCGGCACAGACTTCTGGGTAAATTTCTCGCGCCGCCGATTGGTGGCGCTCGGATTAAGTAATGAACAGGCAAAAGAACTCGCCCCCGAAGTCTCTGCCCATATGAATACTCATTACAAACCTGAAACCCGCATCTCGCCAAATATTCACCCAACCCTCACCCGCCTGAAAGATGCCGGTTACAAACTCGGTGTGGTATCCAACCGCGATGAACCGCTAACCAACGATCTCAAAGACCTGAAACTTGATCGGTATTTTGATTTTTCACTGGCAGGCGGCGAAATCCAATCCTTTAAGCCCGATCTGCGCATCTTTCAACGTGGATTGGAACTAGCCGGAACCGCCCCGCATGAAACAATGTATATTGGCGACAATTACTTTGCAGACATACGCGGCTCGCTTCGCGCCGGACTGGTGCCTGTGCTCTACGACCCAAACGGACTCTTCCCCGATAGCGAGAGTGCAATCATCCGCTCGTTCGACGAACTGCATCCCTTATTAACTGACGTTACGCAGTAGCCTTTCGGAGTCGCCAGCGAGTCCGCTTTTGCAAAATAACAATTAAACCTAGCAATCCCACGCTTCGACTTCGCTCCTTTTTTAGACGGATTGCCGTCCTGAGCGGAGGGCTGAGCGTTCTTTGCGAAGCCCGCAGTCGAAGGACGCTCCGCTCAGCGCGGCAGTTTTATGCTAGATTATTTTGGAAATACGCAATAGCGGACTTCCATGAACTGCCTGCGCCAGTGCCACAGGCACAGGTGAGGCAGGGCTTCAGCCCGCCGAATAACGCTAGATATTATTTGATTTGTATTTGTAGGGCAGGTTTTCAACCTGCCTATGTGAAATTTCCGAAGGGCGTCAGGCTAAAAGCCTGACCTACAATCGACTTACACAAGAGGTCTATTAACGTTTAACCGCGTTCAAGCGGGGGCTTAGCCCCCGCTTGAACATTTAATTTGAGCTCTTAGATAAACCCTAAAGGTTTAATCCTCCTGTATTTTTTGTAGAGCAAGACCTTTAGAGACTGTTTAAAAACTATTTTTAACCACAGATAAACACAGATGAATTGGATGTTGATGTTCTTCTCGGATGGAATTTATCAAAAATATCTGTGGTGATTTTCGAATTTTCAAACAGCCTCTTATCAAATTGAGGTTTAGAATATGGGGATAACCAAAAGGAGAAAATCATGGCTTGGGAACAAAAGATCATGCGCATTGTGCGTGTCCGTAATTCGCAAAAGAAAGGCGTACTCGCCAAGTTATTAACCGCCATCGCCGAATCAGGCGGCAACATCGGCAGCATAGTCATGCTGACCGAGACCTCTCAGCATGTTGTACGCGATATCACCATCACCGCCGAGGATGAATCCGTCCTCACGGCTGTTCTTGCCGCCATGGAAAGCAACGAAGGCACAAAGATCATTGAAGTGCGGGATGAAGTGCTGGAACTGCACCAAAAAGGCAAGATCGCCATCCGCTCGCGCTACCCGATCGAATCCTTAACCACATTGCGGCGTGTGTATACCCCGGGCGTAGCAGAGGTGTGTATGCGAATTGCAAAAGATCCCTCCCAGGCGCGTTTGTATACGAGCATCAGTCACATGGTGGCTATTGTTACTGACGGCACGGCGGTGCTTGGCTTGGGCGATATTGGCGCCGTGGCAGGTATGCCGGTGATGGAAGGCAAAGCCATGCTGATGGAATCTCTGGTGGGGCTTTCGGGTATTCCCATTTTATTGAACACAAAAGATACCGACGAGATCGTCAACACCATCGCTGCCATTGCCCCGACCTTTGCCGCCATTCAATTGGAAGATATTTCTGCGCCGCGTTGTTTTGAAATTGAAGAACGCCTGCAAGCCATGCTCGATATCCCTGTGATGCACGATGATCAACACGGTACAGCGGTGGTGACCACGGCTGCACTATTAACCGCCACCCGCGAAGCGAAGAAGGACCTCAAGAAAGCCGTCATCGGGCAGATCGGGCTTGGGGCGGCTGGGCAGGCTATCGGTCAGATGTTGATGCGTTTGACGGGCAATCCGGTTCATGGGGCAGATTTGAGTCCAGAATCATTAAGTCGCTTTGAAGGTTCGGGCGGCATAAAATCCAACTTGAAGGACATCATGGCAAACTGCGATATTGTGGTGGCGACCACCGGCGCACCGAACCTCATCAAGCCGGAAATGGTGCGCAAGGGGCAGATCATCCTCGCGCTCTCGAACCCGAATTCAGAGATCGACCCGGCGCTGGCAATGGAATGCGGCGCGGCTTTTGCCGCAGACGGCAAATCTGTGAACAATGTATTGGGCTTCCCCGGCATCTTTCGCGGCGCTGTGGATTCAAACTCGCCGAGCATCACCCAGGAGATGCTCGTTGCGGCGGCGGAGACCATTTCAAATATGACCCCCGCAGGTGAGTTGGTGCCAAGCCCGCTTGAAAAGAAGGTTCATCAGGCGGTTGCCCGCACTGTGGCAGAGACGGCGATCAAACAGGGCATTGCCCGTGCCGATTATGTGCCGTATGTGGAAGAATAAATTGGCAACCAGATGAGTCCCATTTTCTTTATCATTCTTATTGGTCTTATCGGCGGTATGGCAATTGGTGTGCAGGGTCCGCTTTCGAGCATGGTCACGCAGAAGCTCGGCTCATTGGAGAGCGTTTTCATCATCCACATCGGCGGCGCCATTGCGGCGTTGATCCCCATGCTATTTGTTGGGTCCAGGCTCGGCGAGTGGAAGAGTGTGCCGTGGTATGCGCTGGTCGCCGGGTCGTTCGGATTGATCGTCATCACGGCAATGGGGTATATGATTCCCCGTATTGGTGCGGCGGGGGCATTGATCACCCTGCTGGCGGGGCAGTTGCTTGTCGCTTCGTTGTTGGATCATTTCGGCTTGCTCGGCATGACGCCGCGAACAATAGACCTGCAACGGATCATCGGGTTTGGGGTGGTGATGCTCGGTGTGTGGCTGACGGTGAAGTAAAACTAATATTAGGAGAGAGAGAAAATGAAGGGAAAGAAAATTCTTTGGTGGGGGCTTGGCATCGCAATATTTTTACTGGCGGCATATATTGGGGTTGGCTCTGTCATCCACCGTCAACTGGCGGATGTTTCCAATGCGTGCGTGGAAAACCTCGCCAATAACCGTCCCGATAACTTTGACATCCAAAATGCGGGGTGGGATGGTTTCGACCCAACGCCGTATTTCATGGAAGAGTATGAAAATGTCCGTTTTCCGAGCCGCGACCCGCAGTTTGAGATCGCAGGTTGGTATGTGGAAACAGACCCCTCCGCACCTGTAGTCATCCTTGTGCATGGCATCCGTTCTTGCAAGAATAGCATCACCATTCTCACTCCGGCTGGGATGTTGGTAAACCATGGGTACAACGTGCTGATGGTTGATGTGCGCGATGCAGGCGAATCTGATTTTGAAGACGGCTTCTCTGCCATCGGCACCGAGGAATACCTCGACGTGCTTGGCGCATGGGACTGGCTGCAAACAGAGAAAGGCTACAAACCGGAACATATTGGCATACTGGGAAATTCGCTTGGTGCGGCAACGACCATGATCGCGTTTGCGCAAGAGCCCCAAGTCGCTGCATTGTTCGTGGATTCGCCTTTCGACAACCTGCCTCAGATCATCCGCGAGGAACTGGCTCGCAACAATTACCCCACCTTCCTATATGCCGGAAGTTTATGGGCGGCACGTCTCACTGTGGGAGATGACCTTATTGGCGTGAACCCTTCTGATGCAATCCGCAATTCCAACGGGCGCCCGATCTTCATTTTGCATGGCACGAGTGACGAACGCATCAATGTTCAGCACACCTATCAATTACTGGCTTTCGCAGAAGAAATCGGCGCGGACAATGTTGAGGTGTGGACGCCCGAAGGGATCGACCATGTTCAGGCGGCATGGAAGCTAACCGATGAATACGAGACACGGCTGATCGGTTTTTTTGATAAAGCCTTGAAATAACCCCGCAATCAGCGCAGGTCACGTTCATGAACGTGACCTGCGTTTTTTATTAACTGGTCTTACGCGGTAGCACGAGATTTATCTCGTGTTTTCGGGCGACATAAATATCGCGCTACGAGGAAACCGCGTAACATCAGTTATTAACTGATGTTACGCACTTATGCTTCGACTACGCTCAACACGGCTGCCGCTATTAACCAACTTCCAGTGAATACAAAATGGTTTCCATCTCTTGCGGGGTCAGCCCGCCATGGTGACCGAGAAACTTCATATCGAACCTGTCTTTTTCATACCACCATACGGATTCATAACGATACGGCAAAATAACCACATTCCCTGCTCGTTCTCGAAAGCGAGTTGAAACCTCTGCGCCGAAGTAACCTTCCTGGATGAGGGTCTCGGTCAACACCACATCGGCTTTGCCTGCGAGCCGTTTGGCGAGAAATTCCTGCGCTTCCGCTTCCATGCCGGGCTTAATGTGCATGAACATATCCCGCGCCGAGCCCGCCGGGATGATGAGATGATCTCGCTTGTTCTTGCGGATGAAACGTTCGACGCCTGCGAACTCTCTGTCAGTGTTGAGATAAACTGTGGTTTGTGGATCCACTTCACACATGCCATGATCCGCGGTCATGAGGAAGAGAATCCGCTTTTTGCCGCCGAAGACTCTGTCGAAGTAGTGTTCCATCATCAAGAGAAAGGTTTCGATCTCGGCTTCGGTCTGCGGCGCGTTGGGACCGTATTCATGTGCCACCGAGTCGATCTTGTCGAAATAGAGATGGATGAAGGTTTGCTTGGTCTGCTTGTCCAACCGCAGACCGATATTGACCAGCGCTTCGGTGAGGGTTTTGAAAGAGAGTATTTCGGAGCCTTGCATCACGACTTTGGAATAGGAGGAAGGCGTGTAATCGCGGATGCCATAATTGAAGCACTCAACGCCCATGGCATTTAATGCAGGGTAGAAAATTCCTTTTGGGTAAAGCGCTTCTGGCTTGATCTTGTTCTCGAGCGAATCGCGACCTTTGCCATCTGCGGCGTACGAGAACAACAGCGGCGCGATGACGCGATCTACCAGCGGCTCGTAGTAATACCACTCATGCACGCCGCTCTGCCCAACGTTCAAGCCCGTATGCATCGTGGTCACATGCGCCGCCGTGGTGGATGGGAACTGCGAAGTTATCTTTTCAATCTTGCCTTGTTTGGCAAATCGTTTGATGAACGGGGCATCTTGAAAACGCTCAAAGAAACGCCAGCCAAAGGCATCCACGAAGAAGAGTATCACCGCATCATATTTCTGCGAGGCGAAGGCTTCTTTGATTCGATTCGGCGTTCCGGCAAATCCGCCGGAGTCGTAGCGAGGTTTGACAAAGTCTGGATTCATGCTGAGATTTTATCGTAGACTTGGGTTCCCGAAGTACTACTTCGGGAGAGTTCATCTTGATTCCACTCCAAACCTAAATGCTAACGAAAATATCAGGTAGACTCGTTCACGACGGTGTTGATGAGCAATATCCCATTTGGCAAGTTCGAAAATTATCTAACCTTTGCCCCGGAGTTCTTTCTATGAAAATAAAAAACCTTCCCATTTTTCTTTCGGTGATCATCCTGGTATTTTCCTCCCTTGCCTGCTGGCGAACGAACAGACCTCAATTGGTATTCACCCCGGCGGACCTACCCGAAGCAAGCGCGGGTGTGCCCTACGATATGGAGATTTTGGTTGCGCAAAACGAAACGCCCGTCTACACGATGTATATTTCCGAAGGGATCCTACCGCGAGGTTTGGTCTTTGAATTCGACGAAAATGCACACGAAGACAAGGCGCGGATTTACGGCACACCCGAGGAAGCAGGAACATTCACATTCAAAGTTTTCGTGGGATGCCTCGGAACCAATGTCAGCGGGCAGACGGGGGAGCGGGAATTTACAATTGTAGTGAAATAAAAAAAGAATGCCCCCTCAGTTGAGAGGGCGCTGTCTTATCTTACTTCATCATCCTCGCGGCTTTTCTGCCGATCTCCACTGCAAAGTTCGTGCCACGATCCCACGGGTAGACTTGGCTCATCGAAGCGAAGTACAAGCCTTCGATGGGCGTTTGAATGGCGGGAATATTCTTGGAATGTCCAACCAAAGGAACGGGCTGGGCGTAATTGGTTTTGTGAACCCAGATCTTCTTGACCCAATCGCGTTTGAATTCGGGGTTAAATTTTTCAAAGGCGGGAATAAAGCGCTCCAACAATTGCTCATCGGTCATCTCAAAATATTCGTGACCCAATTCCAAATAATCCCCGGCATAGACGATATGGTCACCGCCGAAATTTTCTTTCGAAACAAAGTTGGTGTGCTCCACCAGCGCTAGGAAGGGATAGCCCTCGCCCTTCGGCACGTTGAACCAGTAATAACCATCCTTCGAAAGCGAGTGCTTCAGCGAGAGCGTCATCACCACCGCGCCCATCGACTTCAACTCAAGCAGTCCCTTCAAATAGGATTCGGGCAAGTCAGGGCATAACTTCGCCATCAGATTCGGAGACGTGGTCACAAGGACTTTGTCGAAAGATTCACCGTCCACGCTCAAACCTGTGGATGCCTGATTCTTCTTAATTGACTTGATACTCACCCCAAGCCGAATCTCCACTCCCTTTTCGCGCAGCTTCTCTGCAAAAATATCAGCAAACTTCTGAAAGCCGCCTTCGAAGGTGCCGAGTCGAGTCGTGCGGGCGTGCATCCGCGCCCACAGCCACGCCATGTTGACATCCTTATAGAACGAAGCGAACTTGCCAATGAGCAGCGGCTGCCACATCTGTTCGTAGACTTGTTTGCCCGCGTACTTCAACATCCACTCGTGGGCGGTCACTTTTTCGAGGGCTTGCCAGTTCTTGGTGATGCGCAGAAACAATCCGACGAATCCAAACCTGATTTTGTTCAGACCAAACCCAAGTCCGGGGAAACGAAGCGCGTTGAGGATCGAGTCGAAGGGATACCATTTGTTTTTGTAGTGCATCACCGTCAACGGGCGCGGAAAGATAACCTTATCCTCCAGCCCCAACTCACGGATGATGCCGAGCATCTCGCTATCGGACTGAAACCAGTGATGATAGAACTTCTCCACCGACCAATTCCAATGCGGCTCCTTGAATCCGCTCGCCAACCCGCCTGCATAGGTTGCCGACTCAAAAATAGTGACGTCGTGCCCTGCCTTTTTCAGGTCCCACGCGGCAGACATGCCTGCGTACCCTGCTCCAAGAATTGCGATTTTCAAAAGAATTCTCCGTAATTATTTCGTTCTTTGTTCCAGCTTTTCAGTCAAAACTTTTAATTTTCCCCAGCGTTGACGCACAACATAGATCATGGCGAGGGTTTGCATCCAGCTTATTTCACAATCGGGCAAGTCAGCCGCTTCTTCCAGAATACGAACCGCTTCTGCATCTGTGCGCTTCGTGAGAACGACCTCTTCTGCCGCACGGCGCAGATGGGTATGATCTCCGGCGGGGGTTGGTTGAGCCCGCTGTTGATCCAGGCTGTGTACCAGATCGAGGACGGCGGTCTCCAACTCTTCGGTGGTGAATGGTTTGATCAAATAGTGATTGATACCGAGCGCTTTTGCCGCCTGAACTGCCTCGGGGCTTTTTTCGGCAGAAATGATGATGCAAACTGTACCTGGCTTTTGCTCCACGATCTTTTTGTAGGCTGCAATCCCGTTCACACGCGGCATGTTCAAGTCGAGAATGACGATATCCGGTTTATGCTGTTGCGACATCTCAACGGCTTGCGTGCCGTCAAGCGCAATGGCAACCACTTCCACTTCTTCGACCATTGCCAGCATCAAACGGGTACTGCGCCGGGTTTCATGCGCATCGTCAGCAATCAATACTTTTCTTTTGGGGGGCTTGGTCTGCATGAGTTTTCTGCCTCACTTCAAGTCATTCATTATGAATATGGGCAAGTATAACCTTACTCCGCTTCGGTTCGCAGCGAGTCGCTCCACTTAATGCCTTCACGCGCCAGGAAATACGCCCCCAGGACGGTAATGGGAACCCACAACGCCACATGCAAAACCAGGGTATACCCCGCTGCAGTCGCCTGATCCACACCATAGGCGGTGAGCACGGCAATGCCCGGGGCATCGAAGGTGCCGATATATCCCGGGGCAGAGGGAATGGTCGTGGCAAGATTTACAATGCCATTCATCAACATCAAGGCAAAGAAAGAAACGCTAAAATCAAAGGCATGCATCACCAGCCAATATTTGGCGGTTTCCAACAACCAGATGATGACCGAAGTGAAGAAGACCATCAACACATTGAGAGGGGAACGCAGCGAGGCGAGTCCGTCTAAAAACTTGTGAAAGATTCCGCTGAGTTTTTCATGCAGGCGTTTTGGGGTGAGGCGTTCGATCATCCATATGCCGATTTTTGCAGAGACTTGCGGGAACATGGCTGCCAGCAAGAAAATGAACAACGCGCCGAGAAAGACCCCGGTTCCGATCACCGCCACTTGCTGGATGTTACCCACAAAGCCAGATGCCCCTGTGAGCTTTGCCAGCTCAGACAAGTTCACGAACACGAACGCCAGCATCACCACGCCATCGAAGATGCGCTCCACAATGATGGTCGCCAGTGAAGCTGAGACGGGCACACCTTCCTTACGTTTGAGAATGACCGCGCGTAACACTTCGCCTGCACGGGCGGGGTAGATATTATTGCCCATATACCCAATGGTTGTAATGGGGAACATCGTTTTTGTGGGCACTTTCTTGATCGGTCCCAACAGATAATGCCAGCGCCAGGCACGCACCCATACCCCCACAAAATACACCAGAATTGCAGGGACAAGCCAGATGTAATTCGCTTTTTGCATGGCGCCCCAAAAATCACCGAGGTGCAGTCCGCGCAAGGCGAGCCATAAAAAAAGGATGCTGATCAGCACCCCGAGCCAAAATTGCCATTTTTTCATTTGCATAAGAAAGGATTTTACCAAATGTACGCAACAAGAATTCACCATGGATCACACAGGGGTGCGCTAAAAGTTTGTAGATGAGTTTTCTCCCTTCGCCGTCCTCGGCAAAGGATTTACTCGCAGAACGCCGCCGAGGACGGCGGCTTGAGCCTATTTACCAACAAACTTTGAGTGCTCCCATCGCACAGAGAGGAAAAAAGAAAAACGTCTCCGTGTGCCATGGCTGTAGAAAAGTCGAATGACAAAATGGAAACACAAGCAAAAGGCTTAACGCGAAATGAGGTTCTTTTTTGTATCCTCTCAAAAATTCGGGGGGAGAGTCTCTCAAGCCCACGAGCCACTGAGGTTGAGTTCATGAGCGCGCTTTGTCACCAAAAGGGACATGGGAGGGATCTGTTTTGTTTCGGCAAC
>Ga0172367_10003541_pt1 | contig 20126 bp, 36 predicted proteins | sample Lak10m_FD_114542 | JGI IMG/M metagenome (GOLD analysis project Ga0172367, IMG submission 114542) | Freshwater microbial communities from Kabuno Bay, South-Kivu, Congo - kab_022012_10m | ecosystem: Environmental > Aquatic > Freshwater > Lake | place: Democratic Republic of the Congo: South-Kivu...
AGATCAAATTTATTGCCAAAATTTAAGGGGACAAAATGTTCAACTTTGGTAGAATAACCTGGAATAAATCCATATGATGTTAAATGATTAGGATAACAAAAAACTTCATGAAACAATTCGTAAAATCGATTGTAGGAGATCATAATATGAAAGTTGGATTTATAGGTATTGGTAAATTAGGCATGCCTTGTGCAGAAGCACTGTCTACACATTATGAGGTAACTGGTTATGATATTTACCCAAAGCAAAGCGACAAAATTAAAATTTCAGACAGTCTGCGTGGTGCTGTAGCCGGCAAAGACATTGTATTTGTAGCTGTTCAAACTCCGCACGATCCTGCCTATGATGGTAGTCAACCTATTAGTCATCTACCAAATAAAGATTTTGATTATTCAACAGTTAAAACAGTGTTAAAAGAAATTGATACATGGGCAAGTCCTGATCAATTGATTGTTCTTATTAGCACGGTGCTACCAGGCACAGTGCGTAAAGAGCTTAGAGCTTGTATTACAGTTCCACGTTTCATTTATAATCCTTATCTAATTGCAATGGGCTCAGTGGAGTGGGATATGGTAAATCCTGAAATGGTTATTATTGGTACCGAGGATGGGTCTAACACTGGTGATGCAAAAAAATTAATAGATTTTTACATACCGGTAATGCAAAACAATCCTAGATATGTTATAGGAACATGGGACGAAGCAGAATCAATAAAAATATTTTATAACACTTTTATCAGTACAAAGATAGGTTTAGTTAACATGATTCAGGATGTTGCTATGAAAAATGGTAACATAAATGTTGATGTAGTGACTGATGCACTGGCTCAAAGTACTACTCGTATTATGAGCGCAAAGTACATGAAAGCAGGTATGGGCGATGCAGGTCCATGCCATCCAAGAGACAATATAGCACTACGTTGGTTGGCTGAAAACTTAAATTTAGGCTATGATATATTTGATACAATTATACATGCTAGAGAAATACAAGCTAGAAACCTAGCAAAATTTTTAAAAAAGATACAAGTGGAAAGAAATTTGCCTATTTTTATTTTAGGTAAAGCATATAAACCTGATGTTGAATATTGTGATGGGAGTTACAGTCTACTGTTAGGACATTACTTACAAGAACTACAGGCAAAGTTTTACTACATAGATCCTCTGACCGGTGATGAACCACCATTTAAAGATGTTCCAGTAATTGCGTTTCTTGCACATTCTAGAAAAATTACTTATGGATATACTGGTGAAAATACGGAACAAGAATTATATGTTAGACTTGAAGAAGGCAGCGTAATTATTGATCCTTGGCGACAGTTTATTACAAACAAAGATTATGAGGTAATATATTATGGCAACACACGAATACTTTCATCTTGATCCTTTTTGGGATGAAGAGTACAAAAATTTAGAATATAAAAAAGAACAATTCAATGATCCTAGTACAATGATACAATGGGAGGATGCAGGTTTCAGAGGACCATTTGGTGGCTACATGTGCGATATGCGTCTCCCACAACCAAGTTGGAATCAAAAAGTAGTTGATTTCTTTGAGAGATACGAGCATTGGAAGAACGTAGGCACTTCGTATTATAGAATGGATCCAGGTTCAATGTTGCCAACACACATCGATACCTATAAAAGATACATTGAACTTTTTGATCTCAAAGGCAGAGAACATACAATTAGACGTGCAGTAATTTTCTTAGAAGATTGGCAATCTGGACATTATGTGGAATGTTGTAATACAGCCTATTCAAATTGGACCAAAGGATTTACTCTAACATGGGATTGGGATTCACCTCATATAGCAGCTAATCTAGGCCAAACACCAAGGTATACCGTTCAGGTCACAGGACACATATGATTAATAGTTACAATGAATGGGATCCTCTTAAAGAAGTTGTTGTCGGCCGCGCCTGCTTTGCTAACTGGCCTAGCGATGATCCTGTGTTCGCTAAAGAAAACGAAAAGACTACATGGAAACAAAGTCCGGTACCAAGTGGACCAGTTCCTGATTGGGTCATTGACGAAGCTAACGAAGATTTAGATGTACTTGCATTAACATTAGAAAGATATGGTGCAATAGTACATAGACCACAAGTGTTGAATTATCAAAAGTTAGGCGGTATGTATGGATATTGTCCCAGAGACAGATTATTAATATATGGTGATACCATAGTAGATCCAGCCATGATGTATCCTTGCAGAGATATTGAAATAGAGGCACTCGATCACATTGTATATCGTGCGAATACTGTTCATCGTATGCCGCGTAACGATAGATACATAATGGATGCTGCTAATGCTCTTAGACTTAACGATACTATATTATATTTGGAAAGCGTAAGTGGTAACTATCAAGCTGCGCATTGGTTAATGAGCAAGTTCAAAGATGTTAAATTTGAAATATGTAAATTTTATTCTGGTGTACATATTGATAGCACGATTGTGCCATTGCGTGAAGGACTGGTTTTAGTTAACGCTAGTCGTGTGAGCTTAGAAGACAACTTGCCTAATATTTTTGATACATGGGATATAATTTGGATCACAGATGATGATATTGTGGAGCAAGGATTTTATCGATATCCTTATGCCAGCAAATGGATAGCAATTAATATGTTGGTTGTTGATCCATACACTGTTATAGTAGACAAAAATCAAAGTAAACTTATCAATATACTAGAAGCTAATAGTTTTACTGTAATACCGTTAGAATTACGGCATTCTAGAACATTAGGTGGTGGTTTTCATTGTGTTACATTAGACGTAGTACGACAAACTCAATAAATAACTAACAATAAAAATAAAAAGGTTATCATGAGTTTTGAAAGTTACACTGATTGTCTATTGCAGGCGTTTCTACTGCATACAAAACAGAACGAAATACTTAAAAGAAAAAAAGAAATACTGGATGAAGTTTCGTATTTTCATAACTACACCCCATCTAGTGTGTTGTATGTTGGATTCAATCCTTTAATGTTGATTGATAATACAGAAACAATCTACGTCACTGAAGTTTCTGATAATGTAAAAAACTATCTTAAACGAATTGGAGTCACATTTAATTTTATTGAATCTAAAGATCTTGTTACATATACTAAAAAATTTGAAGTAGTGATTGCATTAGATGAATTTTTTACTTTTGCTCAAGACGAAAATGAACAAAAAAATAAAGTCATTGAAATATGTAAACTTGCATCAGAATATGTCATAACTACATGTAGAGATTATAAAAATCAAGAATTTAAGGACAAGGAATTTTCTGTTCCAGCGTTAATTAAAAACGGAAGCGATAATCATATATTCTTAGAATTTCATAATTATGATACACAAGACAGAAACTCATGGCAAACAAATTTATACAAAATAGACGGCCACAAATTTGAATTTTTTGGGCCATATCCTAAGAAAATTATGTTTTTTAAACAACTCGCAAAATTTAGTCATGATGCCGGAGCAGCAAGTTTTCATGTACATAAAAATTTAATGTACAAAAGTTTAATCAAAAAAAATTACGAACATGTAATTAGTATTCGATTTGATAATGGAAATTAATACACATTTAACAAAAATAGTCGAAGAATTAATAGCAGACATTACAGCTAATGTAATTGTAAAAGTTGATAGCGCAATAAGTGCTGCTATTAACAATAGACTAGTTTCTTACGATTATACATCGCACATACAGGATGCCACTAATCTTGCCATTGAAAAAAAGATCAGTGACTATTCCATCGACCCTAAAAAATTAGAAAATAGAATTGTAGATAAGATACGCAGTTCTCTTGACACAATACAAGAAAAAACTGATCAATTGGTAGCACAAAAAGTCACTGAAAGATTTGCTAGCGTGGATTTGAATCAAGTGTTAAACACATCGGTCAGTGTGTTAATCGCAGATAGAATATCCGAATTTGTCTTTCCACCCAACAGTATTGACCCTACCGCTCTAAAGTTAGATAATTTAAAAATATCCGGCGATAATATCAGCGGAGGAATAATTGAAAGTTTTAGCAGTATTGGCATAGAAGATCGTGCATCCCAGGTTTCTCTTACAATCTTAGATGACAGTGTGGTAGTAGAAAACAATCTACTTACTAAAGATTTAACTGTTCAAGGCTCAATGACAATCAATGGCGATTTTACTGTGAATGGTAACATTCCAGAAGATTCTAAGTTTTTCACATCCGTAGTGGCTAACACAACCAATAAAACTTTGAGAACAATTGATCAAGCCCTATTTGATAATTACAGCAACATCGTATTTGCTAAAATAAAAAATGACGGCCTAGATCTAAATAAAATAACTTTAAATGGCTCAGATGTGGTTATCTCAAGCGCATTGGGTTCTTCAATAGTCAACAGTAATTTACAAACATTGGGGGAATTAAAAGAACTTAGAGTGAGTGGAGAAAGCATTATAGCCCAAACTTTGTATGTTACTGCCAAGCGAGTAGGTATAAACACTATTGAACCGTCTGCTGCTCTAAGTGTTTGGGATGATGAAATTGAAATCGTAGCCAAGAAAAAATCACGTGACGTTGGTGTCATTGGTACATCTAGGCAACAAAAATTAATTATTACGTCTAATAGCAAAGATAATATCGTTTTATCAGAAGATGGATCTGCTCAAATTGATGATCTACGAGTAGGTACTATGCGTTTTACAACTTCAAATACTCCTCCAAATTTTGTTAGCGAAAGATGCCATGTAGTTTGGAATACCAATCCAAACCCAGGCGGTCCAATAGGATGGATTTGTCTAGGTGGTGCTAATTGGGCAAATTTTGGAATCATTGACTAAATTTTAAACTACTGCTATAATGCAGTATGACTACCGTAGTACTTTCACACGATACATGGACAAAGATCCGACAACAAATTGATGCCGACTACGGTCGAGCAGTGGCTATGGTAAGTTGGAAGTTGCAAGAAACCCTAGGATTTACAGTTAGGCACCACTGTGGACATAATGTGTGGAAAAAACGATTCGAAGACGATATTCGTTTAGATTTTGTTAACAAAGATGCATTAACCTTTTTTCAATTAAAATATCTATGACTACTAATGCATATCTGGTATATTGGTGTGAAGAAGGTTTGGAATCAGTTATTCCTATTACACAATATGAACAATGGGATCAAGAAAATACTTTTAGAGTATTAAATAACCAAGAGGTAGTACGAAATCCTTTAAACAGTATGATTCAAGGCATGATACTTAGAGCCAAGATGAATGAGCAGCGTCATTATGAATTGTATGCCATTGACTGCGATGAAAATATTACCAAAGCGGATATAGAACAGATGTTCGAAACAGATCCACAATCTGCCGCCGATCTATTTAGAAGTCGCGGACATAGAATGTATGGTGACCGTGCTAATCGTAATCGTGTTGTTATTACATGAAGATAGTTTGGGAAAGAGATACCGCACGATCATTAATATTATGGGCAAGAATGTCTTACGATCACGGACCCATTACACAAACTGGTTTGCGTTCCCATGATTTGGATCCAGTACAAGAATGGTGTGTAGAAAATAAATGCGGGCGTAGAATCGCTTTTGAAATGTTTAAATTTCGCAACGAACAAGAAGTAACTATGTTTTTGTTACGGTGGAGTTGATATGCAATTTGCTTTTAGAGACGCACCCGAATGGTTTAAAACTTATGTAATGGACAATTATATCGACGAATTACATGAACTTCAAAAAAAAGCAAACACACTAGCACCTGATTTCAACGAATCAGAATTTAAACGAATCGCAGTAGAATTTTTTACATTGAAAGGTTTCAAAGTTTGGCATGAACCAGATTTACATTTATGGTTTGATGTTGATTTTAACGGTCCTGAATGGACTTTTCATATATTAAAGGGGTGTTAATATGGAAATAATCACTGTATGGCTATTAAGTATTCAACTTTGGAATGATCCACCTCCGGCTATGAAGTTTGTTTACACCAAGGAATATCAAACATATGAAGAATGTATGGCCGCTAGAGATAAATGGATAGAAAACCAAAAAAATGACAAAGAAAAATTTCAATCACTTTGCTTATTGAAAAACAAAAATGTCAACACTGTGGGAAGATAAAAAAGGCAGATTTATTGCTACAGGTCCTTTTGACGAGGAAATGCCACACTACTATATTATTATAAGTGATTATCGTTGGTGGGCCAACAATGAAACTGAGATATATACTTGGATGGATGAATGTTTGCCTCGTGGTAGACATCATCAACAGGGCATGGTAGTGGTGATTGAAGATTCAGCTGATGCTAGTAACTTTTTATTAAGATGGCAATAGTTACTTTATACGATATTGATGAAGATCAACTAAGAGAATGGGCAGTTGAAAATTGTCCTAGTTTCTCCAGTTGGTTAATCTACACCAACGAAAATGCTTTTGGTTTTTTTGAGCCAGAAGATGATCCTGTATGGCAGGTTCGTTATGAGTTTGAATTTGGCAACGAATCAGATGCACTATTATTTCAGCTTAGATGGCAAGGACAATAATGGATCATAGTCTGGAACGCGACATGAAAGATTCCCGCTGGTTCGTCGATAAAGTTCGAACCACAGAATCCTATGCTCAGAATGTTTATGCAGCACTATGCAACAATACTTTCCAAAAACTAGAACTGATGCCGGTGCTTCTAGATGAAGTATGGTCATGTACTTGGCGCTATGCCGGCGGGCTAGTTGCAGATATACGCTGCGAAGGTGATTATATGGATTGGTATTGTTCGGGTATGGGCTTTGTTGGCGATGAAGGTCATCTTGAAAAAGGCTATGTTCATGAATCGCAGATTACTAACGAAGTTAGAGAAGATTTAAAACAACTGGGCTGGGTTGTGGCAACCACTGAAGAAGATTATCCATAATGCAAGTCTATAACAAACGCTATTGGCCCCACCAATTTCGCATGCTGCCCGAGCCAGATGCTTGGGAGCAGGCCTGCAGATTGGAGGCATATTGTATTGATACGTTTGAGCCGGGTTCTTGGCGAAATAATGGATTATATTTCGCTTTTAAAAAAGAAACGGATGCTGTACAATTTGCGTTGAGATGGTCATGAATGATTTATCCATTTTACCCAGAAACGGGCAATATGAAATTTTTACCAATCATGGCCGAACATATTGTTTTGACGATGTTAATTTTTCCCATATACCAACACCACCAGACATGTTTGCGTGGATCAGAAGTCAGGACCCTGAATATTGGAGTCCTATGGAAACCAACCCTGAATCAAATGCGGCATTTTATTTGCAGCCGGAATTGTATCTTGCGTGGATGTTGAAATTTGGAAAATAAAATTAAATATATTAGCCAATGATTGATGTACCAGACTGGTTAGTTGAATTTGAAAATGTCTCTGGCGAATTCGACGAAGTAATTAATTGGCTTATTGATAATATAGAAGATGTTAGAGACAGACAGACCAAAGGCGAATTTGCAGGAAGACCGCGGCCTTATCACTTTAGTTCAATAAGTCAGTTTGCTCGTTTTCGCGGACTAACAGATCAATGGTATTTGGAAATACAAGGCAATCGACAAAGAAAAACGGTTAGATTGAGTCATTCGGTCCCACATAGACAAATTGCAGAATTTGCATTGAAATACACATGCCGCACGAAATAAGAATACCATACAGCAAAATGGAAAAGCAATCTGACAAAGTTGAAGATTGGCTACGAATCAATGCTGGCACCGGATCAGTTCGTTATGGTGGTCGTGAAGGCGAAATTCGTCATTGGTTGAACGGAGATGATTGGTTGTACTATGTTCAATATCCTATGGCAGAGCAAGCACCACTGGAAGAAAGTACTTCGGTTTATATTTTTAAAAATGAACAAATTGCAACAGAGTTTGCATTAAGGTTTGCTTAATTGACTTTGCTACTAGGACCTGCTAAACTACAACTATGCACACAGACGCACTTGGACGAGATATCGCTGTCAATGACTATGTAGCCTTTCCTCAGGCCAACAAACTTCTGATTGGCCGGGTAGTCAAACTCAGTGAAAAAATGCTGATTATTAATGCAGTGATAAAGAAAAAAGTAAATCGTCGCACAGGTGATTACATAGAAACATATCGCAAGTATCCAAAAGATAGTGTAATAGTAGATCAAGACGCAGGACTTACAATGTATGTTATAAGGCACACATGATTGGTAGAATTGGCTTTGCATGCAAGTGGTTAAATGATCCTTCGGAGTGCGGTGGCATGAAGGTCAATGCTGTGGATAGAGATCTAAATGGTCGATCGACCACTATGCGTTGGTTACGTGAACACCCTGAAGAAGCCGAACAGCGTCAGTGGGACATTATGAATCACAATGCCGCCGCGGCAGTAAAAATGATTGAGCGGGTGGCTAGTTTACCACCCGAACGCAGAATGGTGCGTCTTGGGTCAGAAATGCTGCAAGGTTATACCGAGAAAGACTGGCAGGCATGGTGGCAACAAACAGATGTGCAACGTCATTTGGAAAAAATCTTTGCACCCGTAGGTGAAACTGCACGTAGGCTTGATGTGCGACTCAGTTTCCATCCTGGACAGTTTTGTGTGTTGGCCAGCGAAAATGACAACATTGTAGAACGAAGTATAGATGAATTTGAGTATCATGTGGATATGGCAAGATGGATGGGGTATGGCCAAAAGTTTCAAGACTTTAAGATTAATATTCACATTTCAGGCAAACGCGGTCCAGCGGGTCTCCGTAAAGTACTTCAACGACTCAGCCCGGAAGCGAGAAACTGTATCACCATCGAAAACGACGAAATTACCTGGGGATTGGAGGCCAGTCTTGAACTGGCCGGAGACGTGGCTCTTGTTCTAGACATACATCATCATTGGATTGCAACCGGAGAATATATTGACTATAGAGACGATCGTATCAAACGGATTCAGGATAGCTGGCGCGGTTGTCGTCCTGTTATTCATTACAGTACTAGTAGGGAAGATCTGTTGGTGGGGCATGACTGCAATATACGGCCAGATCTTGACGCTCTTCTAGCAGCCGGTTACAAGAAACAAAAATTGCGAGCACACTCAGATTTTGCTTGGAATCAAGCCTGCAATGACTGGGCATTATCACACGGAACCTGGGCCGATATCATGGTAGAAGCAAAAGGCAAAAATTTGGCTAGTCAACAACTTTATGATAGGTATTTAGGTATGGATCAACTACAGACACAAGTTTGTTGATAAATTTTTGATTCCAATCTTCCATCATTAATTTATAATTATGCTCCACAACTGTTTGAATTGATTGTTTAACGTACTCGGGTGACAGATTGCATAAGTTTTTTATTTGATCTAACGCCAAGTCCCATCGCTGTATGTCATCTTCTATGCTGTCGTATGACTCGTCAATTATTCCGTTGAAAGTTTTAAAACCAAGTGTCTGTAAATTTTTAATATAATTTTTACCAGCAATTACTACAAATAATCTTTTAGCCAAAATTGGCTTCACAATTTTTTCAGTATAAAAATTAAAATCATTACTGTAATTAGTTTCGGTTACAATACTATAATGTGTACTATTATAAACTTCAATTGGAACAATAGCACTTAGATTCATTTTATAGTTATAATATTTTACAATATGTACAGTATTGAAATAACTTGGTTCATCTAAAAATTCTAGTCCTTCTTGCTCAAAAATATGATCTGTCAGTCTTAAATCAATGTTCCACCTTTGAAAATAAGTTTTAATTACTTTATCGGCTAAATTTGTATCTATATACTTACTGACATAGTCTCTATGATATCTCTTGCAACCTAGCAAGGCGTCAAAAAATTTATCTTTAGTGTTTGACGCTGTTAGTTTATTGGCCAATAAATCTGGATCTTTGTTCCTGTAGAAATCTCCAGCAGTGATAAACCAATCCATCCACTGATAAATTTTGGCATTTTGAAATTCTTTTGTTAAGTATCCGCACACAAAAATAGTTACATCGGGAAGATCCAATGAGTATAGTTGATCCACGGTTTCTTTGTGTAATTCTGAACAAACTATCATGGTGTGTTGCACAGTTGGATATGTCCGATAAAATCTTTCTATCCATTCATTGCTGGCCGGAAATGCCACGTGATAATTAGCAAACTTCACTGAGTAGGAACTGTGTAAGAAGTTTTCTAAACTTTCTTTTTTTAGAAAATAATCAGGTGCTCTAAAGCTTAAACCTGAGTAGTCTTGGATACGGCCAAAATGCCAAAAATTAACGTCGGAATCATGATAGACGCCGACGTTTTTTATAGGTATTATTTTCAATTATTTTTTTGTTTTGCGAGTTTTTTTGACTTTTTCTACTGTTTCAGCAGCTTTGGCTTTTGCTTTCTTTGCCACTGTCTTTGTTTTTTTAACAACCACATCGGCTGCTGCAACAGCATCTTTAAGATCAACTTTACCATCTTTGTTTACGTCTAACACCGAAACTACATCTTTCACATCTACCTTGCCATCCTTGTTATTGTCTAATACAGCGGTTAACGTTGGTATTACAGGTAAAGGTTGATCGGCCGGCTTTGCATCACCTTCTGGTGGGCGACTGGTTGGAAATGGCCATGGTTCTGGTGCTTTGGTTGGTCCATCTAATGGATGTGAATTGGATTCTTCAAATTTACGATCTTTCCATAAAAAATAAGCAACAACTGCTACTCCTAGTGCCACAATAATAAGTAATTCCATTTTAATTCTCCTTGAATATTTACAATATTTATCGGCAGAAAATGGTAAAATTAAATTCAAATAGTAGCAGATAATTTATTGTGCAATGCAATATATAATTGTATAATACTTGAACTTTACTTTTAAGGAGAATCCAAATGTTATCAATTGACACTATTGTAGATCACAGCAGCACCACAGCCAAACAAGCATTCGCATTTATTCCTAACCAAGATGTTAAGAATGGTGTAGAAAGCCTAATTGATGCACATGCCAATTTTACCAAGGCAGTATTTACTACTACTACAGATATGGCTAAAATTGTTTATGATTCAATTCTTGCCAGCGTACCAAAGCAACCTGTTAGTAAAAAGTAAACAGTTGCTAAAATAGCAAGATCCGTAAAAGCCCTGCTTGACAGGGCTTTTTTTATGTGTTAATATAAACATCCTATAAACTTTTGTTGGATATACCCAATGAATAAACTTCTACTAAATTGTAGACCTGCCACGGTTTTTGATCCTGCGAACAAGGATCATCGCAGGGCTTACTACAAATTCATTAAGCTTTCCACCTGGGGTCGAAGCCCTTATCAATTTCTACTAGATCCTGGATTTGAAGATGTACCTACCATGTGCCGCCATCGTTTGTGTGAATACTACGTGGGCCGTGAATTTGGCGACAAACTTATTGATCCGCCACCTGCCGGAAAAAATACCAAACTAACAGTAGTCAAACTTAAATCACGAGAACGAGTTGACTGAAATACCTAAATTAGATATAATATTTTTAATTGATGTTTTTTGGAGATGTAAATGGGTTTGGATATGTATGCTTATACCGCAGCTCAAGCTAATTCAGAATACGGAAGCGGAGATCAAAGAGAACTAGCATATTGGCGCAAACATCCTAATCTACATGGTTGGATGGAACAATTATGGAACCAAAAAGGTCGCCCTGGTATTATTGATAAGAGTTATCAAGACGTTATGTTCAATGGCGTTGAAGTTGAACTTTCCTGGGAGGATCTAGAACAATTAGAGGAGGACATCAACAATGGTAGGCTCCCATCTACTACTGGTTTTTTCTTTGGTAATAATAGCGATGATTATTATCGGGCTCAAGATTTAGAATTTATTAGACAGGCTCGTGCAGAGATTTTTTCAGGACTAAAAGTTTTTTACAACTCATCTTGGTAAGGAGAAGTTATGACCGAAGCACAACGATTTGCTGACGAAGCAATTTTTATTCTACAACTTAATTCTAAGGATGCTATTCGATATATTCAACGCAATGCCGGCTGTGATGAGCCAACTGCTCAGAAAGTATTTAAATCTAGTGTAATACCAAAACGATAATGAAACATTTCATATTGTTCGTGCCTTTGCTATTAGTGGCCTGTGCCACTAGACATGCACCTGATACCACTGCTATGTTCACAGATTGCTATAATAAGCAAAGGCACGAAACACTTCTTGCTCAAGCCGAGGCGCAGTTATCCAATGATGATCTAAATGAACGTCGTAGGATCAGGCAAAAATTTTGGGATCTACAGCGAGAATGTAAATGAAAAAGTATTTTATAATAGTTGCATGTCTAGCACAAACTGCATGCACAACACCCATCAGGATGAGTGCCGACGATTTATCAAACTATAAAATTAATTGCGATAAACGCAATGAGCAATATCAATTTTTAGAAAGTCAAAAGTACACCGACAATCAAAGATTTATATTAGCCGGACAAATGACTAGTGTAGCTGGTATCCTATCTAACATTTATCACGGTACAGCAGCGGATAGTTCGTCTGGTATGAACGGCGAACATGAAGCAATGATTAAGGCACAACAGAGACAACTGAGGCAAAGATGCTTACTAGAAGATTCGTACAAAGAACAGCAGCGTTAATTTTATTCGCACCTATTTTTGCTCTAGCAGATTGCTATCAAGAATCAGTAACAGTTTCTCGAACTAAGTCTGAAATTAAAGAAGTCACTGACTTTCAAAAGTTAGTTCGAACAGTAAACAATCAACAGATTTGTACAGTACTGTTTAAGGCACGTATTAATAACCAATGGTATGATGCCAGAGGGGAAAGCCAAGGACCAATTACCGATAGTACAGATCAGATATGTGCTCAGGCCATGCAAGTAGGACGCACCAAGATATTAGAGCGAGCGGCAGGTGTTGGAGTACAATCTAGTCAAACTTTATATTGTAACGACTTTGAGATTCCACAACTTAAGAAAGGATTAAAGAAATTTGATACTTTTAAAATTAGTGAATTAAAACCCTTGCCTAATTCAGAACCTTTTGAATACAAAGGATCTACGTGCAGGTATTTTTTAGAATCGGACATTGATCCACGTACCAATAATCTAATGCAATGGCAAATCGTTGGGTGTGTAATCCGAAATGAGTGGACAGTGGTTGACAAATTTTAATCAATAAACTATACTATTAATATGAAAACTTTACTAATGTTCTTATTTGTAGTATCCATTACTGGTTGTGGTACAGTAGGTGGAGCAGTAAGCGGTGCCGGTAACGATCTTCAACGTGCCGGCGATTGGATTAAATCTCGATAAGGTGTAATATGAACAAATATTTACTTGTACTACCTGTTGCTGCCATACTCGCTGCCTGCGGCACAACTGAAAAGTTTGAAAAACGTGCCGAGTATGAAAATAAACGGCAAGAGAAATATGTTGAGCGTACAATTGACAAGGCTCCTAAATGGATGTCTGAATTGCCTGAAAGTAAGTCGGCTGTGTATGCCAATGGTACAGGTCTTAGCCGTGACTTTAGTATGGCCGACGAAAAGGCCAAATTAGTTGCTTTTAGCAAGATTTGTATGGCTGCAGGTGGCGAAGTTGATAAACAGAGCAAGATGTTTATGAGCGATACCGATGATGTAAGTGTAGAACGTTCTGAAATGGCTATACGTGCTATGTGCCGCGGTACTGATATTTCTGGTGCAGAAATTGTTGAAATTAAACGCATTTCGGAAGGCAGTCGCTATCGTTCATATGCACTGGTAGCACTACCATTAGGCGAAGCCAATGCACTGGCCACACGAAATGATCAACGTCGAGCAGCAGCCGGAAGCAAAGCAAGAGCCGATAGGGCATTTGACGAAATTGATGCTAACAACAAGCGATAGTTAGCTTAAACATAATGCCCCGCAAGGGGCATTTTTTTTGACAAAAACTTCTTAAATTAAATTACCAATAAATACAAAATGCGACTTTACGAATTAGAACAACAACCTCGCGGCCGCCCAGAAATATTTCTAGATATGGACGGAGTGCTAGCAGACTTTTTTAGCGAATATGCCAAATTGGCCGGTGTGCCAGCTGATGTGCGTAGCGGGCGAGCGGACTACCGCAGTATTCCTGCAGAGCTACGTGAACCTGCAATTGATCAAATGCGTGGTACTGATTTCTTTTACAGATTGCCTAAATTTCCCAGTGCGGACAGATTAGTAGCCATGGTTGTATCGGTATTTGGCTACTACAATATCTGCTCTAGCCCGCTACGTGGTGACAATCAAAACTCAGAGGCAATGAAACGAGCGTGGATTGCGGAAAATTTAGATCCGCAACCTAGAGTGATACGCATTACTGGTCGCAAAGGCAAGTACGCAAAACAACCTGACGGCACGCCGAATATCTTGGTTGATGATCGTAATACTGTGCTAACAGAATGGGAACAATCTGGAGGTATTGGTATCAAGTATCAAGCAGATGAAGATGGCCTAGATACTGTAGCCCGTGGTTTGCGTAGAGCGTTTGAAATAGTAAAAGGCAGGCGTGAGCACACACCGCAAAACATACAGAGTAAAGATTACGGCAAGATGATTGCTGGACCACAGGATAATCGAGATGCGAGCTAAAGATTTTTTAAAAGAAAGCACCTATCAAGAGCATGAGGATCAACTTCGAGACTTTGTGCGTTGGTGTGTTGATAAATTAAATATCAAACAAGCATTGCCTCGAATTCGTTTCCAAGATGAGAAAGAAGGCCCAGACCAACATCGTACAGGTTATTACGACGACAACGATGACATCATGTGGATCTATACCGGCAACAGAAACTTGATAGATATAATGCGTACTGTGGCACACGAGCTAGCGCATCGCAAACAACATGAAGCAGACATGGTCCGAGGCGATCAAAGTTATCCAGGATCACCAATCGAGCAGCAAGCAGATGCAGTGGCCGGTTACTTGATGAAGTTATATGGTAAAGAACATCCGGAAATAATAGAATGAGATTTAAAGAATTTGAACTAACCGAAGACGAGCTGTTGGAAATCAAAATGAGTCCAACTAACCTGGCTCGAATGGCTCGAGACATTGACGCTCGCGTAGGCATGGAGTTTGAACTTATCGTACCCAATGCCGATGCAGATGAGCAAGATGAATACGAAAGCGAGCCTGACTACGATGCCGATGAAAGTTTTCCCACCGGTAGAGGTTGGGCAACACACATTTTAGCTTTCTTCCGCCATGGCAGTATGAGTAGCCCTAGAGCCCTTGTTCAACGAGCCATTGATAATCTAAATGAAGATTTTTACGCCTGGGTTGAAGAAGATCAAGGGGATTGGATAAATTCAAATTTAGGCCAAGCTCGAGTGAGAGAAATTGCCATAGACAATGTTGATAGAGACGATTACGAATCAGATGAAGAATACGACTTAGCTCTTGAAAAATATATTGAGGACAACGAAGATAGCATACGCGAACAACTAATTGACGAATACAACGAAGACCTTGACTCAAAATTTGAAGAATGGCTTGACGACAACGGTATTAGTATGCTGTCGGACTTTGCTAACGAATACAACTTAGAGTGGCCATACTGGACCGAACCAGATTCTGATTACTATGTTGGCGGCGGCGGTGTCAGTATAAATGATGTTGCCAACGATTTTAGCAATGCCATTGGTCGTCCTGTTAATGCCAGTTCTAGCTACCACGGGGCAACCAGACAGCCTGGTCGGTATGTGGTAGAACCCGACAGCAGCCTACACGGCGATGAACCCGGCGATGGTGGATTGGAATTTGTAAGTCCTCCATTGACCATAGCAGAAATGTTAGAGGACATTGACCGAGTAGCTGCGTGGGCTGAACGATCTGGTGCATATACCAACAGCAGTACCGGACTGCATATGAATGTTAGTGTGCCTAACCAGGACAAACTAGACTTTGTAAAACTAGCCATGTTCCTAGGCGATCAATATGTGCTGGAAAAATTTGGCAGAGAAGGCAACGATTACTGCAAGAGTATTTTGAAAAATATTAAAACCAAGGCTAAGGGCGATCCTGAAGCTGTGAAAGAAATGTTGAGGCAGTTTCAAAATGGTCTCAACGACTTGGCCAGTAAGTTACTGCACACCGGTGAAACTGGAAAATATTCTAGTATAAACAATCGTGGTGGTTGGGTAGAGTTTCGTAGTCCTGGTGGTGATTGGCTAGGGCGAGACAATCTTGATGATGTGAAAAACACCATGTTGCGAGCAGTGGTAGCCTTAGATGTGGCTACTAAACCCGAAGCGTTTAAACAAGAATACTACAAGAAGTTGTACAAAACACTATCACTAGGCAAAGACAATGATGTTATTCAATACTTTGCCAAATATGCAGCAGGCGAATTGCCGCAGAGTGCATTGAAAGCATTTGTCAGACAGATTCAAGGCCAGCGTGGAATTGACAAACTTACCAAAGGTGCAAAGGATATATTGTTGGTATGGAAGGTAACTGGTAGTGCTTCGAGTCCGTATCAAAGTCAAGGCACGGAAGTGATAGCCAAAAATGAAATAGGTGCCTATTTAGAAGCAATCAAAAAATGGCAACTCAACATTGGTTCATCCAGTATAGATGAATGGGCACGAGAACATAGTTGGCGTGCCAAGCCTGTCAGGGCCGCTACTACGGCAGATATGAACGAGTTAAGTGATAAGTTTTATCGTGTGAGCCTACAAGGATCACCTGACAAATCTGTGTATGTAAAAGCCATGAGCATGTATCAGGCTCTAACTATTGCCACACGAAGACATTCTGACATATTTGCCAACGCTGCCAGCGAAGATATCAATGTGGTTCTTGATCCTGACTACACCGGCAGAGAAACAATGCCTGCCACATATAGAGCAAGACTAGGCGAACCTGAACCTGTATGGCGAGAACCACCAGGTGGCGAACAGAGCACAGATGCTAACTACGAAATTATTGCTCGCCACTCGGCATCCGCCACTCCTTATCCAGTATTGAGATTTATTGCCAACACCGACGAAGAAGCAGCAAGAAAGTTTAGTGATTGGTTAGCATCCAGAGGATTACCGGATGATGTCGCAGACTACAGTTGGCGTAGAATAGCAGGTGTAAGACTTCCAGATCCACCAGAGACTGTGGATATAGGATCTGTGCCAAGCCGCGATCAAGAATTCACCGGAGTTTGGGAAATAGTCAGCCGCAACACTGATGAAGTGGTTAGCATAATGAGTGGTCTAGGCAACGCTGTAGCCGATGCCGAAAGACACGCCGCTAACTGGGCTAGAGACACTGGATTTGATGATCCTATCTATGTCAGACCACTAATGCGAGCAAGAGATAATGTTCCTAGACAGCAGGGAGAAGTTCAGGCTCGTGGCACAGAAAGCCTACCACCAGGTAACACACGCTGGCTAGTATTAGATCAAAACGATAGAGAAGTATATTCATTTGTACACCGTAGTAACCAAGGTGAGGCCAATGTTGCAGCGGCTAATTGGCTCAGACGAGAAGGACTATTAGGCAGAGGTGAATTTATGGTGGTACCAGCAAGATGAGAGCATACGAATTTATAACCGAATTATATAATGTACCCATTCGTGATATATCTTCGGGTCCGGATATACATCCAGAGTTGCGTAATTATAAACAGAATGCTGTAAAAGATGCGTTTTTTCCTGGCGAAAGAACTCCGAGTGTTCAAGATATTATAGGTGGTGGCGCACCTCGTGTGCGAAATACTATTGCCAAATCTGATTTAAAATATGGCGAACCTCCCACAACGCTAGGGGGAAGAAATCCAGCATCTGAAAAAGACATAACCTACGCTCAAAGGAAAGTTAGTCAACAAGAACTTGATGATATAAAAAATCTTGGGTACGCAGTACCACCTGTTACAGGAACTAAATTTAGTCAGGCTGATAAGCCTGAGAAATGGTGGAGTCCGGCAGATAGCCAAGGACAATTTGGTCGTAATTGGAATAAAGGTGACGCAACCGTTAGAATTCCTGTAGACAAACTACCAGCAAATAGAGCAGCCCGCAGCGACGATATGCAAGTACAGGATCCAAAAACAGGTGAATGGCACTCTATGTCTTTAAAGGATACACCTCAGGCTAGATATGCATCTCAATGGGAAAAAACAAAGCAGAATATTCCTGGTATGAGAGATGCAGCAAAAACTGAACCAACCACGGCATTAGATGCAGCAAGGCAACATTTTATGCGAGATAAAGGAAGGCTACCTGTACAAGGGGGTTATCCTGGCGATCGTAGTGGTATAGGACAAAGAGATACGCAGCGACTTGGTGACTTGGTTAAAGGGTACGAAAAAGTGTATCCTACTAAAAGGTAAACCAGTAATGAGAGCAGCGGACTTCACCACAGAAATGGCTGGCAAGATACATGTAGGTATTAGTCAAGCATTGGCGGCAAAAGGTTACCAGTATCTAGGTGGCGGCATAGACAAACAAGCATATCTTGAACCCAACGGTCAAGTGTATATTGTGTTTGGTTATCGTAAAGGTGTTGAAGATTTCAGTCCGGATCAAAGAATGTTTATAGATTGGATCAATTATTGCAACAAGTATCGCGACAATCCGCACTTGCCCAGATTCTCAGGCTTTGAAAGTTTTGAATTTCAAGGTAGAAAGTACATTCAGGCCAGAATGGAAACACTACGAGAACTACCCGAAACTGTTAGAGATTTAGTAGCACAAATTGATCAAGTGACTCGACAAATAGGCCGAGGCAACTTTAAAGCAGCATACAACAAAATAAAAAGTTATGCTGAGTTTGCCAGTGCTGAAGATTATTACTCCCCAAATTACAATCCCAAGTATTTTGAAGGTATACAAGAAGTCATTGATCTATTGGGTGGACCTGAACGAGCAGATGGCTTACTAAAGACAGTATACGAAGTTTCAAGATTTGCTCGCAAGCACAATTTTTCACTAGATCTGCATAGTGGTAATTATATGGCCAGACCCGACGGTACTATTGTGGTAAACGATCCTTTTGTTATTTGGGAACGAAATCTATGAGAGCAGCAGAAATTATCTTGGAAATGGCATATGATTATGAACCGTTATATCATGCGACATTAAGAGCGTTTGAGCCCAGTATATTAAAAAGCGGGCTATTGCCTGGTGGCAATCTAAGAATGTTTGACTGGAGTGATAAAAATTATGTGTATTTGAGTAATTACCCGGACATAGCAAGCAGTTTTGTTGATCCCGGTGTAATAGAGCCCGATGCCGAACATGAAAAACAAATATTAGAATTAATGAATCAAGGTGGTGTAATTTTTAAGATAGATCAAAACAAGTTAAATCAGCGTATGTTAAGAGCCGATCCGCATTTTCAAAGAGATGATGATACAGGTGAAGAAACTTACATTTACAGTGGCGTAATACCACCAAGTGCAATTATTGGTAAAGAATATTTTAATATATGAGAGCCTACGAGTTTATAAGAGAAAATGTTGAACATTTTAACGGCTTAGATTTTTCTATTGAAATAGAAAAAGATGATGAGTATGTTGATGACGACGATACTGATAATCAAACCATATATGTCAGAGCCTTTGCCAACGGAAGAGAATTAGGGCATGTGTTATTCACTATAGACTATGACGGACAAGGCATGATTCTAAAACCACAATACTTAGAAGTTGAAGAAAGATATCAAGGTCAAGGTATTGCTAAAACAATGTATGATTATGTAAAAAGTAAAGGCTATAGGATACGCCGTAGTGGACAACAATCTGATGCAGGTGCTGGCTTCTGGAACAAACATCGTCCTGAACAGAATGTATGGGAAGCGTTTGATCAGCCTTACCCACATGAAATTGAGCAGAAAAGTGAGTTTGGCGATTACGACACATTGGTGCGATTGCCAGATGGTAACTACCTAAGCATCATGTTTAATCACGAAGGTAACAACGAATGGCAAGTTGAGTTTTATAGAAACAACAGCCAAGAAGTCACTGGTGAAGGTGATGCACAAAGAATATTTGCCACGGTTTTAAATGCCATACAAAAATTCGTCAAAGAACACGAACCATGGCGTTTGATTTTTTCAGCCAAAAAAGATGTTGATCCAGGACAAAACAGCGAGAGCCGTGCAAAGTTATATGACAGGTTAGTTCAGCGGTATGCGGCCGCATGG